>VFQR01000701.1_pt1 | contig 36825 bp, 27 predicted proteins | sample 3512321 | NCBI WGS metagenome assembly VFQR01 (sample SAMN10412374, study PRJNA504923) | tailings metagenome | isolation source: Relicate 3 Philex TSF1 revegetated site | place: Philippines: Tuba, Benguet | collected 2017-08-29 | reverse complement strand
CTGAAACCGGGCAAGAATGGTGGCATTTTGAGCGACATCATCCGGCAACAGTTTCAGTGCCACTTCGCGATCGTTACCGACATATCTCGCCCGGTAAACGACACCCATGCCCCCTTCGCCGAGTTTTTCGGTGAGTTCAAAGGGCCAGATCCATCGCGATTCGGTGGTCATGAGGAGAGCTTTCATCCCACGTGGAATACATGATGCGAATTCAGTGCGGGAGAATTATATCTGGTCTGCGGAAGGCTCGCGAAATCGACGATGCAGCAGATCAATTTCATGTTTCAGCCCAGGCACAAGTTCGCTGAGCCTGGCCGGAATATCACGAGCAGTGTGTATGACTGTCAGGACAACCACCGATTGTTGGTGAGTATCACAAACAATCAAATGCTTATTGACTCGGTAAAATCGTAAAAATTCGTGCAGATCATTTATCTGCTCAAGGCGGTCTGAGTGTTCACGCAGATGATCCAGACCTTGCTGAAGTTCATCCAGATACTTCTCAGCAACATGTTCTCCCCATCGAAGTACGGATTCGTCATAGATGTTCTGAAGATCGAGCAGCGCTTGCCGTGTCAATTGGATGAAGTGACGCTACCGAGACGTCATGAGGGATTTCTCTTCATGAGAGCCCTTAAATCTCCCTCATAAGGTACGACACGACCATCGATTGCGTCGTTGTAACCCGCAACAATCGATTCGCGAACCTGCGCTGCTTCATCCTGCCGTTTACGCTGCCACAACAGGTGTTCGACAAACTCACTGGCATTCGTGAAGTTTGTACCATCGCCACTGTTGGCATCCACAAAAGCTTGTAACTCGTCCGTAAGTTGGAGAGTCAGAGGATGAACTTCTGCCATACCGTTTTCCTTCCTTCACTCCATAATATTACGAAAAATTGTGATGGCCGGGTAATCCCAATCACCGCAGAACAATCGAATCGTGCTGATTCTCAACTTTCTGTGAATTTGAGAGTTACCTGGGATTTGAATCAAAAACGTCTTCAAATTCTCAGGAAAGATGGCAGTGGCGCAGCGAACGCATCAAAGCTTGGTTATTATCGCCTGCTGAACGAGGTTTGGCCAGATGGTGGTCGCCCGCATTCCATTCATTTCTCCAATGAACGTCATCATGAAGAATCTGAATATTGGCATGATTGGCTACGGCTTTATGGGCCGGACTCACTCCAACGCGTACTCACAGGTCAATCACTTTTTTCCATTGAAGTACAAACCGGTGCTGAAGGCGGTTTGTGCCCGCGATGCGGAAAAGGTGCGGTCATTCGCTGATCAGTGGGGTTATGAATCTGTCGAAACCGACTGGAGAAAGGTTGTTGAACGCAAAGATATCGACGCGATCGATATCTGCACGCCCAATAACCTGCACAAGGAAATTGCTCTGGCGGCGGCAGCGAATGGCAAAATGGTGCTGTGTGAAAAACCACTCTCGATGAACACCGCCGAAGGTGAAGAGATGGTCGCCGCCATTGAACGTGCAGGCGTTCCTAACACCGTCTGGTACAACTACCGCCGGGCACCTGCCGTGACGTTGGCCAAGCAACTCATTGATTCGGGTAAGCTGGGCCGCATTTTCCATTACCGGGCGAACTTCCTGCAGGATTGGACCATTTCCGCAGATCTGCCACAGGGCGGGGCTGCTCTCTGGCGGCTCGATGCGGCCGCTGCGGGTTCGGGTGTGACTGGCGACCTGCTGGCCCACTGTATTGATACTGCCCTCTGGTTGAATGGATCGATCACCGATGTCAGCGCGATGACTGAGACGTTTATCAAGGAACGTAAGCACACACTCACCGGGCAGATCGAGAAAGTCAGCATCGACGATGCCTGTACGTTCTTCTGTCACTTCAAGAATGGATCGTTAGGGTTGTTTGAATCGACCCGGTACGCCCGTGGTCATAAGGCTCTCTACACACTGGAAGTGAATGGCGAGCACGCCTCTCTCAAGTGGGATCTGCACGATCTCCACCGCTTGCAGTGGTTCGATCATGGCGACGAAGGGATTGTCCGTGGGTGGCGTTCGGTTCATGTTTCCGACGGCGATCAGCCTTACATGAAGAACTGGTGGGTTCCTGGTCTGCAGATTGGCTACGAACACACATTTATTCATCAGGTGGCCGATTTCCTGAAGGCCCTTGAAGAAGGTAAGCCTTGCTCACCAACATTCCGCGAAGCTTTGGAAACACAGAAGGTTTGTGATGCGGTGATCTCCAGTGCTAAAGAGCGAACCTGGAAGACGATTGAGTCGTAAATGTAATCTGCACAAGCAGTTCTGCCGCGTGAAACTGCCAGGGCAGGTCAGGCGGTGGAAACTGGGCGGGCTTTGTGTTACGCTTTTCTTAAGGAAGGCGGGCTGTTGAACGACGGCCCTGCCTTTTTCGTTTCCAATGCCGGTCTTTCAGCATGGCAACTCGATCGAGTGGCCATGCATTTTTCATGATATGAAGCTTATTTGCCTGTGAATTCACAGGCCGTGTGGAGTCTGTGATGGAACTGCAACCAATCTCTCGCGAGGGTTACGACAAGCTCAAGGAAGAAATCCGCAAGCTTGAGCACGACGACATGCCCAAAATCGCGGAGGCGATTGCCGAGGCGCGCGCTGAGGGGGATCTGAAAGAAAACGCCGAGTATCACGGCCAGCGCGAAGAGCAGGGGCGTTTGCAGGCACGGATTAACTCTCTCAAGTCGAAGCTGGCGAGCTGCTACATCGTCGACAAATCCACCCTTCCTAAAGGGGTTGTCGCATTCGGAACACGTGTCACTGTCAAAAATACCGACGACGGCGATATCGAAAAGTACGAGTTCGTGGGGCCGGGTGAAGAAGACTACATGAGCGATGTCATGAAGATTCTCACAACCAGCCCATTGGCCAGTGCTCTGTTGGGCAAGAAGGTTAACGACAAAGTCTCGATTCAGGTTCCTCGCGGCACCATCAACTACGAGATCACCGAGATCGAAGAACTCGCGTAATCGTTTCGTTCATGGCAGGGTACTTGAACGATCAATACCCTGCTGTTGAACTCAGTTTTCATTGCAGCAGATTTGACTCTGCAGGCGGCTTATGGAACAGCGAGTGTGGGCGCACCTGAGCCTGCCGCAGGGACACCAAAGCTCAGACCTTCGACGAACTCCAGGTCTTCCTTGCCGAACTTCTCCAGAAGCGAAGAATCAAGCGAGAACAGGAGCGAAGTCTGGCGCCCCGTACGTTCGGCCACGAGGAAGTAGATCCACGTCAGAGCCTGCTCTTTTTGGATCCCCTGGGCCACCACGCGGTAAACGAATCGTCCGTTGGCGGCCGGTATGATCTCTTTCTTGGGCATTGTCCGGAATCGCTCACCCAAAGCGGTCCGAATATCAGATTCAAACTCGGCTTCGGGAAGGTGACTTCCCGGCTGGGCATTAGGAAGCGGCGAGATATTGCACTGAGCAATGAGCTGACCATCCTTCATCTTGCGGAAGATCGCCACCTGCGGTGTTTCATGGTACAGATGCCACAACCGACCATGCAGGATCGTCAGACCCCAGGGAGCATCGAACCGCACGCGCATTTGCCGGGTGGTGGGCAGGACGGTGGCTTCATCGACATATTTGGTTTCGCCCACACGGCCGGGAATCTGTGCCGGTCGGCGACGTAGTCGCAAGCGAGCCGTAATGTCGAGCCCGGGGCTGATCGCGCCAATCGAGCGTTTTTCCACCTGGGAAAGTTCGACTTCAGCGATCGATTTTGAAGTGAGGTCGTAATCCAGATTTCCGGAGATTGTGACTTTCGTTGTCGCTCCTTCAATGGCCCCATTCAATTCGCCTTCGAAGGAAATTCGAGCCATATTCCCCGTGACTCCCACGAATGTGCAGGTCAGCTTCTGATCGACCACAGCCTCAACAGCCACGAACATGGGCAACACCCAGTAATCCGGAGTCCAGGTCTCTCCCGGTTTGACGGCTTTTCCTGGCAGAAGCGCAATCAAAGAGAGCGTGTCGCCTGGAGTTTGGAGCAGCTCCATTTCGTCGGTCGTCATCGGGCCGCCCAGGCTGTAGAGCTCGATCCCTTCCAGGCGGCCCTGAGCGACAATCAGCCGGAGTGTCTCAGCAAGTTGCCTGCGGGAGGCTTCGCCAGCGACAACGATATCGGCAGTCGTCTGTTCGTATTCGCGAATGGAACGCAATGCTTCCGCATCGCGGCCCGGCCCCAGGAGTCGGCGTTCACGAAAAGAAATTCCGGCGTTGAGTTTCAGTGGCAGCGATTTGGCCTGCGCTTTTTCGTCTTGTGTCTGCACCTGGCCAATGACTTCGATCCGTGCACCAATCCCGAACACGCGGAAGTCATCAGCCGGCTCTTCCAGCGTATAGACGGCATCTTCCTCAGCACGAAGCAGTGGCATCCCGTGCCCCAGACACGCCCCGGCAGCCAGTGTGAGGCAAGCCGTAAGTGCTTCTCTGCGATGGAGTTCGAGTGTTGATCTCAGTTGCTTTGAGTCAGTTTGTGGTGAGCCAAACAGTGGTGAGCCAGACTGTCGAGAGGCTGTCTGTGGTTCGATTGATGAATTCAGATCCTGGCGCATATCGACCGCTTCCCATCAGAGCATACGACCATCCCTGCCGTGCGAAACCGCCCGCATCCGGGAAGAATCGCCAACTTCCGCCATCATGGCAACCCCGTCTTTGCCGGTTCGGTACCGGGTTCTTCAGCCAGAACATGGTTGGTGGGTGGGGCGGTCAGCTCGTGGACGGATTGTCGAGGAGCCTCACGACAAAATGCCATTCCGCCCACACTTGTTTGGCAACGTCAGTTTTGATGGCGGGGTGATTGCTCAGCGATGAGTTTGAACACCATATTGTGTTCACTTCGCAGCCGTTTCGGCAGTCTCTGGAACGCGGGCTGTCGCGACAGCAATGGCCACGGCCAGCTCGCGGATATTCAGGTTTGAAGCCGCAAACTTCTGATCAAGTTGTGTCAGGAGATCTTTGCTGTAGGCTGGCCAGGCCTGCTTTACGAGATTCTGGAAGAGCTGCTGTGTGAAAGCGGCTCGCGTTTCCGGGCTCGTCGCCAGGAACTCGGCCAGTGCCCGGCTCCCCGCAAACTTCTCTTCAACCCCAGCTCGAGTGAGATATTGCCCAGTCGCATCCACTGGCTTCCCTTTTTCTTCAGCCCGGAAGCGGCCGACAGCATCAAACGATTCCAGTGGAAAGCCCAATGGATTGATCAGGTTGTGGCAGGTGCGACACATCTCCGCTTTGGTCTGCAAATCGACACGTTCACGCGTCGAAAGATTCGGATGCAAATCGGCTGGCTCGGGTGAAACAGCAATTGGTGGCATTTTGAGCGAACGGCCCAGCACACTGCGTGTAACAAACACGCCGCGATGAATCGGAGATGTCGTCGAAGTATAGGCAAAGCCCGCCATCAGGAAGGGATGAGTCAACACCCCGGCCCGTTGGCCGTGATCAATCCGAACTTTCTGGAAGTCGGCATTCTCGGGTAGGTCGGCTCCATAAAATTTCGCGAGGCGACCATTCATCCAGATGTGATCTTCGAGAAGAAGCTGCTTAAGGCTCGCTTCATGACTCTGCAGAACTTCATCAACAAACAGTTCGAGTGACGTACGCAGATCGCTGACAATCGCTGGTGTAAATTCGGGATATTGCTGGGAGTCTTTAGCAATATCGTGCAAATGCTCAACACGCACCCAGTTCAACAGAAAGGTCTTCAGCTTGGCTTTGCCGGCATCTGTGCGGACTAAGCGTTCCGCCTGTCGCTGAAGCTGATCAGGCTTTTGCAGTTCATTTTTGGCAGCCGCATCTCGCAACTGCTGATCAGGAATGGTGTCGCAGAGCGTGAACGAGAGTCGCGAGGCGACATTCCATGGGTCATTCGGCGAACCAACAATCTCACGATAGAGAAATCGGGGAGATTTGAGCGTCAGCAACACAATACGCTGCACGGCGGTTTCGAGGTCTTCGGTGGCATCGAGCCAGCGATCGACCATACGCGCCTTTTCGTCGTCCGAAAGTGGCCTGCGATGAGCTCGTTCGACAAAGCGGATGCTGAACTCCCGAACTTTTCGCTTCTTCTCCTCTGGATTGGCATCGCGACCGTAACCCGCCAGGTCTTTGAGTTTCCTCGCGACATACGCTGCCGTTTCAATGGCGGCATCGGTCGTCGATTGCTCCCATTCTTTCGAGATGCTGTTCCCACGCTCATAGCCGGCACTGCGATCATCAGGCGGGAAGGGAGTGTTGACAATAAAAACTTCGGGTGTCCACGCGGGGAGCAGATAACGCGAAGGGATCAACTCTTCCGTTTTGTGTGGTGGTCGCCACCAGAGGGCAATCGCGGCCGTCTTTTCTTTCGCGTTTTTCGATTTGAACATCTGCAGACGCAGTCGATATCGGCGGCCACCTAACAGGTTGACGCGCTCGCGCCATTCGACATCGTTCCCTGAACGAACACGACCATCGATGAGGATTCTGGATTCATCGTTGAGCCAGAATTCCACACCATTCGCGGTCTTGATGATGATTTCGTATTCGCCAGTTTCGGGAGCTACGAGCGAACCCGTCCAGTGAATCGAGAATTCATCGCTGGCCATTTCGACATCAGGCAGAGGCTTCCCTTCACCAAAATCAAACTGCACAACAGGATCAATCCGTTCGAGCTTCTTGTCTTCCTTACGGAAGCGACGCCCATCGAAATAGGTCGCTTTCAAGCCGAACTCGTTGGTGTTCTCGTAACCTCCACGAAAACTGCCGAGCAAATCGGTGACGGCCTGCTGGTATTGCCTGACGGTGAGGCGGGAAAGTTCAATGCGGGAGGGAGAATTTCGAATCTGGGCATCGGGAGAATAGAAGGCGTCGTAAATATATCGAGCCACATCTTCCGACTGAGCTTTATCGAGTTGTTCGGGCTCGCCTTCGGGCATGGTGGCATCGATGATGCGGGTCAGTTCAACAATCGATGCATCGCCGATCAAGGGAGTTTTGTAGCTTTCCGTTCCTCCTTCGCCGGCCGTGCCATGGCAACTGGCGCACTTTTGGGCAAAAAGAGCCTGTCCACGAACTTTTGCGGCCTGGTGCGGGTCTTCTTCGCCATAGATCGAGGAATTCATCCAGGCACAGCCGAGGAGCACCACGCAGAAGGTGAGGTTTTGCAAAAACCAGAACTTGGAGGTGTGGGGCATCATATCCTCTCGACTTGGCGGAAGGTGTCTGGTGTTGACCAGTCTGGGGAAGGCTGTCTTGCGGGCAGGAGCCTTGCGGGTGGGTGATCGATTCAGCCAGGCAGAATAATCTGCCCGACTTATCGACATTCTTTGATGGTACGGTTGCGGATGACTGGCGTCAAATTTCCACTGTGGCGAAGAGTGTTGATGAAATGTGCAGCTTCGCAGCCTGTGGTGGCTGTTCGGCAGGCATCCTTCACGTCAAACTCTCGCTCAACAGAGTTTCTGCCCACTGAAAATGCAGGGCGGATCTTTTGTTCAGTAAATGACAAGTTCGATCTCGATGGGCTGGCTTTCGAGGCTTATCGTGACTTTTTCGGGCCAGTCAGTATCAGGGAAAGCAGGAATATGACACGCGTCGCCATACTTGGTGGAACAGGGTACACCGCACTGGAACTGCTCAAGATTCTGGCCCGGCATTCGAGCGCCAAAGTGACGGCGATCACCAGCCGCACGGAAACCAGTCCGATTCGCGAGATTCACCCGTCCTTGGCGGGGCGATTTGATCTTTCATTAGAGAATCTTTCCCCACAACAACTCAAAGAGCGGGCCGATGTCGTCTTCTGCTGCCTGCCCCATGTGGCCAGTATGGAAGCTGTTCCCGGCCTTCTCGAAGTCGGGTTGAAAGTGATTGACCTGAGTGCGGATTACCGCCTGAAAGATCCCGAAGTTTATGCCAAATGGTACGGGCATGCTCATACGGATGCGGGTCGATTGAGTTCGGCCGTGTATGGTTTGCCAGAGCTTTATCGCGATCGCATTCGAGGGACCAATCTCATTGCCAACCCGGGTTGTTACACCAGCACATCGATCCTCGCATTAGCCCCCTTGATTCAACAAGGGCTTGTGGAGCCAACGGGGATTATCATCGACGCGAAGAGTGGAGTTTCCGGTGCGGGGCGGACACCGAAACAGAACATTCTCTTTGCGGAGTGCAATGAAAGTTTCGGTGCGTACTCGGTGGGCAATCATCGCCATCAACCCGAAATTGAACAGATTCTCTCGGAGACCAGCGGCCGTAACGTGGATGTGATCTTCACTCCTCATTTGACACCGATGGATCGAGGGATCGAAGCCACCATATATGCAGTTCCCAAGGCCAAAGCGACACAACAGGAACTGCTGGAAGTCTGTCGGGCCTTTTATCAGGAGAGCCCTTTTGTCCGAGTGGTTGATCGAGTTCCAACCACTAAAGATTCGGCCTATACCAACTTTTTTGATATGACGATCCGCATTGTCAAGGATCGCGTCGTGATCCTGGCTTGCCTCGATAATCTCATTAAAGGGGCCAGTGGAGTGGCCATTCAGAACTTCAACCTGATGTATGGCTATCCTGAGACCGATGGCCTGCTGTAACTATTGATTTTCGGGACTGTTTCGCGCGAAGTCGCGAAGAGTGCGAAAGAAATGGAGAGAGTTCAGGAGTTTATACATGAGTGTCATGCTTGCGGCTCCGAACTATCCATTACACACATCTTGGTCTTTGAGTCCACCCAAGGGTGGCCCGGCCAACTTGTGGCCGGGTCGTTGTGGCTCTGCACAACGACAAGAAGCCGCGCCATGCGCTTGCCCTTTCACATTCTTGACTTTGTCTCGGGCGGCACGCTTTTAGGTGGCACGACCCTGAAGCCCCCAAAATTAAAACAGTGCGAAAGGGCGTGAACTTCACGCTTTTTACTTCATGTTTACATACTGTCGTGTGGCAGGGGTCGGATGTCTTCATCCGCCCCCTCGTCAATCGAATTCACCAGTGCAAATGCATCTGGAACAAGCTTTAATGACTTTCTACATGTTCGCGATAAACAATCAAAGTCCCATAACCTGGGGTCAAACGTCTTCGTTTGCCCCCAGTTCATCCGGCTTCGATTGCTGCGTAGATAACCACATATGGAGAGCCGGTCGTAGCGTCATACCGACTCATGTCAACCCTGCCTGGAGCTAGCCGGGCTGCCCATCCGATGATGAATTCTCTCGATGGGTTCTCTTCCTCCAGATTTCTCCTGCGAGGCTGGCCTGGTTTTTCAAATGTTCCCGAAACTCCTGAGTCGAAGGGAACTGGCCGGTTCGTTCACGTTCAATGGCCCAGATGATGGTCTGGCCGAGCCCGTAAGTTGTCGCAAATGCCAGTGCGGATGACGTGACTGAGCCAACGTAAGGAATGATCTTAAGGAGCTCACGCAGACCCTGGCGGGCGATCATCTGGCCGGAGACTGCCGAAACCAGTTGTGCAATTCGCGAACCCGAATATTGATAGCGATATTCATTCGAGATCTGCCAGGCCAGTGCTGCTTGTAATCCCACCACCACAGGGAGATCAAACCACGGGACAGGAATGGCACCAGCCACGGCTGCGGCACTGCTGTAAATCCAGAGTGTCCGCTGCAGCCGTGTGGCGAGATTGGCCGGCAATCCGGCCTGGGCTCGCTGGAACTGCTGCAGTTGGGAGAGTTGCACCATGGCGGCATCGGGCAATAGCGAGCAGATATCGAGAGTCAGTTCTTGCGCCCCGAGAAAAGGGTTCGTGAAGCCGTCTTCTGGCTGCGTAAAGTCAATGGTCGCGTGTCCATGGATGAACTGGCCGAAGGTGACGAGTTGCTGCTCGATCGATCGCGCGAGTGCTGATGGCCAGGGTGGCACCTCCGGGGCCGTGCTGGATTTCTCGGCGGCCAGCATTTCTGCCGGATGATCCTGTCCCGGATAAGCCTCATGCAGATGCGTGAGCACAAGGAGGATAGGGATTTGTGACGATTGCTTACGAATCTGCTGCAGCAGGGCGACCATTTCGGCTTGTGCATGATCCATGGCCCGCACGACGAGCAGAATGAGATGGGCCTCTGTCGCCAGCGATGCCACATCGGGCTCGTGGTCGTAACCGGCTTCACCCAATCCGCGTGTATCCAGAAAGGTCAGCAGTGGCTTTTCGACCGATGGAAAGTCGTAGCGGTTCGTGCACTTTGTTTGCGGCCTGAAGCCATTCCCGATCTCGGCGGTGGTTGATTCCGTAAGGTAGCGGATAATCGAGGTTTTCCCACTGCCGGTTTTTCCCAGCAGCCAGAGGACTGGAGTGGGAAAATCGACGGATGGTCGATCTGATTTCGTCGCATCAGCTACTGTGCCACCGATGTTCGCGACGGGATCTTGCTTCCAGAATTTCCAGAAGGGAGCCATCAGTCACCTCGTGTCGATTTGATGAGCTGGCTGATTGTCTTGAACTGGGGTGCCTTTGAATTTTGGCACCATTCAAACAGAACGGATTCGGTCGAAACGATGATCGCACCGGCCTGCATCATTCGCTGAAGTGCCCAGTGAACATCGTCGGGGCGATAACTGCCGGTGGCATCGTAAGGGATAAAGACCTGATAGCCCCGGGCCAGCAGATCGAGTGCTGTCTGAAGAATGCAGATATGCGATTCAATTCCGCACAAGACGATTTGCGTTCGTTCCGTGGTCGCTTCATCAGCGGGCTTCCAATTGAGAGCCGACCAGCCACTGAATTCGAGTTTGGAAAGCACCTGAGTGCATGAGCTTTGCAGGCTTTCGATGGTTGATCCCAGCTTTTCCGGGTATTGCTCAGTGGCGATGATGGGGATGGGCCAGCAGGCTGCGGCTTGCACCAGAACTTCGACCCGACGAACGATTCGTTCCGACTGATGAATAACTGGTAACAATCTGGTTTGCAGATCGCAGACAATCAGCGTCGATAAACTCGCCTCGAGTGACAAGGGGGGCTTGCGAATTGTCTCGACCATGGAAGCGGCATCCTTAAAGTAGGGCCGTGTTCGGACCGACAGAGACCGTGGATGTCAACAGGAGTGGGAACTCGCGAATGACACTTTGCAAATCATCCATCGTCACCTGATCAAGTGCTGCCAGTTCATCGTCGAGAGAACGGTATTCCATGCGGGAGTGCCAGTTCTGGCCAATGGCCAGCATACGGTGCATCGGTTGCTCGCCACGCGAAACCAGCCTTGTCGCCAGCAGATTGCGCGCCTGCTCCATCTCCTCGACGGTGATTGGTTTCGTGTTCAGTTCATCGAGCACTTTGCGAACGGCCTGCCAGTTTTCTTCAGCGACTTCCGGATCGCAGCAGAGATAAGTCAGCCATGTGCCACAACCTTGATAGTCGCTGTAAGAGATCTCGGCGATATCCGTTAAGCCCGGGTCAACCAGTTCCCAATAGAGGCGGCTGTTCGAATCGTCGCCGACAATAATCGAGACCATCTCGGCGGCATATCGAAGTCGATGGCACGAATCCGGGGCTGGAGAGATCGACATGATGTGCTGCTGCTGGAGAGCCGGTTTTGGGATAACGACTGTTTGTGCTGCCGGAGCAGCACAGCGACAAGGATGTGCGATTTCCCCTGCGGGCCAGTGACCGCACTCTTTCGAAGCCAGTTCCAGAACCTGACTCCAGTCAAAATTCCCGGCAATAACGAGCGCGATGTTCCCTGCGAGGTAATGCTCGCGGTGGTAGGTCTTCATCTGCTCAGCCGTCAAAGACTGAATGCTCTGCGGAGTGCCAAGGATCGGTTGACCCAGGGGATGCTCGCGGAAATGAAGCTGCATGACATGGTCGTAGGCGACGTAAACCGGTTGATCGGCATACTCGGCGATTTCTTCCAGAATCACCTGTTTCTCAGTGGTAAAGTCGTCTTCGCGCAGGCTGGGGTAGAGGATGGCCGCTTGTAGCGGGAAGACCGTTTCAAAGTATTCTGGCAGGACGGCAGCATAGAAGGTGGTGACTTCTTCACCGGTGGAGGCGTTGTAGTTGCAGCCCAGATCGTCAAAGAGTCGGTTGACCGTCTCAGCGGGAAGCTGATCCGTTCCTTTGAAAACCATGTGCTCGAGAAAGTGACTGACACCACTTTCGCAGGCATGATTTTCATCCCGGGCACCTGTGTGGACAAAGAAGCCAAAGGCGACACTCTGGGCACTGGGGCGATGCTCGCCCAGAATCGTCAGACCATTGGAAAGTTTGGCTTGCTGGAGCATAGACTTCTGCTGGTAGTACTGCGTCATAGAAAAACGTCGATATTCAAATATTCTGGTTCAGGCACAGCTTGAGGGAAATCCCGGCGATTCGCTGTTCGTAAGAGAACTGTCATTGATTGAAGTGAATGACTAAAGGTTGGGGGCCGACAGTCAGGATCTGCAGATTCGCCAATGGCCAGCGATCGAGATAGGCAAGAAGATCAGGAACTGTCAGATCTTCGATCTGCTGCTTCAGGCTTTGCAAAGTACGGACGTAACCCAGTTGATACCAGTCTCGTGCAATGGACGCAGCCCGGGAAGATGTCGAATCCTGTGCCATCACAAGTGAACTCTTGGCGAGAGCCTTGCACCGGGCCAGTTCTTCCCCGGCAATACCCAGCTTGAGTCGCTGAAGTTCCGCTAGAAGAACATCAAGGGTTTCCTGAGCCCGCTCGTTCTGACTGCTGGCAGAGCAGATCACCCGGGCTGCCCCTTTGAGTGAATGCAGGTTGGCACTGACCGAATAGCAGAGACCTCGCTTCTCGCGAACTTCGGTAAACAACCGCGAACTCATCCCTCCACTCAAAATACTGACAATCGCCCAGGCTTTGAGATAATCCGGGTGGGTGGAGTCTGCTGCCGGGTAGGCAATGCCGATCTGTGTCTGCTGGGACTCATGCGTTAAATGATCATAACCACCCGTCGTCGGAGGAAGTGGTGGTGCTGTGATCTCGCGAGGTTGCCAGTCGCCCAGCAGCTTTTCGAGCGTGGGGAGCAGGTCACTCAGTGCCAATGAACTGGCAACACTGAAAATCGCCTGGTGTGGCTGAAGAGAACTCTTCGCCAACTGGCGGACATCGTCCATGTCAATCGCGGGAAGGTCGGCCAGTTCACCATCGGCAGGAATGCCCCAGGGCGCAGGATAAGTGCGGCGGCGAAGTTCCAGTGTCAGCTTCTGGCGTGGGTCGTCTTCGTTCGATGCCAGCGTCATTTCGAGTCCGGAGCGGGCCGCGTCGAATTCCTCTTCGGGAAGGTGCGGCCTGCGAAGAATGTCGGCATAGACGGGCAAAGTCTCGACCAGATTGCGGGCTTGCGTCACTCCGGAAAGCACCAGATGGGCGGGAGTGATTGACTCTTCGTTCTGCACACCCAGCAGACTGAGTTGGCCCAACAGTTCCCTTCCTGATCGTTGGCCCGCACCGCGGAAGAGAAGATCGGCCAGAATAGTTGATGTTCCCGCTTTACCGGGCTGCTGGTAAACACTGCCGCCGGGCAACAGCCAGCAGAAGGCTGCGGCTCGTGTATCGGGCATTCTTTCGGAAACAATCGCCAGCCCATTGGGCAGAACGATCGATTCAATCTGTTGTTGCATGTCGCCTCAAGTCTGTCGTGATGATCGTCCAGCAGATCCGCTGCTCAGCCCTCTCGTCGTTTCAAACATTGGCTATCGTCGTCACGACGATGGCTACTGGAACAACTGACGAACACTGGACTTACAGCAGTATTGACGATTGGCGAGAGCGAGGCAAATCTGATGCGTCAGTTCGCGGAACATTTTTGCGTCGCTGGAAACGAGGATCCATACGGCCCACAATTCGCCTCGATGGAGAATATGAGCGATTTTTGCGAGGATACAGGTGTCGGAAGAGTCATTGGCAGTCGTGAAAATTGGTCGGCGGAAAAGAATCTGAAACAATTACTCAAGTGAGTGTGTGGCTCTTATGTCGTCTTTAGTCGAAGCCTCGTCTGCAGCAGCATTAAATTCCGCGACGACTTCCGAGTCGCCCGGAACATCCGCCCAGATTGTGCTGGTGCGGGCTGGTCGCATGCCTGAAGTGGAGCGTGCAGTTGTCAGTGAAGGTCTCACTGTCCAGCGGGGCGATTTCGTGATCCTCGAAACACCACGCGGCCCACTCTCGGGCCGGGTGCTGGAAGATATTTCAAAAACATGGCGCCTCGTGCCGCATGAAGCTCTGCCGGCGATCACCATTCAGCGGCTTCCCACAGAAGATGACGAGGTTGCAATTCGCGAACTCGAATCGCTGTCGGCCCAGGAGTTCATGCCCTGGGTCATGCGTATCCGAAGCTGGAATCTGGATCTGGAGTTGATCGATCTGGAGAAGACGTTGGATCGCGAAAAGTGGATTCTCTACGTTCTGGCTGGACGCGGCCCCGACTGTACCAAGCTGGCCCTTCAGGCTGCAGCGGCTGGTTTTGGGATTATTGAAGTTCAACCGATTCAAGCCGAAGGAACACGCCCGAAAGAGGAAGCGAAAGGTTGTGGAACAGGTGGCGGAGGCTGTGGTTGTGGCTCTTGAGGTGACATCTTCCAGGATTGCCCCCAGAACAGCCTGAGTATAGCTATGTTTGCCTGCAGTTGAACTTATGGCTGTTTCGAGTTTTTTGCGACTTGCTCCGCTTCTTTGAGGACTCTCAAGATATTGCCGCCGAGAATGGCATGGATCTGGGGTTTGGTGAAACCTCGGCGAATAAGTTCCTTTGTGAGATCCGGATACTTTGAGACATCTTCGAGTCCCCGGGGAAGCTGGCGGACTCCGTCGAAATCACTGCCGATCCCCACATGTTCGACACCGGCCACTTTGGCAATGTGGACGATATGGTCGACGACATCGTCCAGAGTGCCGACATCTTTAGGATTGGCTTTGAGCCTTTCCGTCGGAACGATGTAGCCGGACATGAAATTGACCATGACGATGCCGCCATTGGCGGTGACTCGTTTGAGGACCGCGTCGGAGACATTGCGTGGGTGATTGCAGATCGCTTTGGCAGAGGAATGGGAGAAGATCACGGGGGCTGTGGTGATGCCGAGTGCATCGAGCATTGTCTCTTCGGAGACATGCGAAAGATCAACGAGCATTCCCAGTCGATTCATTTCGCGGACGACTTCTTCGCCAAACGGAGTGAGACCTCCATGTTGCGGTTGATCAGTGGCGGAATCGGCCCATTCGATCGTTTTTGAATGGGTTAACGTCATGTAGCGAACGCCCTCACGATAAAGTTGCTGCAAAATGGGGATCGAACATTGAATGGAATAGCCTCCTTCCGCTCCCATGAGTGAGGCGATTTTCCCTTGCGCGACAATTCGTTCGATATCGGCTGAAGAGTAGGCCAGTTCGAGTTGATCGGGATACTTCTGAGCGAGCTTCCGGACAATCTGGATCTGTTCGAGAGTCTGTGTCAGAGATGTGCCCTGTTGGTAAGTGTCGGCGGGAACATAGACCGACCAGAACTGAGCCTTTAAACCTGACTGTTTCAGTTTTGGAAAATCGGTATGGAGCAATGGTTGCGGCACCGTGAGATCGAGTCGATCGACAGAACCTTTGGCGAGTTTATGGATCTGCCAGGGGAGATCGTTATGTCCGTCGAAGAGCATGCCAGAGAAATGAATCTCGCGGGTCAGAGCATCGAGTTCTGCTTCGCTGAGAGTTCTGGCTGCTGATGCTGTGTCTGCTGAGGCTGAATGTGATGAGGCTGAATGTGATGAGGCTGAATGTGATGAGGCTTGGGGAACCGGAGATACCTCGCTGGCAGCTAGATCAGTCATGAGAAGACTGAGTAGAGCCAGAATAAGTCGCGGAGAAGTGTCTAATCGTGAGTCTTTTTTCAGGAACGATATCTGACAATGGATCATTTCGTCTGGGGCCTGAGATTGTTCGTTGTCGGATGGATCACAAATCAACGATGAAAGTGCTGGAAAAAATTATGGCGCGAGCAGCCATCTGTCATGACAATCAATCTAAATCAACGTATTCGAAAACGAAATAAAAAAGCAGCATGGCCAGTCAATTGTTGGCCATGCTGCTGCTGACTTTAAGATGTTCCGGTCACTTACGGGGCCATTGTGATTACCCGATCAAATGCGATTCGAGGAACCACAACTGCTTATCCGTTTCACGGGAGACGCCTGTAAAGAGGTCGGCCGTATCGGCATCGCCTGCTTCATCCGCAGTCGCGATGGCTGCTCGGGCTGCTTTGCCGAAGTAGGCAAAGGCAGTCACCAGAGCCTGCAGATGATCCTTGCCCGAAGTGATACTCGTTGAGTATTCGGGAAGTGTCGTGGCTTTGGCAACGTACTGAGTCGTTCCATTGGCAGTACCACCCAAAGCGACAGCCCGCTCAGCAATGTCATCAACAAAGCCATCCACAAGATCACGCAGTCCATCGAAGAAGAGATGCAACTGCATGAAGTGCGGCCCCTTCACATTCCAGTGGGCCTGCTTGGTCTGCAGTGCCAGGTCGATGGCCACTGCCAGCTGTGAGTTCAATAATTCGACCATGGCAAAACGGACATGTTCGGGCAGGTCGTTCTTGGTGGGATGCATGGATAATCCTTTTCTGGTGAATCTAACTTTGGTGGATCTAACACGGAATCTGCAGGATTCACGGATTGTTGAATCACTCGAATGCCAACGAAAGCGAAATCTGTGCCTGATGGAATTACCTGGATTTCGTCAGGCTTCTTACAGATTTCCGCCTGTGTGAACTCATTTCTCGTAGAGAAATCTCAAGTTTAAGTGGCCGAAGTTTGTCCAGACTGCTGTTTGAGCAACCAGCCTGAGAGGAGTTCTTCAGTCGCCTGGCCAAGAGCTGTCAGATCGTGGTGATGATGAAGTTTCGCAAAACCGGCAGCACCCATTTGCGTTCGTAATTCCGGTGAGCGGAGAAGCTGTTCAAGTTGATCAGCGAGATCAACAGGGTTATCAGGCGAAAAGAGCAGCCCGCCAGCTTGTGAATAGCCATCAGCAGGAACAATCTCAGGGAATGCACCATGCGCCGGTTGAACGACTGGCAGACGGTGAGCCCACGCTTCGAGCAGAAAAATCCCTTTGGGCTCACGATAGGTCGTCGGAACAGAAAAGAGATCGATCGAACGGAGAAAGGCATTCTTTCCCTGAATCGAAGGTGGGCTCCCTTCGTATCGAAAGCGGTCTTTCAGTGGGTTGGCGCGATGCTGGACTGCCTGAAGATAATCTCGCTGCGAAGGGGGAAGATAGCCGGCGGCACGAATCTCGAAATCAAGGCCACGTTTGGCGAGAATCAGGCCCGCTTCAATCAGTTGATGGAGGCCTTTTTCAGGGCAGATCCGGGCAAAATATCCAATGACAGGCCGCTGGCTGCGAGCAGGAAATGAGGCGCCATGTTCGACCTGTTCCATCAGGCGTGATGTATCGACGGCTAGGGGAAGCCGGGCGAATTTCTGCAGATCGAGGTTGAGCATGGTCGACATGTGCCGGGCGTAGTAATCACTCTGGGTAATATAGCCATCGAACAGGCTGGCATTGGCGGTGATCTGCTCGATCGCTTGTTCGCGATATTCCGGGAGGAGGCCATCGAGGAAGATATCGTCTCCTTGCAGCATGCAGAAGATCGGCCCGCTAAAGCGGCTCCGCAGGTTGACCAGGGGCCCGCTCATCAGGGCATTGCTGAAGAAAACAGCGTCCGGGCGATACTCGTTGACGATAAAGCTGGCGAGTTCTTCAAAGCTGTTCGTATGTGGCCCATGGGCACCACGTAGCATCGAAAGAGCGAGTTCGCCAAGCTCTTTCGCCTCATTGCTGACTGAAAAACGCGAGGCCAAAGAGAGAATCTGTGGATGATCGAGCCACTTGCGTGTCCAGCCCGGGAGCCTGCTGATTAAAGGATACTTCTGTTCGAGATAGAGATTAATGCCTCCAATAAAGATGCGAGAGGTTGTCGGCGGTTCGTCGTCGAGTGTGAGTGGTGTGTAGCAGGGAATCAGCGTGGCTTCGTGCCCGCGGGCCAGCATCGATTTGGCCCAGGTACTGTCGTGCAGGCAGGAGCCGCAGAACATGCCTGCGCCACCGGCAGTAATCATCGCCAGACGCATGGTCTCTCCATCATGTGATGTCGTCGGGGCATAAGGTGTTGACAGCGATCATTTTCATTCTGGCGGTCGGGTGAATGAATCTGCGGAACAAATGTTCCTTCGACCAGACTCCTCTGAGTATAGTCAGCAGGCACACAGATTCTTACAGGTTTGTGAGGGAAGTTGCTTCAACGGTGCTTTTGACTGGCCTCGGGCACTCTTTGGAATGAGTAGCGCTGAGTCAAACAGCGGTAGCACTGAGTCAAACAGCAGTGGCAGGTTCTACAGCACCGGTCGATACAAACAGCCAAGGTCGATTGACAAAGGAGAGGCAGAGCGATTTCGTCATGGAACAGCAGTCTAGATCAATGACTCCAGCGGAGGAAGAGCCTCCATTGCGTCGGCCATCCGTTTTATGGGGCCGAGTTCCCGCATTGGTCGCTGCCGGAGCCATGGCCTCGGGGATCGTTCTGCAGGAAATCCTGGGCCTGAGAGTTTGCTTGGCTGGTGCGGTCGGAGTGTTGGTCTGTCTGATGGCCTGGCGCATCAGCCTTCAGCGGAAGCATGACACTTCTGGACGTAAACTCTCTCAATATGCGTCTGGCTTTTTGGTTGCCGGTGCACTGCTGGCACTCGCAAGTGCGGCTGGCTTGTGGCATGAGGCGACATGGAACTGGACGAGCCGGGATTCGTTGAGCCGCCTGGCGGATTTGCGTTCGCAAGGTGTTTGCCTCGAGGGGATTTGCCGCTCGACAGTCCTGGTTGAGCGGATGCACTCTTCGTTTTCAAAGTCATCGCCCCTCGCGATGATGGTGCCAGGTTCTACTCCTGCGGAAGCAGCGAATGTTGGGGCAGAATCAGATCGGGGGGCAAATGGAGAAGCGGCAAGTCAACGTGTGATTTCACGATTCGTGTTTTCCGTCGAGAGGCTTGTTGTCGGGCGTGAGCATCGCCAGGTGTCTGGAGATGTGCAGGTCGATGTGGAAGGTGAAACGCGAATTTTTCAGCCGGGAGATCGCCTGCGGATCTACGGCAAGTTAAGTCGTCCTTCCCCGCCGATGAATCCGGGAGAGTTCAATTATGCGGACTGGCTTTATGCTCAGGGGATCGTAGGGCATGTGAGAGTCAAACATCCTGAGGCAGTCGTACAGACCAGCGACAGGATTCCGGTGAGCTGGAGGCTGCGCCGCGGGATGTCGTGGCTCCGTCAACGGGGAGAACGCAGTCTTGAGCAGGTGATTGTGCGTTCGTCACCCGAACTGGCCAGCAGCATTTTGCTGGGTGGTCGGCAGCGTCTCGATGCCGATCTGCGAGAATCGTTTGTACGAAGTGGTTTGCTCCATATTCTGGCCGTTTCGGGGATGAATGTGGGGTTGGTCGTCTTATTGATCATGACCCTTTCCAAGGGGATGATCCGGCATCCCTGGGGGTTGGCTGCCTGTGGATTGGGAACGATTACGCTGTTTCTCATGCTGGCCGAGAATGATCCACCCGTCGTGAGAGCGGCTTTCTTTGGAAGTGCCTGGATTCTCGGCAGCCGCTGGGCAGGGGTGGTTGAACCTCTGAACGTCCTGGGGCTGACGGCGGTGACTTTGATGATTCTGAGCCCGCACGATTTGTTGCAGTTAGGCTTTCAACTTTCGTTTCTGGCGGTGGCCACGCTGCTGATTGTGGCACGCACGATGGGGAAACCACAGATCAGTCAAAATCAGTCTGAAGGGGTTATGGCTCCTACCGGCTGGCGGACGATCCGGGGGCACAGGTGGTTGGCAATGCTTTGGCAGTTGATGATCGCTACCTTTGTAATCTGGTGTCTGACGACACCATTGATTGCTGCCACATCGGGTGTGATTTCGCCAGTTGGTCTGATTCTCAATATCGCTCTGGCACCGCTGGTCCCCATTATTCTCTGGAGTGGCTATATCACGTTGCTCCTGGGGATGATTCATCCGTGGCTGGCGATCCCTTCCGGATGGGTTTTCGACTGGTCGCTCTATTGGCTGATCGACGTAGTCGATCAGGCGGCTGGATGGAGTTACGGTCATTTTGTGCTCTCACCACTCCCGGTGGAATATGCTTTGATCTTCTACTCAGCCGTGGCGGGGATGCTGCTCTTCCGGGTGCATCGAGTTCGCGTGGTCATGCTGACGCTGGGCCTGGGAGTGATCTGGCTGGCGTTAGGATACTGGCCTCAGGAGCGGCCTCTACGTTTGACTTTCCTGTCTGTGGGGCATGGATTAGCCGTTCTGGTCGAGACTCCCGACCAGAAGATGTGGCTGTATGATGCGGGTTCTTTAGGGCAGGATCGAAGGGCCGCACGGGTCATTGGCCAGGCCATTCGACATTACGGATCAATCCAGCTCGATGCCGTGACGATCTCTCATGCCGATGCCGATCACGCGAATGCCATTCCCCGATTAACGCGCGATGTGAGCATTCGCTGGCTGGGAATGCCGAAAAGTGCGGCCGATCCTGACCAGCGAGTGATTGGTGAAGCTGTGGCGGCTGTGGCTTCTCAAGGGGGCATCATTCGACTGGTGCAAGGTGGGCAGAAGTTCTGTCTGTCTCAAGACGTGGAGATCGAGTTTTTGTGGCCTCTGGTCAATCGCGAGGAACCGCTGTTTTCGCGTAAGACGACCGATAATTCGGAAAGTCTGGTGGCGAAAATTACCTACCAGAATCGGGTGATTCTGCTGACCGGTGATCTCGAAGGTGAGGGGCTTGTCCGGTTGTTGGAGACACCACCAGGCATGGTCGATGTGCTGCTCGCACCGCATCATGGGGGAAAACGCAGTAATGTCGCTGCCTTGAACCAGTGGGCCCGACCACAGCATGTGATTTCCAGTCAGGGTCCCGGGGATGTGACGACAGGGCTCGAACAGACATTTGTCGATTCCAAGATCTGGGTCACTTCAAAGCAGGGGGCGATTGTTGTTGAGATTGACCTCGCGGGAGTTGTGACCGTTCGGTCTCAGCTCCCTTGAATAAAGACTTGTCTCATACGGATCCCAAGAGATCATTGCGACGAGTGTGCCGGCTCGGAGCAAGCATGCTTGATCGACGGGTGGCCCGGCCAACTCGTGCCCAACTCACCCATACGGGTTGTCGTGCAAAGCCACGACGACAAGAAGCCGCGCCATGCGTTTGCCTTGCCACCGCTGTTAACCTGGTCTCGGATGGCTCGCGAAAGGGTGTCACGACGCTGGAGCCCCAAAAATCAAAACAGTGAGTAAGGGCGTGGTCTTCGCACTTCAACATCTCATTTGGTGTCAGGCAGGGTGGCAAGGGGCGGATGTCTTCATCCGCCTCTTGGCCAATCAAGGTCACCTGCACGAATGCATCCGAATCATGCACTCACGAATTCCAAGCCAATTCGTTAAGAACGATCAATGTCTCATAACCTGGGGGCAAACGAGGACGTTTGACCCCAGCCACGCAGTCTCCAGCCAAAGCGCAGATCAATAGGCAGAAAAAGTTGTGTGTAAAAGACAGCAGCTCGGAGCAGGGATGCTTGATCGACACGCCAGACGCATTTGATTTCCGGGATCGATATCAGACAGCCTGCTCAAATCGTTTGATGAGTGGAGCAATCATGGCTTCGACGAAGACACGATTGACACAACTCAGGTGACCACCGGTATGAAACCAGCGGGTAAACGACCAGTCGTAGGCGACCTGGTGAAAGGGAGCACCATCCCCCTGGCTGGCGGAAGGATGTTGAAAGCCCAGCATGCCACTGCAGGGGGAGTATTTGCCGTCGAAGGTCCCCAGGAGAATCGTGCCGGCACCCACAAAAAAGACATCTAGCGGAGAATAGAAGTGCCAGATCCCATGCGTCACTCCTTGCCGAGCCCTGGTGAGGTCGTACTGTGTGGAGACAGCGGGGGCGATGAGAACTGCGGCCGAGATTCGGGATTGAGGCCCGAGGAGTTCGAGAATCCGTAAGGCCATGCCACCGCCACCGGAATGCCCTACGAGTGTGACAGGTCTGCCGGGGTAGCGGGATTGATAGTTGCGGAGTTCATCCGCGATGAACTGCGCCACCTTCCAGTTACGGCGATCTCCCCGGAGATGATAAAGGAACAGAAAATCCCAGCCGGTGGTCCAGTCGATGGTGCGAATGGCCGAGCGGACTCCACCGTCGAGGAGGCCGCAGGCGGTGCCGAGGTTGAGAAAGCTGAAGCTGTCGATTCCGGGGAGGATAATGACCAGCCCATGTTCGAGTCGATCCGCCGAGGTGTGATTGGCAAAGCGACGCGGGACAAATTTTCCCAGGGGGGAAATCAAAAAGGTGAACGCACAAAGCGTCCCCCGCAGCCAGGCTCCCGGCTTGGGTTTCTGAGCCCAGTGAGGCATACGGGTGTTCATGGGGATTTGAGCTTGAGGGGTTGAAATGTCAATTTGCAGAATGATCTTCGAATTGAAGGCCAGACTCAATACCTCAACTGCAAAGGGTTGAGTGAAGATGCCAATGATCAAATGAGTTAATGAAAATTACATCAATTCAACTTCTAAAGTATTTCAGCCGCTCAGTGAGTGAGCGGAGTTGAACGCCTAGAGGAAATCTCAGTTACGTGTTATTGTGTATAGTTTTTATCGGCAGGGGCAATGATTTTTTACAGCCACGTGGCCGGCATGCTGAGGAACTTGCTAATGGGAAAGTGGATTATTCTGGCAAACGCGAGGAATCAGCCCTGCGTGATGTTCCATAAACCAATAATAATATTGAGTTTATGATTGAATGACCTGCCGAAAAGGCGTGCTTCACCTATATTGTGAGAATCGACAATGTGTGCAAATGATCATTTCCCTGATCGTTTTTATCTCTGTAGCCATCAATTCGATGTGATCAGCAAGGATGTGGATTTGAGTGAAAGTACGTTGCAACAACAGTGGAAATACTTATATGACAGTTCGTTTCATTGGGATGTGACATTTTAAGGCACCTTAAGGCATTTTGTAGGCAGGACGGCCGTAAAGGATCTCAAGAGCTCTTGAGTTTGTAATGGAATAAGGATCAATCGACTTGATATTAAGTGTAAATGCTTCGTAAGGATTCATTGAGGCCGAAAGCAGAAAGTCGCATTCAAATCTGTGAAAGCAAGCTCCCGAAAAACTGGGGGGATTGGTTTTTTTTGTGCGAAAAATCAAAAAAACAAGGTGTTTTTCAAGAATGAAGAGACCGGCTGCGGCATTGGTACTCACCTCCCTGAATCACCAGGTGTGATATTGCCGAATCCCAAAGTTCCATTTGGAGAAGCCGTTGAGCGGTTCTTGGCAAGTGGGCATTCTCGCTCGACTTGGCAGCGGCACGCTAGTTGCTTCACGATTTGAATCACTCCCGATGATCTCTCGAAAAACATCTTCCTGGCTCAATGGTATGTCAGTGATATCGATCGGGTTTTGCGATTGACGGTCTCTTTTTACGATCATTTCTTTTTAGGAGTTGCTGAATGATTAATGATTTCGGAGTTGTATCACGCACGCAAATGAAGAGGGATGCGTTTACGTTGATTGAATTGCTTGTGGTCATTGCAATCATTGCGATCTTGATTGCCCTCCTGCTTCCCGCTGTACAGCAAGCACGTGAGGCAGCGCGACGTACTCAATGCAAGAACAATATGAAGCAACTCGGTTTAGCACTTCATAATTACCACGATGTACATGACCAACTGCCTTTGGGGACACTCAATCGTCACAACTGGCGAATTGCCATTTTACCTATGCTTGATCAAGCACCTGCCTATACACAGTTAAATTTCACCAGTGCGGGATTCCGGGGCGATCAGACAGATGCTAACACGACGATTCTTAGAAATTGGAAAGTGGCTGCTTTTGTATGCCCATCCAGTCCATTGGAAAGTAATCCCAACTATGGGGGATGGAATCCTAATCGTTACCAGGGTCATCATTATGCTGCCGTCGCCGGTGCAAATAATACCGGCTTTGGAAATTGTCTAAGTTTTTACGGTGTTATGTGTGACAATGGGCCATTTCAGATTAATCGTAAAGAACGCCTTGCGGATCTTACTGATGGTAGTTCGAATGTGATGGTTGTTGCTGAACAATCAAACAAGGTTGCCTGGACGGGCTCTCCAGGTTGGGAATTTGAAGGAAACCGAACACAGGGTCCTTCTGGGATGCGTGGTGGATGGTATGGGCCTGAAAATATGGATGGACCTACCTCAACTTATGGCCAGACGGCAGGCGTCGCCACTGTCATTTACAATCCTAATGCTCCATGTGGGGATTTCTTTCAATGTGGTGTCACCTACTCAAATTCGACAAACTTGGCATCCGCTCATACAGGTGGTATTCATGTTCTTATGGGGGACGGCGCAGTTAAGTTTGTTTCCGACAACATTGACCTTACGACCTTCAAGCGAGTTGCAATGCGAGCGGATGGTAATGTGGCTGCTTTAGAGTAATGTCAATATCCATAGGTCGATTTGTCGAAATGCGGCAAATTGACCTTATGTGAATCCGATTACTTAACTGGCCACACGTCCTTAGAAGATTTTAGTGTTGGAAGAATGCTTTAGTAGTGTCACTCGTTTAGAAACAACTTTTCAAGCCAGGGTTATGACGAACATTCTGTTGACAGGCTTCTCACGATTTTGCTTGACTCGTGGAGGGGTGCTACTTTTCGCCTCAATTTTTTGTCTAGGATGTGGAACACCGCCTCCCAAGACAACAATCGTAAGTGGTCAAGCAACTATGGATGGAGAGCCTTTGACAGGCATGGCGATCCAGTTCTACGAGCCTCGAATTGGGCAGGGCATGGTTGCCAATCTTGATGCGAATGGTAGATTTCGGTCTTACCGGCCAATCACTTTGGGAACGTATGAAATCGCTTTAGGGCCGCGGCAACCCGACTCCACAGATGGCCCTAATGCTCCCATCGCTTCTCCGCTTCCTCCTAAGGGTGTGCCGAAGCTCTATCTCAACCCAAGCACCAGCGGAATTCGCGTCACAGTCACGGAGACGACAGATGTTTTTGATATTGAGTTTTCCAAGGATGGTCCGGAAGTGATCAGAGATCCCAAAATGCAGCTTCGGTCATTCCGTCAAGGAGAGTGACATCAAAGAAGTCACACTAAGGAGGTGATAAAATAAGTTTGTGTGTCCCATGAATTTGTCGAAGCCTGCATGACCAATGTTTGTTTGAGGTCAAGCATTGAAGATCAGCGACCAGTCGCCCGTCGGGTGCTGGTCACTGTTTTATTTGACATTCATGAGTTGGAGTATCGATATCGCTCTCGAGGGAAATCAGCCAACTAAACATTCAGTATCCTGATGGTGTTGAATCGCGTTTGTGCCCTCAGAATTCCTTTCCCAAATCATCGCAGGGACTCTCAGAAAGCGTCTTTCAGCATCGGCGGTTTGGATTTCAATCAGGAAATTGTGTCGACCTGGAGGGCGATGAATGGGTTTGCGATGTGGAGGGAGTTCATTGGACTTAGCTGGATGCACGAAAAATCGGGCTAGAACCGACGCCTTGCGTGGAGAAAGGAATTCCCTATCAGCGTGTGAGGAGAGTTGTCAGACACCAAGAGTATCAGATTGGCTATGAATGTTGTGATCAAGAGCTGCATTTGCAAAAAAGATTCATTTGTTGATGGCGCAGGGACTTAAGAAGAGTATCCATTCGATTGTTGAGACAGATATTGCTATGGCTTGTGATTCTTGTGACGACGTATGTTGGTAGTTGCACTTATTGCGCGCAGGGTCGCACCGGGATTGTGCGATTCTGATTGAATCGCTGGCATCTCAAGCCACGAGAAAAGCAATTACCAGCCATTCATCTGTCGGGAAAGATCAATATTCGTGATGTCAGAATAACTCTTAAAGTCAACGTTATTGATGAAAAGTATCAGTCGCTGCTCCGTGATTCGTATTAAAATTTCCTTTTTCAGAGAGCTTCAGCCCCTCCAGAAAAGTTCCGCAAAAACTCGAAATTCTTGCGAAATTCACAGAGATTTTAGCCTTGCGAGCAATGTGCCCGACCCTGGCTTTTCTTTGAAGCGTGTCAAGATCAAATGCTTCTGGTTTTGTGATCCGAGAGTTGCGGTACCGAGTGACCTGAAGATTCCTTCGTAATTCGTCGCGAGGCGCAAATTCCCGGCTCACGAATTTGCCGGACGTCATGGCATGGTAATTGCCTTGATGGCAAGTCGTGCTGCATTCTTCTGCAGCTCTCACTTCTGTAACGCCCTGTATGCCGCTGCTATCCAAAATCAGCCGGCCGGGTCTCTCATTTCGTTTCTTTTCTTTAGCCTGTTGGGAGTGGTCTTATGGTTTTCTCTCGTTCCGGTTTTCCCGGTGTTTCGCCAGCTCGAAGAGGATTTACGCTGATTGAATTGCTGGTGGTGATTGCCATCATCGCAGTGCTCATTGCACTGTTACTACCAGCGGTTCAGCAGGCCCGTGAAGCTGCCCGGAGAACCCAGTGCCGAAACAATCTGAAGCAGATTGCACTGGCTGCTCATGTCTTCGAGGGTACCTATGGACACTTGCCTCCAGGCTATTGTGGGCCGGATATCTCGACAGAAGATGCTTCGACCAATCCCAACTCCTCATATGTCGGGCCACTCACCCATCTTCTGCCCTACATCGATCAGGCACCTCTCTATAACACGATTGATACATTCCAGCACAACGTTGACTTGCCCAGCAACAGTCAACAGCGATACTCGACCAACGCGTCCAGCGCAGCGGCTTGTCACACCAAAATCCAGCCCTACATTTGTCCATCTGCCTCTCCCGCGGCATTTAGCTCAACGACAGGCATTATTTCTCGTACTCACTGGTGGTTAACTGGACCCGGTAGTGCAACGATTACTTACTTCACATTCAGCAACACTCAAGTGGTGGGTGGCAATCCGATCTCGAATTTTGGCCGAACCAATTACGTAGGTGTTGCGGGTCGCATGGGTAAGCTCGATGATCCCGCCTGGGATAATTGGAAGGGTTGTTTCGGACGCCGTACGAAAACGAGACTTCGCGACCTTACCGATGGGACTACCAACGTCCTGATGTTCGGTGAGGTCATTGGTAACGTCGATTCAACCAATACGTTGACTCACTCATTCCACTGGATGGCTTCTGGATGTCTTCCGACTGGATGGGGCAAGTTGATCAATCGTTTCGATGGTGGTAACCCGACCGCCTACCGATTTATGAGCTCTCACGATGGCGTGGTTCACTTTGCACTGGCTGATGGATCCGCTCGTCCGCTGAGCATCAATATGGATCTTGCCCTTTACCGTAGCTACCTTGCAGGTGGATCGGATGGAAACCTTGTGGGTGAGTACTAACGATATCGTTCTTCGATCTTGGACGTGAGTTATTTGTGGTCGCTGAATCACAAGCTGTGTTCAGCAGTACGAAATCATGATTTTTCACATGGCAAGTGGTGCTGTGTAAATATTTTGAAGGATAGAGTGTCACAAATGCGCGGTTATGTATTCGTATGCCTTTTTGCAGTGATGGGGCTCTCTTTTGGTTCTGGGTGCAGTTCGTCATCTAGTCCGCAGTCTGCCCCTGCACCGGCTGCGTCGGGGGCTTCAGATGGTGCCGCAACGACTGTGAACACAGCGTCATCCGCTGATGATCCTAACCAGCCCTAGGCGCTGTAGCTGGCTGTGTCGATTTGAAGTAGGGTGAGAAAGGCCAATTCTGATCAGCTTTGGTCCTCAAGATTCTGCCTACGTGTTTTACAGCTCACTGCAATAGATTCTCTAGTTAGGCAAGAACCACCTTTCTGACAATTCGTCGGATAGGTGGTTCTTTTTTCTTCTGAGTTTGATCAATGATATTATTATTTTGAATGCGGCTTATCTTTCGGGTCTTCAACACTCCGCCCCTGGATCATGACGGGGACTTTCAGAAAGCGTGTTTCAGGATCAGTCGTTTCGATTTCAATCAGGGCATGGTGGCGGCCGGGGGGGAGTTCGGCGACGACGTTGATGTACACAATCTTCTCGTTGGGCTGGTGAGCTTCTTCCCCCAGAAAGGGATCTGAATGACCGGCTGATGATCGTGTCCGTGAGCTATTCGTCTTTGTTGTCGCTTCAGGAATTGGCTCTGTCTCCGGGATGGGAGTCAGCGAAGGTTTGTCTGCGGGGTAGATGTTTGCCGGGCTCAAGGCTGAGACAGCGGGGGCTGCCTCTTTCGATTTTTGAGCAGGTTGGATCTGTTCAAGTGAAAAGCCTTCTGGAGGTGTCAACGAAGCTTTCACAAAAGGGGAACCTGTCCGCAGACTGAGAATCTCGACCTGGTGTCCCCGGCTGTCGTGAACAAACAGAGGCTGTGTCGTCGGCTGGTTGCTGAGTTGGTAGACGATCAGTGCCGGTGGACGGACACTTAACCGCTGCTCCGGCAGATGCAGGCGGAAGGTGAGCCGGTCGGTTCGCGACTGCGTATCGCGATAGACGACATCGCAGAAGAATTCTTTCTCACCCGGCGTTTCGTTTGCGGGCTGCATGCGAAGATTGATCTGTCCTGCTTCGCCGGGGGCGTAGACCTGTTTATCGAGGCGAGGCATCAGGCAGCCGCAACTGGGGATCAGTTCTTGAATGGTCACCGGGACAGTGCTGGTATTGCGAAAGCGAAATGTGGCACGGAGTTCGTCGGCCGGACGCACCTTGCCCAGATCGACGGCATATTGCGAGAAGGCGAGTGCCGGGCCTGCTGGTAAAGGCTGCTTCCAGGGAGTGGGCTGGCTCCAGAAAGGAGCAGCCCAGGCCAGTGCTGGGGGGGCCATGACGAGCAGGCACAGAACCACAGCCAGGGGCAGGTTCCTGCGAGTCGAATTGGTTCTGGATGGTGCTGGTAGGGAAGCTTGTGACATGGGCTGAATCACTCAGGCAAAAGTACGTGGCAAAAGTACGGGAAGCAGGTCGTGGAGGTCGTAACCTTGAACTCCAGATGATCTTGCTGAGGCCGAAAAGTAGACGATGGAATAGCTGGAAATGGCTTTTTGGTGAAGATCACTCGGGAGAGAGAGGCCGGTTTCCAAGGAATTTTGAGGGCTGGTTGGCGTTGAAAACTCGCCCTGAATCGATCTGTGCAGGCGGGTTGGAGTGCCAGAACACGAGATGAGTCGCTAAAATGAGGTATGGAGAGCACTTGGAGGCAGGTGCTGACCGGGTGGCAGCAGGGGAAGGTCGATGGATGATTCCCTGGCAATTTCTGAACCGAAACTTTGCTGTAACATTCGAGGGTGTTAAGTGTTGCGGCAAAATTCGGTATTCAGATCGGCGGTGCTGCTGCCCTTGGAAATCATCGGTAATACTCATTGAGACTGGCTGATCTGACGCATGGTTGATACTTCCCGCCCCGGACTGTTTGAGTCGCTTCTGGATGATCGTATTCTGATTCTCGACGGGGCGATGGGTTCGATGATCCATCGGTTCGAGCCGACTGAGGCTGATTATCGAGGTGAGCGTTTCCGGTCGCATTCGATCGATTTGAAGAACGCCTCGGATGTGCTGGTGCTGACCCAGCCTCAGATGATCCAGTCGATCCATCGGCAATACCTCGAAGCCGGTGCAGATATCATTGAGACCAACACGTTTGGTGCGACGGAACTCATGCTTGATGAGTTTCATCTGGGGCATCTGACTCATGAAATGAATATCGCAGCGGCGACCCTGGCGCGCGATGTCTGCGACGAGTTCACGAAAAAAAATCCTGCCAAACCTCGATTTGTGGCGGGGAGTATCGGGCCGACGAAGTTCCAGCTTTCGTTCAATGCCGATAAGCCCGGTTATCGGCCAGTCACTTTTGAACAACTGGCGGCTTCGTACGCCGGGCAGGTGCGGGCCTTGTTGGATGGTGGCGTTGATCTGCTGCTGCCGGAGACATCGTTCGACACGCTGAACATGAAGGCCTGCCTGTATGCCATCGAGCAGGTTTTTGCGGAACGGGGAGTGCGCATTCCTGTGATGGTGAGCGGCACCATTTTCCAGGGGGGCGTGACGCTGACCGGGCAGACGATGGAAGCGTTCTGGGCAGCCGTTTCACACAATCCCATGACCAGCGTGGGCTTGAACTGTGCTCTCGGGCCCAAGCAGATGCGGCAGTATGTCGAGACACTTGCGAACACTGCGACCAGATACATCAGTTGCTATCCCAATGCGGGTATGCCCGACGGCATGGGTGGCTTTGATTCCACACCCAGCGAGTTTTCGGGTGTCATTCGCGAGTTCGCTGAAAATGGGTGGGTGAATATTGTGGGTGGGTGCTGTGGCACGACCCCTGAGTTTATCCACGCAGTCGCAAATGTCGTGAAAGGGGTCGCTCCGCGCAAGGTGCCTAGCGAGAGGCACTGGTCGGTTTACAGCGGGTCGGATGTCCTCAAGATTCCGGCTGCCGATGCTGTGTTCGACGAAGGCCAGCCGGCACCGAACCGATCGTTTCTGATGATTGGTGAGCGGACGAACGTGACAGGTTCGAAGAAGTTCGCCCGACTCATTCGCGAAAAAAAATACGAAGAAGCTCTCACCATTGCTGCCCAGCAGGTGGAGAACGGCGCGAACATGATCGACGTCAACATGGACGAAGGTCTGCTCGACAGCAAAGCGGAGATGGTTCATTTTCTGAATCTGATCTCTGACGATCCGGCCATCAGTAAAGTGCCGGTCATGGTGGACAGCTCGAAGTTCGATGTCATTGAGGCGGGGTTGAAGTGTCTGGCGGGTAAGGGGGTGGTGAACTCGATCAGCCTCAAAGAAGGGGAAGAAAAGTTCCTCGAACATGCCGGTATCATCCGCAAGTATGGCGCAGCCGTCGTGGTGATGGCGTTCGACGAGGAAGGGCAGGCGGCAGACAAAGTCAATAAAGTGCGGATCTGTCAGCGGGCGTACAAGCTGTTAACAGAGAAGGCCGGGTTCCCGCCGGAAGATATCATCTTCGATTGCAACATCCTCACCGTGGGTACGGGGATGGAAGAGCATGCGAATTACGCGGTCGAGTTCATTGAAGCGGTTCGCGAAATCAAGGCCACCTGCCCTTATGCGAGAACCTCTGGCGGTGTGAGTAATGTTTCGTTCTCCTTCCGCGGGAATGAGCATGTTCGCGAAGCCATGAATGCCGCTTTCCTGTACCACGCCATTAATGCCGGGCTGGATATGGGGATTGTCAATGCCGGGCAACTCGCCGTTTATGACGAGATCGATAAAGAGCTGTTAACCTATGTCGAAGACGTGCTGCTGAATCGTCGACCGGATGCGACGGAGCGGCTGATTGCCTATTCGGAAGAACTCAAGGCGCGCGAAACACGAACGGATGACAGCGGCCCGGTTGTCGAAGCGTGGCGCAGTGAATCGGTCGAAGAGCGGCTCAAGCATGCTCTTCTCAAAGGGATTGCGGACTTCATCGATGAAGATACCGAAGAAGCCCGGCTCAAGTATGGCCGACCACTGAATGTCATTCAGGGGCCGCTGATGGACGGCATGAATGTCGTAGGTAAACTTTTTGGTGAAGGAAAGATGTTTCTGCCGCAGGTCGTGAAGAGCGCCCGCGTCATGAAGAAGTCTGTGGCCTATCTGCAGCCGTTTATGGAAGCGGAGAAAGAAGCTCTGGCTGCCAGTTCTGAGACTGCCGGTGAAACCACAGTCGCAGCGGAACCCACATCGACGAGCCGGGGCAAGATTCTGATTGCCACCGTGAAGGGGGATGTGCACGACATTGGCAAAAACATCGTGGCTGTGGTTTTGCGCTGCAATAACTTCGAAGTTCTCGATTTAGGGGTGATGGTTCCCTGCGATAAGATTCTCGACACCGCGATTGCCGAAGGTTGCCAGATTATCGGGCTGTCGGGATTGATCACGCCGTCGCTGGATGAAATGACAACCGTCGCTAAAGAAATGGAACGGCGCGGGTTCAAGATCCCGCTCCTGATTGGTGGGGCGACCACGAGTGCGAAGCATACGGCAGTCAAGATTGCGCCCCATTACTCGGCACCGACAGTTCATATTGTCGATGCCTCGCTCTCTGTCCCTGTTGTCGAGAACCTGCTCGATGATGAGCGCCGTGATGAATACTTGAAACAGCTGGCAGCGAATCAGCAGCGTGATCGAGATACCTACGGGCATCTGCAGAAGCGCACTCTGGTTCCGTTTGAAGAAGCGTGCCGCCGCAGGTTCCAGACCGATTGGAAGACCGTAAGGATTGATACGCCGGACTTCTGGGGCGCGAGAGTGCTGGATGATTTCCCACTCGAGAAACTGGTGCCATACATTGACTGGTCACCATTCTTCATGACTTGGGAATTACGCGGGAAGTATCCCAAAATCCTGAATGATCCAGCCGTTGGTGAAGAAGCCAGCCGGGTCTTCAGTGATGCCCAAAAGCTGCTCGACCGGATCCTTAAGGAGAAACTTCTTCAGGCCAGGGGAGTATACGGTTTCTGGCCGGCTCAGGCAGATGGTGAAGATATCGTGCTGTACTCACCAGAAAGCGTGTCGGCTGGAAAACCCGAGATCATCAAACGCTTCCCGATGTTGCGTCAGCAGTGGGAGCGAGTCGGCCAGAAAGAATTCCGGTCTTTGGTGGATTACATCGCACCGGTTGAAAGTGGACGGATGGATTCGCTGGGGGCTTTTGCTGTGACCACAGGGATTGGCTGTGATGAACTCGCGGATGAATTCCTGCACAAACAGCATGATGACTATCTCTCGATCATGACGAAGGCTTTGGCCGATCGACTGGCCGAAGCTTTTGCCGAATATCTGCATCATGAAGCTCGTCAACACTGGGGCTTTGGCCGTGAGGAATCACTCTCAAATGAAGAGATGATCGAAGAAAAGTACCGTGGGATTCGGCCAGCCTATGGCTATCCTGCCTGCCCCGATCATACGGAAAAGGTCCCGCTGTTCGAACTGCTGGATGTCGAGAAAAACACAGGCATCAAGTTGACGGAAAGCTATGCGATGCACCCGGGGGCGGCCGTGAGCGGTTTGTATTTCGCTCATCCAGAATCCCGCTATTTCTCGGTCGACAAAGTGACAAAAGATCAAATTGAAGACTATGCACGACGCAAAGAGATGTCGGTTGCAGAAATCGAAAAATGGCTCATGCCCAACCTTGGCTACGACAACTGATGGAGCGTAAAAAGGGTTGCGGAAGTCGAGAAATCGTGGAGTTAGACTTGTGATGTGCGGGCCAACCCGCCATCTTCGACAAGGCAATCGAGATGCTTACCTGATGATGACTGCGATGTTCAGTCGGGCCGTGAGGGACTGAACGGCCCCCGAATTTTGCTGCGATAGGAGTTCCATGGCCAGGCGGCTCATACTTGAACTGAAAGATGGCGATAACGTTGATGAGACGTTTCTGGTGGCAGATCGTCAGTTGCGTGCCAATCGCAATGCGGCGCTGTATCTGAATGTCGATCTCCGCGATAAGTCGGGGGTGATCAATGGCCGCATGTGGAATGTCTCCGAAGAATCGGTCGCGCACATTCAGGCTGGCCAGTATGTGCGTGTGCGGGGAAAAGTGCAGCTTTTTCAGGGCGTCTTGCAACTGATCCTGACGGGAGCGCAGCCCATCGATGCCGCGACGATTGATCCACTCGATTTTCTGCCGGAAACGACGGCAAATATCGAGCAGCTCATGTCTCGCTTGCGGGAACATCTGCTGAAAATCGAGTCGGTTCCACTGAGAACGTTGTGTGAGTGTTGCCTGCTCGATGAAGAACTGATGGAAAAGTATGCCAAGGCGCCGGCAGGTATCAAGGCTCATCATGCCTACCATGGGGGATTACTGGAACACGTTGTCACGCTGATGGATCTGGCCCGCAAGGTGGTCGAGGTCTACCCAACCCTGGATGCAGATCTGCTGGTCTCAGGGGTGTTCTGGCACGATATCGGCAAGATTCGCGAACTGAGTTATGAAACGTCCTTTGCCTATACGGATGAAGGACAGTTGATCGGGCATCTGCAGATCGGTGTCGAGATGCTTTCCGAGCGGATTCGCGAAACCGAACAGCTATCGGGCGAAAGGTTTCCCGAAGAGCTGTCGTGGCGCCTCAAACATCTGATTCTGAGTCACCATGGAAGCTATGAGTTTGGCAGCCCGCGCCTGCCAATGACACCTGAAGCGATGGCACTCCATTTACTGGATAATCTCGATGCCAAGTTGCATGAGTTCATGCGGGCGATTTCTGAAGATCCGCATGGCGAATCGCACTGGACGCTGTTTTTGCCCAGGCTGGATCGCAAACTTTATAAAACACCCACGGACGCTTCAAAGCGGTTGGAGTAAGGTTTTGTCGCTGTGTGTCGGATCGATGGGGGTGGCAAGACACTGAAGGCCCCAAATCGAAACACTGCGAAAGGCGTGTGTATTGAATGTTAATAAGATTAAAACCATGCCCTTTCGCAAAGCCTTCAGGGACGTGCCACACGACTTTCTTTATAATGTGATGTAGATGTCATTGTGAGAAATGATCGAGACAATACGGCCGGTGTGGGTCGAGATTAATGAATAATCCTGCGGCTTCCGCGACTCCCGTGACCACCACCAACCAGCACAATATCTATGACCGTGTTTTCTGGCTGGCGTACCTGGCAAATATTCTGGCTGTGATGGCCAATGCGCTCACCTTTCGATTTGCCGAGCTGGTTCACTATCTTGGCGGGAACGAGCAGACCACGGGCAATATTGTCAGTGTGGGTTTGGTTGTCGCTGTGCTGGCCCGGCTCGTGCTTTCCAGCAGCATTGATTACTACGGCACCCGGCTCGTCTGGACGCTCTGTTCGGCTTTATTCACGGGAGGAAGCCTTGTCTTTCTCCTGGCCACAGGGCTGGGCTGGCCGCTGTATGTTGCTAGAGCTGCATTTTATACCGGGTTGACGGGGATGTTCGCCTGCTCGATGACACATATCCAGAACCATGTGCCACTCAGCCGCAGAACCGAGGTGATCGGCAATCTGGGAAGCAGCGGCTTTGTGGGGATGATCATCGGCTCTAACATTGCGGATCAGGTGGTGCGCTGGATCCCTGATCTCCATCAACAGTTTTATGCCCTCTTTGGCGGGGCGGCGGGGATCGGTCTGGTCTATTTATTGCTCATCCGGCAATTCCCGCAGACGGGGCATCATGAGCCGATGACTGAGCCGCAGTCGGCAGTGCGGTTGCTTTATCGATACTGGCCGGGAGCCGTGGTGCTGGCTGCCATGATGATGGGATTGGGACAGACGGTAACGACGGTCTTTCTGACTCGCTTTGCGACAGAGCGCGGGCTGAACGGGATTGCGATTTTCTTCTCGGCGTATGCCATCAGTGCGTTCTGTTTCCGGATCAGCGTGCGGAACTGGGGGTGGACGATAGGCAGGCGGTGGATGCTCTTTCGCGGGCTGATGGGCCAGACAGCGGGTCATCTGATGATCCCCTTCGTAATGGAAGACTGGCAGCTCCTGATACCGGCGATCATCTGTGGCTTCGGGCATGCGATCCTGTTCCCGGCAGTCGTTTCGCTGGGGGCCGGGGCTTTTCCCATATCGGCCCGAGGAACCGGGACGGCCATCATTCTGGGGATGACGGATCTTGGTGGTCTCGTCTTCGCCCCGTTTCTGGGCTGGATCATCGACGAAGCTGGCTTCTTCTGGATGTTCGCAACCAGCGCCTCGAGTGCATTTCTCGTCGGGTGTTTATACCTTGTCGTCGCCAGTCGGCATCCGGATGAAGAGTCGCGGCACGGACAGGTGTCAAGCAGTTAAATATATCTGATACCGAGTTACTCCGGTAAATAAAGTGTGGGTGTGTGTGGCAGTGTTGATTGCCATGGCGTGCGGACACCGGCTTTTCGAAGAGCCAGGCCCACCCAGGAGTTGCAGGTGTTGAAGAGGTGGTAGTTCCCATGGGCTTCGAAGAAAGTGTCTGTCTGGCTATATGAGTAGCCTGGAATAGGAATGATTCGGCCCTCGTGGTCTCGCTGGAACGTAGACTTGATAAATTGCGTCAGTTCGCGGTACTGATCCCGGGAAAGTTTGACGGAGACCGCGTTGGTGTAGTACTCGGATTGGGTGAAATCGACGTGAAGGCAGGTGCGGGAAGGCCAGAAGAGAGCATTGAACGCCGTTGAAAGTTTGAGATCTGCCCAGGTTCGGGTCATCAGAAAAAAGCCACGATCACCCCAGCCGATGGCCACATGCGAATAGCGACTGATATCTCCTGGAAACGAGGCCGGATCGAACTCCTCAGACCAGTCGACCACCTCGTGCGAAACGGGAACGATCAGATCGGCATGCACTTCCGTGGAAACGACAAAAATTTCGACTCCCCCTGGTGAGGGTGTGAAGTCGTTATTTACCGGGAAGAGGCCGATGACAATCAGGGCTGCATACGAAAGCATGCAAATGAATGCCCACTTCCCCAACCGCCACGCCCAGCGGGTAAATCTTGAAAACCAGGTGACAGGAATCGTGGAACTCATACTGGTTTCAAAAGCTGGTGGGAGAATGTTCTTTCCCATTCATAGAGTCAATCTGTTACTTCGGGCCTGATGAGAAAGTGAGTGTACACCACATGGCGTCGTTGTGTTATGGAAATCTGTCGAGCCATCTGCGTATTGAGCTGGCGGCATTTCATCGACATTGCCGACGAGGGCCGCTGGACCTGATCGTCAGGAGGGTGAGTGGCATACACTCGTTGCCGCGGATTCTTGGAGTAACAAAACCTTAACGATGTCGAGAGACTCTCAAGAAGTGTTTGCACTGAAGGTCAATGTGCTGTACTTTAAGCACCAGAAGGCACTCGTTCGTTT
>VFQR01000700.1_pt1 | contig 36852 bp, 28 predicted proteins | sample 3512321 | NCBI WGS metagenome assembly VFQR01 (sample SAMN10412374, study PRJNA504923) | tailings metagenome | isolation source: Relicate 3 Philex TSF1 revegetated site | place: Philippines: Tuba, Benguet | collected 2017-08-29 | reverse complement strand
ATAACTCCTAATTTTTGTCAATTTTTGTATTAAGAAAGATGTTTATAATGCATAGCTTTTTAAGGGGGGAAGCGGAATTAAAGTCCCCCTTAAAAAGGGGGATTTAGGGGGATCTAAAACTTTTGATACCAATAAGAGGACTTTTCAAACATCCTCTTAACTGAGCTGTATTGCAATATAATGTTGTACTTCTCTAAAGTTCTAAACCGCCTTTTTGCAACTTCTTAAATGGATCTAGTACAAAATCAATAATGCGACGTTCCCGAACAATTACCTCAGCAGTTGCTGTTTGACCTGCTGTTAAGAAAATACGTTTGTTTTTAGTTTGGATATAAGTTTTTGGCAATTCAATTTCTAGTTCAAAGTTTTCTACCTTACCTTGGGCAGTCTCTACAACTTTAGAGTCTGGCGAAATCCAGCGAAGTTTGCCTTCAGTTACTCCATAGTCTTGAAAAGGATAAGCATCAAATTTCAGTTTTACAGGCATTCCTACACTGAGAAAACCACTTTCTTGACTGGGCATTTCGGCTCTAAATATCAAAGGTACTCCTTGAGGTGCAATTTGAGTAACCATTTGCCCTGGTTGTACAACTGCTCCAGCATTATTGATAGATAACTGAAAAATTGTGCCATTAATAGGAGTACGAATAGTTTGTTGTCGTATTTGAAACTGCAAAGACTGAATTTGTTTTTTGGTTTGATTAATTTCTGATAGTACATCGACAACTTGAGATTCAAGTTCTTTTATTTGTTTTTGAGTATCTAAAAGTGCGAGTTCACCTGTACGAAGAATGCGTCGATTGGTGCTTTGTTGTTTAGTAATTTCGGTAGTAGCTTGTTGGATATTTGATTGAGCTTGTTCTAAAAGTCCCTGGCGTTCAAACATAGCGCCTTCTATTTCTTCTAATTTACTTTTAGAAATAGCGCCTTTTTGCCAAAGATATCGATAACGTTGTCTTTCATTATTAGCTAGTTTCAGGCGACTTTTTTCTAAAACATATACTTGTTGACTGGAATTAAGCCGTTGCTGAATTTGGTCAAGTTGAGCAAGTTGTTCAGACTCTTGGGCTTGATTTTGTAATTGTTGAGTGCGTAAAGACATTGTTAGTTGATTTTTCAATAACTGAAGCTGATTTACGCGATTTTGTTGACCTTCTAGCTTAGCCTGAGTTTGTTGTAGTTCAGTGCGAGTTAAATCTGATTCTAATTCCAGCAGAACTTGTCCAGTTTTGACAGTTTCTCCTTCTTTAATCTTGATGGCTACAACTTTTCCGGTAACAGGTGCATCCAATCTTAAAGTTCTGCCTTGAGGTTCAAGTCGTCCTCTAGCACTACCTGTTTCGTCTACTTTAGATAGCATCGCCCAAGGTAAAACGATCGCCGCAAATATTACTAGCCAATATAGCAATCCGCGTGTCCAAAGTCGTGGCAATGTATCAATCAGTTCTTTGGTTAAAGAAGACCAATCTTCACTCAGAGATATAGAAGATTTTGACTGAGGTTTAAAGTCCAGTTGACTACTAGAATAGCGACCATTCTGACTGAATTTTTCTTGTGTAGTAAATTCGTTTGTCATTGTTGATTCTCTTAATTCAAATTGCTACCGTTAGTTGTTGTTGATTGAGGTAGAAATAGTGACCGCGTTTAACCATTAATTGCTCGTGGGTACCACTTTCAACTAATAAGCCTTTATCTAGTACCAAAATTTTGTCAGCATTGCGTACTGTTGAAAGGCGATGTGCAATCACTACTGTTGTTCTATCTTGGAGAATTGTGTTGAGGTTAGTCTGAATAATCCGTTCAGATTCAGCATCAAGACTACTGGTAGCTTCGTCTAAAATTAGTAGTCGGGGATTTCCCACAAGGGCGCGGGCGATCGCTAACCGTTGTCTTTGTCCACCCGAAAGCGTTCCTCCACCCTCACCGATAAGTGTTTCGTAGCCCATCGGTAGTTCTTTAATAAATTGATGTGCGCCTGCTTGTTTAGCTGCTTCTACTACTTCTTCTAAAGAGGCTTCTGGATGACCTAAACTGATGTTTTCCCGAATTGTACTGCCAAACAGAAAGGTATCTTGGTCAACTACACCAATTTGCTGGCGGAGCGATCGCAGCGATAAACTAGTGATATCATAGCCATCAATCAAAATCTTCCCTTCTGTGGGCGGATACAGCCCCAATATCAGCTTAGAAATCGTTGTCTTTCCCGAACCACTGCGTCCTACAAGTGCGATTGTCTGTCCTGGTTGGACTTCAAAACTGATATTTTCTAAGGTGTTTATATCACTTTCTGAATGATAGCAGAAAGTAACTTTATCAAAGTGAATGTAACCACGAATTGGTGGTAAAGATTGGTGAGACTGATGTTGTAAATCTTCTTCTGGCTCTGCATCAATTACATCATTAATTCGCTCAACTGCAATTAGTACTTCTTGCAACTCATTCCACAGCAAAATTAACCTTTGAAAGGGATTAATCACGTTACTCAGCAACATATTAAAAGCAATCAGTTGCCCAATCGTGAGTTCGTTTTGAATCACTTGCCACGCCCCAAACCAGAGTAATGCTGCGGTAACTACAGCTTCAATGCCAGAGCTAAATATTTGCAGTGTGTTGCCAATTACCTGCCCAGAAAAAGTCTTTTTCACTGACTTGCCAAAAAGTTCTTCCCAATGCCAGCGTACTGTCTGCTCAACAGCCATAGACTTAATCGTGCGGATGCCAGTAAGAGACTGAATCAAATACCCAGTTTCTTCATTATGTGCGCCAAAAATCTCGCGGGAAACACGTTGTAAGAAAGGTGTAGCAATCAGCGCCAACAATACGAATGGTGGCACAATCACTAGTGTCATTAATGCCATCTTCCAACTATACCAAAACATCAATCCTACATAGACGAATACTGTTAGTAAATCCAGAAAAATAGATAGCGCTTCACCAGTTAAAAAACGTTGAATTTTGCGGTTTTCCTGCACGCGAGAAATAATATCGCCAACGTAGCGAGACTCGAAATATTTCAGAGGTAAACGGAAAGTATGGCTAATAAAACCCACAATCAAGGCTAGATCCACTCGATTAGCTGTGTGGTCTAAAAGGTATTGCCGCAGTCCAGTTATGGCAACTCGAAAAAGGCTAAATATGACCAAGCCTACACCTACAGCCGTTAATGTTAAGTCACTGCGCTGCACAACTACTCGGTCTAACAATAATTGTGTAAATAGTGGTGTAATCAGACCAAAAATTTGAATGAGGATGGAAGCAATGAATACTTCCAACAATACCAGCCAGTGAGGTTTAGTTAATTCAAAAAACTGCCAAAAAGGAGTGCTAGCTTCTTTTGTTTCTCTGAGTAAAGCTGTCGGTTGGAGTAATAAAGTATAGCCAGTCCAACCTGCTGTAAATTCTGAATGAGAGAGGGTACGCTGACCAATAGCAGGATCTCCAACGATAACCCGATCGCCTCTGACTTCGTAAACAACAATGTAATGTTGGCCTTCCCAATGCACAATGGCCGGGAAGCTTTGCTGGGCAAGTTTATCAAGGCTGGCTTTTACAGGTCGAGTCGAAAACCCAATGCTTTCTGCTGCTGCTGCTAAACCTCGCAGCGATGAACCATTACGGTCAACGTTGGCAATGTCCCGCAGCCGATTGACGCTAAAACGCTTACCCCAGTAGCGACCAATCATGACTAAGCAAGCTGCACCGCAGTCAGACGCACTTTGCTGTTCAAAGAAAGGATAGCGTCGAGTGATACGTTGCCATAAATGACCGATTTTTACGGTTGGGTTAGGGAAGTAGGCTTTATTAATTTTTTTCTGGAACTGGTTTTTTGGCTCAACAGTAAATTGGGGAAATATAACAGGCTCAGATGCTGTAACTGGGTGGTTGTTAGCGTCGAGTTCAGCCAGTTGTGGTACGTATTGGAGGGCTGTTTGCCAATGTGAACGGTTGAGGGTGTATAGTTGCGTTGGTTGAGTTACCTGCCAACCACGTTCTTGAGGTAACTCAGACAAGGCGTAAATATTGCCAGCAGTGAGTTTGAGTCCTGATGTGTGCAATAGTTCGCCACGACGGAGTATCCAGAGTTGCTGGTCTTTGAGTAAAGAAGATGGAAGTTTATTAATTTGGAGATTGTGCTCCTCTAGGAGTAGTTGGATTTGCATTACACTTTCGTAAGCAGCATTATTCAGCACCGCATTTTGGCGACATAACAGCAGTAAATCCCAAAGTAGAGCTTGGCGGTGAAGGTGCTGTCCAATAGAAGGATACTTGCGAATCAGCGATCGCAAACAATTTCCTGGAATATAACCAACTTTAAGATTTACCGAAGCCCTAGCAGCGTAAGGTTGAAATTGTTCTTCTGGAAATAGCGTTAGTTCACCGAATGATGTTCCTGTACTCAGGGAAGCGATTAAATTATCGGTGCGATGGAGCAATCTGACTTTACCTGCCAGAATTATATAAATGCCAACGCTTGCGTCTGTTGTCTGCCAGAACATTTTGCCTGCACTTGGCTGGAGAATTTCAGTCTGTTTGATGCAGTCTAAAAGTTCTTGTTCTGAAAGAGTCTGACCCAGAGTTTGGGCAAGCTGTTGAGTAGAAAATTCTGTTTTGTTCTGAACCATGATTTGTTGGAAGTTTAACGACAGAATTAGTTACTTGTCTTAGCGAAATTCAATGACCACTGAAAATCAGGCTCTGGATTTGGTAGTAGGTTGCCAATAGTAATCCGAGAATTCTTTGTGTTATCAGTTTCTTTCTCGGCAGTTTTGCGTGTCTGTCGAGTTGAAAGTCCCATTTCTTTAAGTAAGCGGTTAATGTGGCAAGCACTAACTTTCATCCCCATCTCTTTTGTCAGATGCTTGCTTAACCATTGCCCTGTCCAGCGTTCAAATGGATAGCCATACTCACGCGGACTATGGCTTGCCAGTTCTTGCAAACGAGCCAGATATTGCTCATTCACAGCTTTGGGACGACCCATCGGGCGATCGCTCCAATGGTGAGCTTGACCTGTTTGTGTCATAGTCATCCAGTGCCGTGCTGTTTCCTGAGAGCATCCTAAAGCTTCACAAATTTGAGTCTGAGATTGACCTGCATCTGCCAACAACATAATTTCAATCCGACGGCGGTATTCTGGACGTAAATCTGTTTCTAAACTCTTGAGCAAAAGCTTACGCTGAAACGCTGTTAAATATAGACCTTGCTTGTCCACAGCAATTCCTCCTGGTATAACTTGGAATGCCCAGATAGAAATTAATCTGGATATTTCCTGAGAACCTCTGTTACTTCTCTGAATCAAAACTCCGGGAATTCCACATCTCGTTACAAAGCTTTACAAGAATCTGGTAAACAGTTACAGGTGTGGCTTTTTAGGCTTTGGTGCTGTGACAGGGTAAAAATAGCACTATATACAATAAAAACATAGCTTCAGTTTTAAATTAGATGATTCGGAGTAGTGACGCGCTACTGCACTGTAATTTTGCAGACAAAAGTACTTTTATTTTTGAATATTAAATATTTGAATAATTAAAACATAACTCATTGAATTATGCATAAACAATAAATTTTTAAGTATTGAAATTATAGATTGAATCTCCGAAGATTGAAATGTGATTAGGCAATATACAGCTAATCCAATTATAAACTACTTCATCTAATAGGAAAAATTCAATGGCTACGATCAATATTTCCGATTTGCGTCCTACTGGTTCCGATCTGTTTTCAGATTCTGAAGGCTACATGAACGAGTTAGGTGATAGCGAAGTTCATACTATCTATGGTGGTCGTCGTTTTCCCTTTCCCAGATTCTCTGCTGCCACAACTATAGCAAGTTTATTGATCACAACAGCATCACCGTTAATTGAGGCTACTATTCGTTCAAGAAGATAACCTAGTTAAAAAATTCGGCGTTGCTCAAAAATAATGTATGGGGGGCTTTTTGCCTCCCATATCCAGAGGTTTGTTGGCAAAGAAAGCCACTAATGATGTTCCAAAAATCTAAGAATAAGAAACTAATGGCTAACATTGAAATTGCTGATTTTAATCCTACTGGCTATGATTCTAAATTGTATCCTGTTGGTTATAAAATCTTATCTAATTCTGAGTTCCTAAACGACTTATCTGAAGAAGAACTCAACATTCAAGGTGGATTGATTTATCCGTTTAGTCTTTTGTGTATTCCTGTTTCCCAAGAATATAACGAATTCGTAAAACACGTACAAGATTTAACACAGAAGTTACGCGAAAACAATAAAAGCTAACTAACTTGTAATAAAGCAGTTTACAACTAATTTGATTTCAAGCAATTTCAATTAAGAGGAAAAACAATGGCTACTATCAATATTTCCGATTTGCGTCCTGCTGGCTATGACTTGTTATCAGATAAAGAGAGCTTTATCGACAATTTGTCTGAAGAGGAACTTAGTGCTAATAAAGGTGGAACCTTTTCTCCTACTCCCATTTTCACGATTTACATTTCTGTGTTTACTCATACTAGAAAGAAAGGATCGTGGTAGTAGTAATGTAGGAAGCGTTGCTCGAAAGTAATGGTTTTGGAACAATAGAATCAGTTTTTGAGGTATCTAAATTATTACCAATTCAGTAACGCCCAATATTCAGATGTAGGTGACGGCGGTACAATGAAAGCATTGTAGGAGAAGGCGAGTAGATAATTTCTGCAATCAGCAATAGATTTTGTCGGTTGGATCGAAGTATCAGACCCAATATTCTTGAAATGTTGGGTTCCGCTTGACTTTTGAAACAGTCGATCCACCTGATGCAACATTTTATTCTTGCCACACTATTAGCAGATTAAAGCTAATAAATTTCAAAAAAAATCATATATGCAATGAGCGTTATGTAGTAAATTTCAAGGGAGTTTTAGTTGTGACCTTTTTATTAAGTTCTAAAAACGTTTTCAATTATTTACTTAAGCAGAAGCTATCTTTTCAGCAAGAACAGACTTTAAAGCAAGTCGAGCTAAAGACTGCCAAAAACTTTAACTTATTATTGAGCTTACAAGACGATCGCCAACTCTTGGTCAAACAGGAGCGTCACGATCAAGAAGGTAAAACTGCGGGTGAATTTTTACGTGAATGGCAAATTCATCAGTTCTTTCAACAAAATCCTGAACTTAGTCACATCCGCCTAATGCTTTCAGAAGCTTTACATTTTGATGCAGAGCATTCTGTGATTGTTTTTAACTACCTCAATGACTATTGTGATTTAGCTGAGTTCTACACAAAAGAAAATGTTTTTCCAAGTGCGATCGCAACTTCAATCGGTGCAACTTTAGCTACAATTCATCATGCTACATTCAGCTGTCAAAAGTATCAAGAATTTTTCTCACAAACATCAGAGTATACATCTATTAAACAAGCTCTTAATTTTAATCTTGGGCTAGAACGGATTAGTCCTGAAGTTTTCGGTCAGGTTCCCGCAGATGGTTTGAAATTCTTTGCTCTTTATCAGCGATATGATAGCCTTGGAAAAGCGATCGCACAACTCGTCACTGAATCTGTACCGTGCTGTCTAACGCATAACGACCTGAAGCTGAATAATATCCTCCTATACAACAATTGGCAAGAAGTCTTAGCAAAGCCAGAGAAATCAACTAACAGTGTCATTCGACTCATTGATTGGGAGCGAGGTGCTTGGGGAGATCCTGCATTTGATTTAGGAATGCTCATCGCTAGTTATTTACAACTCTGGCTAAATAGCTTGGTTGTGAGTAAGTCTATTGATGTCGAAGAATCTTTGCGATTAGCTATGACACCACTCGAACAGCTTCAGCCTTCAATTGCAGCTTTGACTAAAACTTATTTGGCGAACTTTCCAGAAATTTTAGAGCGTCGCCCTGATTTTCTAAGACGAGTTGTGCAGTTTTCTGGTCTTGCTATCATTCAACAAATCCAAGCAATAATCCAACATCAAAAATCTTTTGGGAATATGGGTATCTGTATGCTTCAGGTTGCCAAAACTTTGTTGTGTCGTCCAGAACAATCAATCCCAACTGTTTTTGGAGTGGCAGAATCTGAACTCATACTAATTCGTAATTCGTAATTGCGCGAAGCGGTACTACTTTTTCTTGTTTAACTCAAACATTATGCAACTACTAGATTCTCCTCAAAGTTCATTATCAATTCGTGTGCTAGATTCTCTGCAAGACATAGCGAACAATGTTCAAATAAAGCCCAACTTTTGTATTAGCCATCCAGCTTACAAACCTTTTGAAATTCCTGCTGAGGTAGTAACTCGTTTTCAACGAATACCTTTGGAGCTCCAAAATAAGTATCTGAGTCTACAACTGCAAAGTTATCTCTACGGTATCTATTACAACGGCTCTATGCAAGCTGCCCTAGAAGCAGATGCAAGTTCAGATAACTTAGCACTGCATCAGAATTTAGAGAATAATACTTTTCTAGGAGTAGACGTAGAGTTTTACGATCGCCTACATAAAAGTAATCTTGGTGAAGGCTACTTTGACCCTGGTTGGTCTGTACAGCGGCAAGAAAGTGATGGAAGTCTCGCTGTTACCAAAGGCGGTTTGACTTTGCATATTGAACGCGATCGCCATTTACAACCTGCCGAGCAATCCGCATCTGTAGGCAATTTAGTCGCTATCCGTATGCCTCGAAATCTAGTTCAAAATGGATTTTATATGGCTGTTAGCAATGCTGGGTCTGACACTCATCCTCAAACAGTCAGAGTTTACTTTAACTTGACACCTGAAGGTGCAGTTGCTGTCATGGAAAGCCTGACACAGCAATTAAACCAAATCAGAATTCCTTTTACCTTTAAAGTGCTATACAACCCTTCTGATTACGGACGCTATGACAGTGGGGTTCTCTACTTTGAGAAAAGCAATTATCAAGCAATCCGGCAAGTGCTAAAAAGTGTTTATGCAGAAAAGCGATCGCATTTCCGCACAGAAATACCCCTGTTTACAAAATTACTTGCGCCTGGAATTGCTCTAGCAGAAGAACCAGATTGTAAATTTGCTGCTGTAGAGAGTTTTGGGATGAATCGTTGTCAAATTGTTGCCAATGGCTTGCTAGAAGCGCGGCAAAAAGGTGATGAATCTCCCCAGAACCGGATGGCATCTATATATCAACACTTTTCCCTTTTAGGAATTGATTGGCAGCATTCTTATCTGAATGCCAACTCCCAAGACATATACACCCCGTTAGACTAATGAAACTAACCGATCTTGCATCGCCTCAAGTAGCACCAGCCAGCGAAGTTAGTCATGTAACAAATAATTTTCCAGAGTCAGACTTACCGTTTTACCGCAAACTAGGACGAACTGATTTAACAGTTAGCTGTCTCGGCTTGGGTGGGGGTGGTGGCATCTCAAGTGAAGATACCCTTTACGCTTTTGAGCGTGGGATTAATTACTTTTTCTACTCTAGCGATTTACACCACTATATTTACAGTTCCATGTCTGGGGCGCTGCGCCAGATGTGTAGCCGTCGCTCCTCAGTGCGGGAAAAAGTAGTACTGGCAACTGTGACTTACATCAAGAGTCCAGAAATGGCGCTAGCCGCTTTATTAGATCAATTTGTAGAACTAAATATTGATTATATTGACGTGTTGTTTTGGGGCTGGATTGGTTCCAACGATCAGTCAATTTTACAGAATTGCTTGCAGCTTTCGCCTGATTTAAGAGGTACTAATAGTGTTTATCAGCGCACCATTGAAAGAATGTTTGGCGCTTCAGAAAGGCTCAAGAAGATGGGGGCCGTCCGCTATATTGGTGCTTCGTTCCACGATATTAATTTAGCCCAACAGTGCTTGCATAGCGAGCTATTGGATGTAGTGATGGTCAGACACAATGTCGCTCATCGCTCTGCTCAGAGTCAGATATTTAATCAATTGGACGCGCAAGACCTTTCTCGACCAGGTATTGTTACCTTCAAGTCTACAGGTTCTCATACAGGGGTACTCTGGGATGTTCCGACTGGTTTACCTGAAAAATGCTGGCGACCTACTGTTCCTGACTTATACCGATACTCGTTAACCCAGAACTGTGTCGATGTTTGCTTAACAGGCTTAACTAAACGTGAAGAAATTGATGTGGCGATCGCAGGCGTTCAGCAAGGTAAGCTAACGACTGCTGAAGTTGAATACATGAATCTTTACGGCGATTTACATCGCAACCAACTAAAAATTCCCGAAATTCCCCTAGAAAAACTCATTTACCGCAGTTAAACGGCAATAAATTCATCCCATTCAACTTTTACAAGAGAACAAAACAATGACAGAAACTTTAGAAAACATAAAATTAGTGTCCGTGCCAGAAATTGCTTTAGCAACAGATGAAGATGTGATTGCTTACCTGCGCTATTCTCACAAAATAGCTGAATATGCAGTTTTAACTGAACGGAATGCATTTATTTTAAATGTCTGTCAACAGTTTAACTTGACTGTTACTGATGAAGAATTGCAAACAGCCGGAGATGCATTTAGACTCGAACATAAATTACTAGGAATTTCTGAAACCTTGGCTTGGCTTCAACAACAACGAATTACTGTAGAAGATTGGTCTAGGGGTATCAGATTAGAATTACTTACAAAAAAGTTAAAAGAACATCTATTTGGAGATGCAATTGATAGTCATTATTTGAGTAATCGTCAACATTATGAACGTGTTGCCCTATCTCAGATTCTAGTCAGCGACCTAACAGAAGCGAAGAAAGTAACTTATGCAATTCAAGAATCAAATGAATCCTTCTGTGCTTTAGCACTAGAGTATTCCAAAGGTAAACAGTCTAAACAAAATGGTGGCTTTGTTGGTATTCGCTTTCTATCAGAATTAATGCCAGAGATTGTACAAGCTATTTCTCAAGCAAAAGAGGGCGAGGTGATTGGGCCAATACAAACAAAACTGGGTTATCACATTCTCAGAATTGAGAAGCGCTTTCCTGCTGAATTCAGTGAAAGTCGAGAGCAAATCTTTAAATCCCTCTTTCAAAATTGGCTACAAGCAAATACTACCTCTACTTTGCGTAATCAATAGGCTCTTAACTATAGCAGTTCTAAATGAGTTACGAACAACAAGATCCCCTACTTCTTGAAGAAGTCGGGGATCTGAAGCCCACTGGTGGAGAGCAAATCAAATAGGATTGCTATAGGAGAAAAAAGATGAAAAACCTCTAGGGGCGTACAACCATCGCTCCTACATGGGATTTTTTATTGTTAAGTAAAGTCCTTGATTTTCTCGGAATCAAAAGTCCCTGAATTCCACAACTAGTTATAAAACTTCACAATTATCATGTAAATGGTCAGAAGTTAGGCTTTTTAGGCGTTGATGCTGTGACTGGTCAAAAGCAGCGAGAAAAAAGTGACCATGAAATTAAAGGTATAGTTCAGTATTACAGTACGTGAATCGGAGTATCTCAGAGCGTCAAATACTTTAATTTGCAAGATAAAAATACCTTTGATTGTGAATTGACAAAGTTTCAAGAATGAAAACATAAGTCCTTGAGTTATGCGTATAAAATCCCTTTGAACCTATTGTTTTTATCAATTTAATATCAGAATATTTCAATGGAGTTAGACAAGACATCACTAATTCCGTATCAACATCAATCTGGAATGAAGGAAAATTTTCATCATAAGGAGAGAAAAGAAACAACAATGAATGTCAAACATCTCGCGCATCTCACGCTGACCTCCCTGGTCGCCGCCGTTGGCATCGCCTCCCCGGCGACCGCCAACTCGGCCGACTGCCCCTCCGGCAAGTTCTGCATCTGGACCAACGACAACTACGAGGGGCGCATCGCGTACTTCTCCCGGGGTTCCGCCAACTTGGCGAACCCGATCGGCGGATATGTGTTCAACAACAAGGTCACGTCGATCTGGAACCGCACCGGCAGCGCGTGGTGCCTGTACGACGGTGCGAACTACCGCACGCCGCTACTGCGGCAGTCTGCGGGCGGCTACCGCTCCAACCTGGCGGTCGAGGGCATCAACAACAAGACGAGCTCGCTGAAGTCCTGCTGAGATGTAGTAGTTCACATGGTCGGGGTCAGCGATCGCTTTGCGGATACTCGATATCATTAAAGGAGTAGTCCTCTTGCCTTAGTTGCTGTACGACTCTCTCGATATACTCCCGTTCCTGACACCTCACAAAGGTAGGTTTTTTAGAATCTCAAAAATAGTTGAGAAAATTCTCAATTGTTTAACGTGGTTTGGTCGTTTCAGGATTTAAGCATCGGCTGAAATAGCCAAAAAATGACCAAATACAAAATACCTACCCTTGAAAGGTTCATGACACTCCTCCCAACTCGACAAAGCCCATCCGTAAAAGTTTATTTACCGTCCGCCTGATGTTGCTTGGTTTTTGGCTCTGATTAATAATCTAAATTTATCATTCATCTAAATCTTTCAGCTTTTGCACTTTTTACCCCACTCAGCATGGAATAATCAGTTAACTTATTTGAGAGTTGTTTTTAAAGTAAAGAAAGCTTTAGACTGGATCGAGAAAGAAGCCAGTGTGTTGAAAAATTTAATGACTACTAGTTGGAAGAATTGGAGTTGGTTCTTAGGATTAGGAAGTTTATTAACCATTAGTAGTGCGATAGCTTTGTCTGCTGATTATGTCATTGCTCAACAAAGCAACATCGTTCCGGATAATACCTTGGGCGCTGAAAGTTCTATTGTTACACCCAATGTTGATATCAATGGTATCAAGAGCGAACAGCTTTCAGGAGGGGCAATTCGGGGAGCTAACCTCTTCCACAGTTTTCAGGAATTCAATGTAGGTCAAGGACGAGCAACCTATTTCGCTAATCCTGTTGGCATTGAAAACATTTTGAGTCGAGTTACAGGGAGTAATGCCTCTAAAATTCTGGGAAGACTTGGAGTGTTAGGTAATGCCAACCTGTTTTTGATTAACCCCAATGGTATAATCTTTGGAGCAAATGCCAGTTTAGACATTCGTAGTTCATTTGTAGCTAGTACTGCTAGCAGCCTGAAATTTGCTGATGGTAAACACTTTAGCGCAACTATGCCTGAAACATCTGGGCTATTGACTATCAGTGTTCCTATAGGCTTGCAATTGGAAACTAATGATTCGGGTACAATGAAGAGCGCTGGTAACTTGACAGTAGGGCAAAATCTGACACTGGCAGGGGGTAACCTTGATTTACAAGGTCAGCTACAGGCAGGGGAGAATTTGACGCTGCAAGCTTCAGATACAGTGCGCCTAACAGACAGTGCAGAGAATCCCTTAATTGCAAAAGCTGGTGGCGATCTGATTGTACAAGGACAAGCAGTTGATATTTTTGCCTTGAATCATCCAACCAGTGTCTTGCTGTCTGGCGAAGATATGGTATTGCGTTCTGCGAACACAGTAGCAGGTGATGCTCATTACATAACTGGGGGAAATTTTCGGATTGAACAGTTAGATGGAAAGTTGGGAAATTTATTTAGTCCCTACGATCCGATTATTCGCTCTCGTGGCAATGTCACATTCAACAGCTACACAGGAGCTTCACTTCATATATTAGCAGGAGGTAGCGTAAATATTCCAGGTAATGTCACAATTACGGGTGCAGATACACTAGCGAATTCAATTGTCGAAAATGTCACCCTATCGGATGGAACAAGTATTGTTTCCATTAATGGCAATGCACAACCCACCATTGATATTCGATCTGGAACGAATGCTTTTGGTCTGCCGGGGAACACAGGTAGTACTGCTGGCTTCTCTGGTGGTCTTAGTACTAATGATAATAGAACGAGTGCAGATATTGCGATCGGCAGCATTACCAATAGAGGGGGATCTGTTTTTTTAACAAATCAGTATAATCCTAACACCTCTCTATCGGGTGGAGCCATCCAAGTTGGAGGAATTAATACAAGCAGTGTGGTTTCTGGGAATGCTGGCTCAGTGACGATCGACTCTCGTAACAGCATTAAACTCAATGATACTTTACTGGCTACTGTTGTTAGCAATGGCAATGGCGGAGCAGTTACCCTTAAGGCTCTCAACGACATCACCACTAACAATATATTCACTTTCGTAGAATATAGAGGTGTTGGAAATGGTGGTAATATTTCCCTTACCAGTACACAAGGAGCAATTAATACTAGTGCAGGTAGATTAGATGCTGGGGCGACATTTGGCAATGGTGGGGCAATTACGCTCAATGCTTGCAACAACATTACTACCGGAGAACTAAATACTAGTAAGGTAGATAGAAATGCAGGTATTGGCAATGGCGGCAATATTTCCCTCACAAGCACACAGGGAGCGATTGATACAAAAGCAGGTACTTTATATTCCTTTTCTGATAATGGTAACGGTGGGGCAGTCTCCCTTCAGGCTCTCAACAACATCACCACTGGCAATATATCTTCTTTTTCTCAAGAGGGTAACGGCGGAGACATAGCTCTTGATGCCAATGGCAGTATTAATACAGGAATTGTATCAGCTTACGGTGGCGAATTGTCTCTCCTTAATCGCCGTGCTAAAAAAGGCAATGGAGGAGACATCACCCTCAAAGCTAATGGTGATATTAACATCTCTAATATTGATGCTTATGGTGGCACATCAGGTGGTGACATTACCTTTGTCAGCAATGCGGGCATCTCTTTGAAGAAGAGTACCATCTTTAGTGATACGTATGACTTGGATGGTTCTGGTAAAGCTGGTGACATTAATATACAGGCGAAATCTATCATCGTACATGGCACTCTAGTGTCAGCTGCTGCGTACAATCAGGGTAACGGAGGACGTTTAACTGTAAATGCCTCTGAGTTGATAGAGATAGTAGGCACCGCTGACCGTTCGCTTACTGGTCTGTTCACTGGAACTGCTGGAACTGGAAATGGTGGAGAGTTAACCATTAATACTCAGCGCTTGACAGTCGAGAAGGGGGCGGCGATCGCTAGTTTTACACTGGGCTTTGGTGAGGCGGGAGATTTAACCGTAAACGCCTCAGAGTCCGTAAGACTCAGTGGAACTTCATCTGACGCTCGGACGCCTAGTGCATTGTCTGCTGATACCGCAGGTGCAAAAAATGCTGGAGATTTGAGAATAAGCACAGGTCGGTTAATTGTACAAGATGGCGCAGCAGTATCAGCCTCTACCTTCGGTTCAGGTCAGGGAGGAAAAACGATCGTGAATGCCACTGAGTCTGTAGAACTAAGTGGTGCTTCAAGTAATGGTTTTCCTAGCGGTCTGTATGCTCAAAGTTTCGGCACTGGATCTGCTGGAGACTTGACAATTTCTACAGGGCAGCTAACTATCAAAGACAAGGCACGAATTACTGTAGCAGCAGGTAATGCAGCAGACATCAATGTTCCTTCCGGACCATTAGATTTGCAGGAGGTTTTTGGGTTTATAGTACCCCCTCGCAGTGCAGAAGGCAATGCAGGAAACTTAGACATCTTTGCTCGTATTATTAAGCTAGATAACCAAGCAAAAATCACAGCCGAAACCACCTTTGGTAATGGTGGTAATATTACGCTGCAAAACCTAGATTTATTATTGATGCGTCGTGGCAGTGAAATTTCCACCACTGCGGGTACTGAACAAGCTGGTGGAAATGGTGGTAATATTAATATCAAGGCTTTTAATGGCTTTATCGTTGCTTTCCCAAATGAAAACAGTGACATCACTGCTAATGCTTACACAGGCTCTGGTGGCAAAGTCAAAATCAAGGCTTTTGGTATTTTTGGTATGGTGGAACGCAGCCGAGAAGATTTGGTGAGGCTACTTGGAACCAATGATTCAACCAAACTAAACCCTCGACAGCTACTAACTAGTGATATAACAGCAATTTCCCAAACAAGTCCGACTTTAAGCGGTACTGTAACACTCAACACGCCAGATATTGACCCCAGTCGCGGATTAATCAACTTACCCTCCGTACCAGTTGATACCGAGGTAGTACAAGGCTGCTACAGTCCAGGTTATGCTCAAAGCAAGTTTGTTATTACTGGACGCGGAGGCTTGCCAACCAATCCTAAAGATATTCTCACTCCTGATGCAGCCAAAATAGATTGGGTGTCTCTTAAACCCAGCAATAACAACCGTTCCCTACAACCTGTTACCGCTCAACCAACTGCCTCCACTCCCAAACGTATTGTTGAGGCCACAGGTGCAGTGCTAAACGCTAAAGGGCAAATAGTCCTCACTGCTAATTCATCCATCGTTAGTCCTCATAGTTCTAGGCATACAGCAGATGATTGTCGTAACAATTTAAGATTTTCTAATTAATTACAACCAATTGCCCACAAGAACATAAGGTGCCCAAAAATATGGGCGATTTTCTTTAGCTAAAATCGCCAGCTGGGCGCGTTGCAGAGCTTGGGCTTTAGTTACCCCAGCATCCAACTGCCGATATAATTCACCCATAAACTCGCTAGTAGATTCATCATCTATTGTCCACAAAGTTGCTAGCGTACTGCGTGCGCCCGCCCGCACCGCCACACCAGCTAATCCTAAAGCAGCTCGTTTGTCTCCCGTGGCGGTTTTACAGGCACTAAGGACGAGTAATTCAATTGTTTCTGGACGGCTTTCCCCTCTAGTTCGTAGTAAATTATCTAATTCTCTAACCTTCAGTAATTTATCCCACGTGAGAATATAGGTTAGTTCAACATCTGAACTAAATTGCCCGTGAGTTGCTAAATGCACCACTGAAAACGGAGTAGATTGAATTTGCTTTTCCAAATTAGTTTGAGTGAAATCCTGATTTAAAAGTTTTTTACTTGTTTTAACTTCAGACTGGACTTGTTTTAATTCTTGTGTCACATTTGAGAGTTCAGAAAAGGATTGACCTTCAATTAAACGTTCTTGTTCAACTCCCGCAACTAAAACATTTAGTCGGATGTTTTGTAAAGGTTTGGGATCAACAAGTTGCAAACCAGGTGTCAAAGAAATAGCATACTTTTCTACTAGATATTTCTGCTGTTGTTTGTCATATAGAATTGCCATTGGGATACTCCGCAACGCACCATCTAGTACAAACACTAAAGTTTTTATCTCTTGGGTTGCTAAATTTGCTTCAATAGGTTTAATTAACCAATCATATAACTGTTGTGAATACTGCTTAACATCAGGCTCTCGGCTAGCAATCGGTAAATCTTTTTGTAATTGTTCTACAGTGTTTTCTAATACATTTTTAGATATTTTAGTAGTATTGTGGTAAATTTTATCTTGCCCTGGCAATCTAGTAATAATTTCTAGTCGGTTATCTAAAATAATTGGATAGATAACCGCTGTGGATTTTTCTTTTTCAACTAATTTATCAAGTCCAACTCTTGGTAGTAAACAAGGCGAACGAAAGAAGTTATCTAATTCCGCTAATTGGAGAGATTCAATTACCTCGCGGGCTTGAACGAGATTATCTGACTTTTGATTTGTATTTTCCTCCAATTGCAACAGTAAATCAACGTACTGTCGATATACAGGTTCTATGCTTTCACGGAAAGAAAATTGTATGTCAGGATTAATTGCAACTAAATCGTTACGAAGGGATTTGAGGGCATTATAAGCTCGATTATAAGCTGCTGTTGCTGGTGGGATATTAGATTGCTTTTGAAGTATCCGTCCCATTTGCCAATGCCATTGATAAGCAATATCTTGAGCATCAATAGACTCAGCTTTCACCAACGCTTGCTGCGTAAGTCCTTTGGCATCAGATAACTGTCCGCTTTGTTCGTACAGTTCGCCAAGAGTACCAAGTGCATAAGATTCGCTTCGTTCATCTTTTAAACTCTTAGCCACTTGCACAGCTTGCGCTAGCATTTGAGCAATATCTTTTGGCTGAACTTCGTTCTGGATCATTTTGCTCAGACTTTGGGCAAAGTTAATCCGGTAGTTAACAGCCGTCCGACTTGGAGGCAAATTGTTTATCTGAGACTGAATTTCGGATAATAATGCTTTTGCGGTGCTAGATTCCTTTTGTTCTACCAATAGTCTTAATAGATTCAGTTGAGCCTGGAGGCGCACAGTAGGTGTTGCAGATGCAATTTGCACTGCCTGTTGATAGTATTGGATTGCTGTTTTAGTGTAATTATCGGCGCTGTTTGAGTTACCTAAACTAACTTGAGCGGATGTTTGAGCGCGGGCTGTGTTACCTAAACTCAGTAAAGCATTACTTTGAGCGATCGCATCTCCCACTTGCCTAGCTACAAAAAAACTTTTTTCTAAGATTTTGTGCGAATCGTTTAAATAACCCAAACTTCGCAGCACATTCCCTAAGCTATGCAATCCTGTGGCTTTAACAGAAGAATCTGGTTGTTTTTGGAGATTTTCTTGTACCGATATTAATGTTTTATGTGCTTGCAGATAATTTCCCAAAGCTTGCATTGCTTGGGCTTGATTAATGCGATTGCGAATCAGTGCCGATGTATCATCTAATTGTTGATAAATTTTAGCCGCTTCTTGCCAAGTGCCCAAGGCAGCTTCAGTTTGCCCTTGTGCTAATTCAAGATTTCCTTGAACATCTAAAGCTTGGGCAAAGATTTGCGATTGCTCTTGTGAAGAATCAGAAATTTTTAGAGTTTGTAGTAGTTTAATACTTTGTGTAATAGCTTCAGTTGCCTCTTGCCATTGTCCTAGTTGTTGGTAGGCTAAAGAAAGATTGCTTAAGGTTATAGCTTCGTTCAACGCATCATTATTAGCTTTAAATTCATTAGCTGCTTTTTTTAAAAGTTGTACCGTCTCCATAAACTGTCCTGCTTCATAAAGTGCTTGACTTTGTTGCACTAACCTAGAAGTCTCGGTTTGGTTGACAGCAGACGTTGTTGTTAAAACAGGAAACGATAGGATTGTAGATTTTGGATTTTGAACCTTAGAGTCACTGCGTTGCGTAAGTTCTCTGCGTTGTGGCAATTTGTGAGTCAGTGCAGCAAGAGGGTTTTCCCCTGTAGGCGGCTGCGTTAGGGCTGCGTTAGCGACGTTATGAGCATCACCCGTACCCCTACTCTTAAGCAAGCTACGCGCAGCGGCGACTACAGGAGAAGGGCGTAATTTTGCAAACGCTGCCGTTAAATGATTAGATGAGTCAAAAAAATACGCCAAGGATATGCACAGTATTGCAGTCAATAATCCTAGTAACAAATGCTTTAAAATTTTCATATAATTCTAAAATTTACTTTTTAAAATGATAATTTTAGTCATTCTAATTAGTTAGAATAGAAACCTGACAAAACTTTCTGTGGCTCTGCAATTTTCTCTGAAATTAAAACGGGTTATATTGTACAAAAAAATACAACCCATTTTCTTGCCATGTATTGCCTTGAGTATTAACAGAAACCAAAGGAATACCCCATTCAACAGCAGCAGTAAAATTATTCCCCTGTAACCAACGCAAACCCAAGCCAACAGAAGCTAAGGTGTTAGTATTATTTTCATCTCTACTCGACGAATTATTCCAAGCAGTGCCAACATCAACAAATGGAGTAACTTGCAGCACTCCATCCCACTGAGATACACGCACAATTGGTAGTCGCAATTCAACAGAAGCAAGAGCGCCATTATCTGTCAACAGAAAATCTTGACGATACCCCCGCACGCTATTTACACCACCTAAACCAAATTGTTCTGAAGCTAAAAGTGTTCTAGAAGCCAGTTGCACATCACCACGAATTAATAGTAGGGTATCAGGAGCTAACAGGCGTACCCATTGTGCCTGTCCTCGCCAAGCGAAAAAGCGACTATCTGGTGCAGTATCATTGATTGTGGCATTAAATGCACCAATTCCCAGACTAAATTGAGAACGAGCGGCAATAACTTCTTGGCTATTGCGAGAAGTCCATTCTTGAAAAAATCGCAATGCAGAAACACGAGTGTTGCCCTCTGCATCAGCCCCAGGTGAAAGTAGATTAAGGGGAGCATCCTGTTGTTCAAACACAGAGGATGAAATATCACTTTCTCTGCGAGAAGCAGTTATCCCAAGAGCGAATTCTTGGTTGGGAGTTTGCACTAGAGACTGACGAAATGTAAGTTCGTAATATTGGGAAGCTGATTCAATATTTAATTCATTGAAGGGACGTTCAATAACATCAGCTGATGTAGTTCCATAGCTGAAGGTGAGAGTGCCATTCCGAGGATTGAGAGGTAAACTGTAGCTGGCATCTATAGTGTTACTGCCGTCAGTATTACTGTATGCCAACGATATACTATCTCCAACTCCGAGTAAGTTGGCTTCGTTTATTTGCAGTTGGCGTCGAAAACTACCAACACTGGGGGAGCGACCATTGTCCAGTATTGTTTGTATATTGAATGAATCTGCCTCCGTTACTTTAATAGCCAGTAAATTAGCACCAGTACGTGAGCCAGCAGACAGTTCAGCAGACAAATTTTGAATTAAAGGATTGAGTTGTAATAATTGCAGGGACTCTAGTAGGCGTTTTTGATTCAAAGGGGTGGATGCGCCTAAAGCTATACGGCTGCGAATATAATCAGGGTTGAGTCGCTTAGTCCCAGTTATCTGGATATCTTCTAATTTACCTTCTATTACCTGGATTTGGACAACACCGGTAGTGAGAGTCTGTTCAGGAATATAAGCGCCAGATGTGACGTATCCCTCTTGAATATAAAGTTCAGTAATTTCGGAACGAGCTTCTAATAATTGTGCAAATGTTATCGGCTTATTTGTAAATTTAGCAAGTAGCTCAGTCAACTTTTCTCAGCTAAATATTGTACTGCCAATGACTTCAAACTGTTTAACAGTGAAGATTTGTGATATTTCAGGGAGTGGTTCATCTGGTGTGGGTGGTGGTTGAGAAGGTTGGAGTAGTTCGGATGGAGGCGGAAGTTGCGGTGCTGGAAAGGGTGTTGCTGGTATTCTAGGTGAAGGTGGTTGGACATCCTGCGGTGGTGGAAGTTGCGGAAGCGAAGGAGAATTGTTTTGGGGTATCTGCGCCCTGCTTGGTGTAATTGTCAGGCTATTGAACAACATGAGCAAGCAGGAAGCGGCAAAAGTCTGAGTAACTTTAGCGACCATTACACTGAATTGGGTTCTGTCTGGAACTATGAGGACTTAAGGTAGATGAATTAGCACTGAGGACTACTTGCCCTTTAGCGTTTAGCACTGCACCTGTGGCTTCAACAATACGTTTGGGAGTGGAGGTAGTTGGTTTAGTGGTAACAGGTGGTAGAGAACGGTTGTTATTGCTGGGTTTAACAGATACCCAATCTATTTGTGTTGCATCAGGAGTGAGAATATCTTTAGGGTTAGTCGGTAAACCACCGCGTCCGGCGATCGCAAACTTGCTTTGAGCGTAATTAGGACTATAGCAGCCTTGGGCTACCTCGGTATCAACTGGTATTGTTGGCAATTCAACTAAGCCACTGTCAGGGTCAATTTCAGGTGTAATCAGTTCCACAGAACCACCGAGATCGGAACTTGCTCCCGTAGCGGTAATGTCACTTGTGCTATTAGATGCCACATCTCGGAACTGTATACCAAAGATACCTTGGGCATTGATTCGCACATTCCCACCACGGAAGTTAGCAGAATTAGCGCTGATGTCACTATTTTCAAAACCAATGAGAAAATCGGTGTCAATGTTAATGTTGCCGCCGATGACGTTTTCTCCAGTGGCGTTAGTCAAGATGTTGCTATTGCGACTCATGATTAAATTTTCTGAGTTAATGTTAATTGTCGCTTGCTCAGAGTTGGGGTCAACTTTAGTGCTACGTGTATTAGCAGTAAGTAAAGCATCGTTATTTAGATGGATAGAGCGAGCGTTTACTGTCATATTACCTGCGGTTCCTGTTCCCAAACTCTGCACGCTTATTGCAGCTCCATCTCGCACTAACAAGGTATTAGTATGAATCGTCAAATCACCCGCATCCCCTGTTGAATTTGCCTCTGCGGAAGTACCTAAAGCACTGGGAAACTGACGACTATCGGCGCTTGTACCAATCAGTTGTACATCTTGGGCATGAACGGTCAAATTTCCCCCTTTGCCTTCACCAAATGTACCGACTCCCACTTGTGCCCCACCTTGCACTAACAAGGTATTAGTATGAATCGTCAAATTACCCGCATCTCCTGTTGAGTTTGTTTCTGTAGAAGCATTTAAACCACTGGGAGATTGACCATCGGCACGTGTATCAATTAGTTGCACATCTTGGGCATGAACAGTCAAATTTCCCCCTTTCCCCTCCCCAAATGTACTAACGCTCACTTGTCCCCCATCTTTGACTAGCAAGGTATTAGTTTTAATAGTCAAATCTCCTGCATCCCCTGTTGAGTTTGGCTGTGCGTTAACAGCCAATATGCCCCCATCAATCAGTTGCACATCTTGGGCATCAACGGTCACATTTCCCCCTTCACCCTTACCAAATGTAACACCACCCACCTGTGCTCTATCTTTGACTAGCAAGGTATTAGTTTTAATAGTTAAATTTCCCGCATTCCCTGTAGAATTTAGTTCTGCAGAAGCAGCCAAGCTACCCCCATCAATCAGTTGCACATTTTGGGCATCAACGTTCAAATTTCCTCCCTTACCTGCACCAAATGTATTAGTACCCACTTCTGCCCTATCTTTAATTAATAAGGAATGAGTTTTAATAGTCAAATTTCCTGCATTTCCTGTTGAATTTTCCTGTGCGGAAGCACCCAATATACTGGGAAACAGACGACCATCAGCGTCTATACCAGTACCAATCAGTTGCATATCTTGGGTCTCAACGGTCAAATCTCCCCCATTACCTTTACCAAATGTAGGAGTACCTATCTGTGCTCCATCTTTAACTAGTAAGGAATGAGATTTAATAGTCAAGTTCCCCGCGTCCCCTGTTGAGTTTCGCTGTGCGGAAGCAAACAAGCCACTACCAATACCAATCAATTGCATATCTTGGGCATCAACGGTTAAATTTCCTCCCTTACCCGCACCAATTGTACCAGTACTCACTTGTGCCCCATCTTGCGCTAATAAGGAATGAGTTTTAATAGTTAAGTTCCCCGCATCTCCTGTTGAGTTTCGCTGTGCGGAAGCAAACAAGCCACTACCAATACCAATCAGTTGCATATCTTGGACATCAACGGTCAAATTTCCTCCCTTACCCGCACCAAATGTACCAGTACCTACTTGTGCCCCATTTTGTACTAACAAGGTATTAGCACTAATATTAATATTGCCTCCCTGCCCATTTGCTTCTTGTCTCACTTGATTAACAATTAGACTTCCATTATTAAGATTAATACTTTCCGTTGTATTGACCTCAATATTTCCCGCCTTACTATTATCAGAACCCAGTCCTGTATCTATGCCTGCAATTAGAAAACTTCCTATCATCTCGATATTCCGGGCATTAACCGCGATACTACCACCATCACCAGCAGCCACACTTACCAAAGTGCCATTGCTAAGGAAAACATCACTTCTTTCTACACTATCGGGAAAACTCAAACTCAAATTATTACCATTCCCATTCAAGCCAACCGTTCCCGCGCCTGCTAATCCACCTAACTCAACTTGCCCACCAAAAGCAAACAATCTTCCACCATCCATATTGATATCACCACCTACCAACAGCAAATTATTGCCATTTGGTACGCGCAAACCAACTGAGTTATTTTGGATAGATGCGGTTTGAATTTGATTAAATAGCAAAGCTGAAGGATTGACCGTTAACAGTGATGAAGAACTTTCTGGATTCGTAGCACTAAAAAAACCTCGTTCGCCAAATCCAATAGCATTGGCTGTAGTCCCTACAAACGAACCACCAATATCCAGCCTCGCACCCTGTCCAAATATAATTCCAGACGGATTTATCAAAAACAGATTAGCTCTACCGTTAGCACGAATTAACCCATCAATATTGGAAGCTGACCCACCCGTAACCCGACTAATGATATTTTGAATATCTACAGCATTATTAAAGGAAGCAGTGCTACCATTAGGCACAGAAAACTCGCCAAAGCTGTGAAACAAATTATTTCCTGCTTGCGTTCCTTCAGTAATATTGAAGATATTACCCTCCCTTGTGACACTGGAATTATTAGGCAAGGTGTTATCCGGGGTAATTTGAGCAAAAACAGACTTTTGCCAAGAAGCAATTAACACTCCACATACCACTAAACTACTACACCAACACCGCCAATCTTGAGTTATCCCTGACATAGTACCCCCATAAAACAGTAAATCCACCGTGTGACTAGCCTTATTTATCCAAGTTGTAATGCTCTACAATTGGCTCTTTGGCAAGGTCTTGCAAGCCCACTACATTTAATAAGTCAACCCAATCTTTATTAATAGTTGCATCCTGCGGATTAGCTTGGCGCAGTTGAGCTAAATTAGTTAGGGCATCATACCAAATATCATTGGTACTATAGGCAATGTACTGCCTTGATTTTTCTGTCTTCAACTGACTATCAAGCGCCTGAGTCATCACCTGTTTTTGCACAAACCCATCTACATAAAAATTGTCAGATGTTTTTTGCGGATCGCCACAATAAATATGAAAATACCAGTGATATTTTTTATCTGCTTTTAAAGAGTATTGCGATTGCAATGGCAAAGTAATGCTAACAATACCTGGTTTTCCAGACAGAGTAAGAGGTGTTCGATAGACATTCTGTACATCTTTATCATCTAGGACTTGTAACACGAATTCTCCATAACGCGTGGTTTGTGGCAGTTGGGGAACATAAAACCAAAATGTTGGATTTTCTGCAACTGTTGATGCTAAAAATGATTCCCCTGCATCGCCAGGTACTAAAGCAGTCAGACGTGTCAGAGAACTAGGACACTCAGGATTACGCCCAGCCCCTGCTCTGCGCCGACCTGTCGGTGCGCCGTTTCTGGGCAATTTCGGTTGCCGAAAAGATTGCAAGTGCCAATTTTTAACAGTGTTTTGAATCGAATCAGTCAGCTGTGCTTGCACTGATTGTGAGTAAATTGTTGTACTAATAATTAGCAATGGAATGACGCAGGCACGTTGAATTATTTTTTTTCTAATCATGACCAAGATTTAATTGTTTTTTTTGCCAAGATAGAAATACTTAAACAATGAAATTATCATTATTTGGGTAGTTAGTAATGCTAATACTGGGGGAATAAATGGCACCCATCCAGCTACTGTAAAAATGCCAAAACATAACCCAAATAATATTAAAAGTGTTACTACCACCGCCAATCCCAGGTGCAGCGGTTTTGAATAATACCATGCTGTAATACCTCCTATCAATGACCATCCCCATATCCAAAATGTCTCCATCCATCCCGACCACCACCACAACAAAGGTCTGCGGTCTAAAACTGCACTCAGAATTTGACTTAGCATCTGCGCTTGTACGAACACTCCCGGTATTTGCTTTTGCTTTAGTTTTGCACTAGAACTAAAAGGTGTTTTCCAATAATCGTTTGTATTGGTGGGGGCAGAAAGACCAATAAGAACAATGCGGTCTTTGAGTAATTCAACTGATTCTAATGGGATTTTTTCATCTAACACATCTCTCAAACTAACTTGCTCGGCAATTTTTTCCACAGACGAGAGAGAATGATAATTCAACAATATTTGATAACCAGATGCATCCACTTTTTGATAACCGCTAGTGTGTTCGTTTAATTGCTCAAACACAACGTTACCAATCTGCAGATAACCTTCTTTACTAACACTTGATATTTTGCCTTCTTTATCTAAATAATGAAGTGCTAGTTGTAGACTAAAAGCGTATTCTGCGGTACACAGAGATTTTGAGGGAGTAGTCAAATGTAAAAGTTGGCGACGAGCAATATCTTCTTCGTCTGCAACAAAATCACTAAAACTCAACCGTTCTTTAGAAACTCCAGCAGGTGGGGGAATTCCATCAGTATCACCATCATCATAAACAGTAGCAACTTTGCACACAAAAAATAGACGATTATCCTCCTGAAAACGAGTGGCTAAATTTGGATATTTCGGGTCTAGAATACCATCACGATAAATATCTAAACCGATAGTTCGTGGTTGATACTTATTTAATTTTTCTAATAGTTGAGCAAGGGCTTGGTCAGATAATGACCATCGCATTTGCATTCCTTTATTGAGTTGGTACTGGATATCCGCTTCATCGATAGTGATAATTAAAAGACGCTCGTCAGGTTGTTCAGTGACAAGTTGCGATCGCAATTGCATAAAATGGTCAAAAGCCTGTAATTCCGACGTTTGCAGATAACCCCAATACCGCACCCCCATGACTAAACTTGTTACCAACAAGCTTGTCAGCAATATTGCCATTCCACTCTTGGCAGGAAGTATTTTTCGGTGCAACTGCCAAGTCATCGGCACTACCGCAGGATGTTCGCTAATCACTGGCAACCAACTTGCACCCGGATATTCCTTTTCTATTCCTTTGAGCCTTTGTCTGGCAGTGCGAACCGCAGCATATATAGATTGTCCTGATGAAAAAACCTCCAAAAAATGCTTTAAAAATTTTTGAGCTACGAAGTCTGGTACTGGTTCTCGCATGACAATAATTTGCGGAATCTGTAAATCTTGTAGCTCTCGCGCTAATCCTAATCCATCACAGGAGTTGAAAATCGCTAGTTGTAAACCATTGGCAACAGCATTTCTCAAGTCATGTCTGAGTTCATCAATTGTTAATTTATCTGTCTTATTAATATAGATACAACCAGTATCACCTTCACTTTTGCTATGACCTGCAAAAAATAAAATATTCCAAGGTTGTTTCCACAATTTATCGTTAATATCTGAATATTGAGGTTCTACTAAAAAAGTTGTAGCCGCACTGGGTAGTTTTTCTAGTAACTGGCGGTCTTGCTCCACATCAATACCGTCACTATGGCCTAAAATTGCCAAAATTCTGATTTTATTTCTCCAGGTAGATGTCCGCAATGCAGCTGTTACTCGTTCTGATTCTGGAATACTGAGAACAACTTCAGCTTTAAGGTAATCTCGATCTATCAAATCCCACAAATGCCAGGGAAGTTTCTTAAGTTGCAAACAATGAGTGCGAATCAAAACTCGTATTTCTTCATCTGGCATCAGATGTTTGAGCCATTTTTCCCGCACGGGACGAAAGGATTCTGACAGCAACCATTTATTCAGATGCTCCTGCACCTCACTAGCTTTTGTGTCGTACTCCTTTCGCTGGGAGATTGAACCATCGTAAATAATTTTTTTGGCTTTGATGCGGGTAAATTTCCACAAACTGCGATAGATGGACTGCCACTGGTCAATTGCTGTTGCCATATCTAGATTTGAGGGCAGCTTGCCGGTAATTTCTGTAGTGGGACGTTTGCCTTCTTCGCCAATCTCCAACGTTACCTGCACGCCTAAGTGCAAATCGCCATCTAGCTTCAGCACAACTAATTTTCTCATTGGCAGTACCTCTGCTGTTGTTCTTAACAAATGATAAAATTTTCTGTAATGCTGATATCTCCCAGAGCTAGTTTAACGCTGAAACGTTCTCCCATCTCACAACTAAATTCCAATTGAATATTCTTATTGCTGTTTCTAGTTTGGGCTTCCATCACAGATACTCCCTCAAAATCTAGTATCATTAAATGGAGATTTGGTGGTAGATAATCTTCTCCGTTTGTCGGATGTACTTCCACGATAACGTCCATTTCTTGCTCATTGTCTGGAGGTAGAGTAACAACTAAAACCACTGCGCGTTGGCCTAGCCCGCCGTAGGCATCGCTCAAATTTTTTCCTAAATTAATCAGCTTGCCTCTACTAATAAAAGTGCCATTAGCACTTCTCAAAGTCCAAGCTGGATTGATACTTTGAGTGCCTAAAAGAGTCTCAATTTCTTGCCAACCAGATTCAAAAATATTCTCTAACCATTGCTTCAAATTAACTAAATTCTGATTACAGGTCAGCGAATTATCAGCAAGCTGGAATTGAGAAAGTTCTTCTAAATACTCCAATAGATTGTCTAAAGGTTGCAATTGGTTAATGGGTAACAAATCAGTTTGTACCTGCTTGACAAATCCCAGCAACTTCGCTTCTCTAAACGTTTTACCGATCTGCACAGCTACATAGCCAATTCGATTTGACTGTACTTCCGGTGGCACATAAACAAATTGTGCATCTGACAATACTGGGCGACATTCTAACAAGCCCAAGTTTTTAAGCGACAAATCAGCGACATCCAACAGACACTGATGGATGACATTCCAACTGTCACTTTTATTCAAGTCTGTCTCAAATCCCATGCAACATAGATAATAGTTTACGAAAGATACAGACAAAGTATTGAGATAAACTTGTTCGCCTTTTGCTTGTGTGGCTTGTTGTCTGCGTAACTCTTCTGCTCGATGCCTTCCATCCACAGGTATAGGGGCTGAAAATGTTAAAACGTCTATGATTTTGCTCATATTTTTCCTAGCTAATTAGATAAGATTAAATATATAAATATTCTTGAAATTTACTAGCAAACTTTTTCAAACAACGTTCGTAAAAAATATTTAAAGATGTGATGCCAATACCCCATTCTGCTGAAATATCTTTCCAAGAAATCCCAGAATATCTTCTTTGAGCTATGGCTTGAAAATTTGCTTCTGGATGACCTTTGATGTGTGCCTTACAAAAAATTAACTCTGGATCTGATTCTATACATTCTCTTACTTGTTCAAATAAAGACATGGGTTGAGATGAGGGTATATTTTCCCAGTGAGAGTTTTCCAGATTTATTTCATTTTCTTTGCCGATAACTTTGGGGATAGCCTCTGAAAAAAAACGTTTAGTTAATAGCATATTTACCCAAGTCATAACTTCGCCGCGTTCTGGGTCATATTTATTAATATTGTTATCTTGACAAAGATAGAAAAATAAATTTTGTACTGCCTCATCATAGATATCCTCGTAAAGTAGTTGAAATTGACCTTTATAAGGACGAACAAGTTTACCTGACTGCCAAATAGCATTAATCAGACGTGTTAGAGCTATCCGCTTTTCCTTAGTTAAGTCTGTGTATTGTTGGGCTGCGATCGCTAATTCTTTAAGTTCTGCATCTAGTTGTTTTCTCCAATCATTAGTCATAAAAGACCTCGAATCAGAACGCACCAAGTTGCGAATTCATATATATCTCATGGATTGATCGGGACTTTTACACAAACTAGCCACAATTGTTACAAAACTTTGTCTGATTCTTGAATTATCAAACAGAATTCAGGAGTCAGGAGCCAGAATTCTCCAATTGAATTCTGACTTCTGAATTCTTCTTCAAAAAATATTTGTACTAATTTACCGAAATCAGCACCAACCCAATGCTTCACTGATTTGTGTTGCGAGTTTCAGGGGACGAAAAGGCTTGGCAAAGACAGCAGCTACATCTAAGCCTGTAAAGCTATCCCGATCTGAATCTTGAACTTTCGCAGTTAGTAAAATTACTGGAATTGACTGAGTGACGGGGTTAGCCTTGAGTTGTTGCAGAGTCGCACGCCCATCCATATCAGGCATCATCATATCTAGTAAAATAACATCAAGTTTAAAGTTGGTAGCTACATTCAACGCTTCCCGACCAGAACAAGCAGTCAATACGTTCCAACCAGCACCCATTTCTAATCCCAATTTTGCGATCGCTTGCACATCTTCTTCATCATCAACAATCAAGATACTTCTGTTCATTATGTCACTCTCGCATGATATGTGATGCTGGTTAGCTTGACCGATCTGGAATTATTTTAAAATGCGATCGGGGAAAAGTAGGGGAAAATTTGTCATTGGGCATTGGGCATGGGAAGTGTGGAGTTAGGAGTTAGGAGTTAGGAGTTAGGAGTTAGGAGTTAGGAGTTATTCTCCCCTTGTCCTCTTCTCTGGCTCATCTCCTCATCTCCATGCTTCATGCCCAATAACTAGTCAGTTAAAGGTAACAATACATAAAATGTGCTACCTTCGCCTAAAATACTCTGAACCCAGATTTTCCCGTTATGTTGCTGCACAATATTCCGACAAATGGCAAGTCCTAAACCAGTTCCTCCTTTGTTACGGGAATCAGATGCATCTACCTGCTGAAAACGCTCGAAGATAATTTGTAATTTATCTTCAGGAATTCCTCTACCTTCATCTTGGATTGTAATTAAAACATAGTTCGGTGGGTAATTCTTTTTTGTCAGGGAATGCTGATTTTCTGGGGATTCAACGGTTTTAGATTCTGAGACGATGGCACCAATCCAGACGCGATCGCCTGGTTCCGAAAATTTTATGCCATTACTTAGTAAATTTGTCAATGTTTGTATTAGGCGATCGGCATCTGCCCAAAGTTCAACTGTTAAAGGATTGACAATTAGTTGGACTTGTAATTTATCTGCCATTGCTTGCATAGCTTCCGTTGCTGTAATTAGCAATTCGGCAACATTGCATTTAGCCTTTCGCATGAAGATTTTGCCGGATTTCATGCGTTCTAAATCGAGAATATCGTTCACCAAACGCATCAGGCGTTCAGTATTAGTTGTCGCAATGCTCAGGACTTTTTGTCCTTGTTGAGTGAGAGTTCCGAGTTGTCCAGCACCCAACAAATCTAATGCTCCCATTGTGGAAGTTAAAGGAGTACGCAATTCATGACTGACTAAAGAGATAAACTCGTTTTCTAGGCGTTTGCGTTCGGTGATGTCATTGACAATTAATAAAGCACACGGTACTCCGGCTAAGTCAATTAATTCCATAGAAATTAGTATAATTTTGACTTCACCAGACTTAGTAGAAAATTCAAATTCTTGATTGTAAAGTGAGCCATTTTCTGGCAAAAGTTGAATTTTTTGGGCGAATGCTACTGTATTTTTACCTAAATCAAGTTCAGTAGCGGTGTGTCCAATTACTTCCTCTAAAGAATAGCCGCTGATTCTTAAGAAGCTGGGATTGACATCAAGAAAACGAGCTTCTGATACTGTAGCGATCGCAATTGGATTGGGACTAGAACGAAAAACCTTAGCAAACTTTTCTTCTGCCTTAGTGCGATCGTGGATTTCCTGCTGCAACTGCTGATTTTGGGCTTGGAGTTGTTGTTGTAATTGGCGAATCGTCAAGTGATTTTCAATGCGTGCTAAAACCTCTTCTAATTGAAAAGGCTTAGTGATATAGTCTACCCCGCCAACTGCAAAGGCTTTGATTTTATCTAGGACATCACCCAAAGCACTGATAAAAATTACTGGGATTTCACGGGTGCGATCGTTTGCTTTTAAATTTTGACAGACTTCATAGCCATTCATCTCAGGCATATTCACATCCAACAAAATTAAGTCAGGAGGAACTGCATTTGCTCCCCGTAAACCCGTAGAACCTTTAGTTACACTCCTAACTTTATACCCCTGTTCCGTCAGCATGGCAGATAGGAGATTCAGGTTTTCTGGTGTGTCATCAATTACCAAAATGTCAGCTTTGGGGAATTTGAGTGACTCGTTAAGCATCACAATATCGACTTTAGCCAGAATAGGTTACTCATTATTCCTAGAAATTTTCACCTTAGTTCAGTTTCTTAATAATCAGTAACAAAAAAAAGATCAATTACCCAATTCTCTCCCCTAGTTCTCCCCCATTGATTACTAATCTAATAAACATCAAATCAAGTTTGTAGCTCACATCTACTAAATTACACAACAAGGAGTAACTTATATGCAAACTTCAACCATGCGTAAACCAATTATTCTGACACCAGGCGAAGGTAATCAATTTTCAGTTATTGGCGCACAATTTACAACCAAAGCAACAGGTGAAGAAACAAATGGAACTTGGGCAGTTTATGAAATTACAGATACACAAGAAAACGGTCCGCCATTGCATACTCACCCCTGGGAAGAAGCATTTTATATTCTAGAAGGTGAAATAGACATCCAAATTGCTACAGAAACAATTTTGGCATCACCAGGCTGTTTCGTTAACATTCCTCACAATGCACCACACGCCTTCAAAGTTCGTTCTGCTACTACTAAATTTTTAATTTTAATTGCACCCAAGGGAGCGAAAAAGTTTTATGAAGAAATGGGTGAAATAGCAGATAGTCCAACAGTAAATATGGAAAAAGCACAGCCTGTTTTCAACAAATATGGATTGCACTTTTTTGACTGATGATTGATGACTGAAGTATGTATTCAATAACAAATAAACAACTCAATTCTATGCTAAAAACTACTCGTTTCTTTGCTGCTAGTGCCCTCAGCTTGAGCCTTGGTGCCAGCCTTGTTTTTTATTCAACCGCCAGTCAGGCACAAAATGATACTGGAGTGCCTAGCGAACTCCAAGGCGAGTGGCGGTATGGTCGAATTTCGTCCATCCAATACCAAGACAGCTACACAGGCCGGCCAGCAGCCCCGAACGGTTCTAGCGATCAATTTCAACTCACCTCTAACGGTAATTATCAGCGAAGGAGGCTGATTCAAGTCACCACTTACAACTGCACGTCCAACTTATTCATAGAAGAAAAAGGCAAAGTTAAAGTTGAAACTGGGCGTTTGACTTTTCAACCCAGCGACAGCACATCCCAAGGGCAAATCTGCAATAGCGGCCGCACCTACTCCAGTCGCAATTCAGCAAAGCCTGAAACCTACCAGTGGTCGATTCAAACCAATGAGTATGGGCAGCAAGTTCTAGTGCTTGAAACTACTGATGGTCAAGGTAAAGCTCATTACGGGCGGCCTCAGTAGGGGCGCATAGCTATGCGCCCCTACAGGGGATTGTGGTTCAAATAAGCGTTTTTAAATTTTGGATTTTGAATCTTTAATCCAAAATCCAAAATCCAAAATTCGCCTCCCCTAGTTTTCCCCGATTGTTTTGTAATCTACAAAATATTGAACAGAGGTTATTCTATGATTCACCATATTTCCATTGCTGTTAAAAACCCTAACCACGTTGCCCAAGTTCTTGCAGAAATTTTAAAAGCACAAGCTGTTCCTTTTCCTCCTAACCCAGGCAGTTATATGGTTATACCTTTCGATGAACACGGTACAGCCATTGAACTTTATCCTCTAGGTTCTCAAATTGAGCCTGGTGAAGGTGATGAACAAGCAGTATTTGTGCATACTGCTATGACTTCGAGGTTTACAGATATTCATGCAGCGATTTCTGTACCTACTAGCCAGGAAGAAATTGAACAAATCGGTGTCCGTGAAGGCTGGCGCGTAGTCCGTTGTAACCGCGATTCTTTTTTTGATGTAATTGAATTCTGGGTAGAAAACAGATTAATGATTGAATTTCTAACACCAGAAATGGCGTCTGTGTATTTGAAATTTGCCACTGATAAAGAGAATCTGAAATATTTTTTGGCAGAACCGGCATTAGCAAGAATTTGATAGATAAACTGTCGCGTATTTAATTTGCACAATCAGGGCGGGCAAGATGCCCACCCCACAAGAGATTCATTTTTTTGAGGATGCAAATTAAAATACTTTTAGCTTATCTATAGCAGTCCTGTTTTTTAGCTCCCCGAATTCTTTGAGAAGTCGGGGATATTTTTGAGTATTTAATTTTGCCTTGTTCGGTCAAAGACCCATGTTAAAGCATCATCAATATCATTAACATAATTGCCTGGTGGTATGGCTGGACGATTGACCATCACAACTTTCACCTCAAGTTCTCGTGCAGCAATGATTTTGGCGTAGGTTGCATGGCCACCGCTATTTTTACTGACGATGGTATCGATGTTGTGGTGAATTAGAATTTCCCTTTCATTATTGAGAGAAAAGGGACCGCGATCGCACAATAACATCCCCGGTGGTACTAAGGCATCGGGGGCGGGAGAATCAATCATCCGCATTAAAAACCAAATTTCTTTGAGGTGAGCGAAGGAGGCGAGTTCTTGCCTACCAACTGTCAAAAATACTCGCTGTGCTTGGTTTTGCAGAGTTGCGGCGGCGGTTGCAATGCTATCAACTTCAATCCAGCGATCGCCACTCACCTTTTGCCAAGGCGGACGTATTAACATCAAATGGGGTATGCCAACTTTGGTTGCAGCATCTACGGCATTCCAGGAAATCTGGGTAGCAAAAGGATGGGTCGCATCAATTAGCAAGTCGATTTGCATGACTTCCAAATAACTAACCAATCCAGCCACACCACCGAAGCCTCCAACCCGCAAATCACCCAAAGGAACTAATGGCTCACGGGTACGACCAGCTAGGGATGTGATTACTTCTACCTTTTCCATAGTCGCCAGTCTAGCAGCTAATTCTGCTGCATCTCCTGTTCCACCGAGAATTAAAACGCGCATCATAAAAAGGAGTCAGAATTCAGAATTCAGAATACTCTACCCATAAAGGGATAGAGTTTTAAATGAGTGAAAAAAATTTCATACTAGTTTCGCGCCACTTGCGGGCGTTATATCATGTCCGCATAATTAGTTATGATTTCCACAGCCATTGCACCCCACACGCCAGATGCTCCACTTGGGGAGACCCCAAGACCGCACTGGCTCCCCTTAATCCCCTCCCCGCAGGCTCTGAGGGCAGACAAAGCGTAGCTTTGGCTCTTTGGGGTTTTTCGGATTTAATAAGTAATCAAACTGACATGATATTAGCGCAGCGGGATGTTCGCGGTAGCGTCTCGTAAAAAAGTACGGTTTTTATACCAATATTCATTACCCAGTCATACTGAATTCATACTGAATTCTGACTCCTGAGTTCTGAATTCTGTTCAATAAATTAAGCTAAATTGAGACTGATGTGTGGAATTGTTGCATTTTTATCAAAACAGGAACCAATTTCCCAAGAGGCATTGAAACGGGCAACCCAAAGCTTACACCATCGGGGGCCAGACGGACAAAATTATTGGATTTCTCCCAATCAACGAGTTGGATTAGGTCATGCCCGACTCAGCATTATTGACCTAACAACCGGGGAACAGCCCATTGCTAACGAAGAAGAGAACCTGCACATTGTTGTTAATGGGGAATTTTACGACTTTGAACAGATACAAGCTGACTTGAAACGATGGGGATATCGACTTCGTACCCGCTCTGACAGTGAAATTGCCCTTCATCTCTACGACGAGTTTGGTACACAATGCTTACAGCGTTTGCGAGGCGAATTTGCGTTTGTGCTGTGGGATGAACGCAATCAAGTGCTATTTGCGGCTCGCGATCGCTTTGGCATTAAGCCACTCTATTATACAGTAAATGGTGGTACTCTTTATTTAGCATCCGAAGTCAAGGCTTTATTTGCAGCAGGTGTGCCTGCTCGTTGGAACCCAGAGTCTTTTTTCCAATACAACAGCGCTGTACTAGAAGCAGATCGTACTTTATTTCAAGACATTTATGAGGTTCCCCCTGGTCATTTTCTGCTGGCTTCGCACTCTGGCTGGCAACTGATCCGCTACTGGGATTTTAATTATCCCCGCATCAACGAGCCTGTTACTCAATATAGTGAAGGCGAATACATTGAAAAACTTCGCTACACATTGGACGAAGCGATTCGACTCCGCTTGTGGGCTGATGTACCAGTTGGCTGCTATCTCAGCGGTGGTATCGATTCGTCTACTGTGTTGGGAATGGCGGCTAGACATACCTCTGGCTCGATACAGGCATTTACTATCGCCTTCGATCAACCCCCTTATGACGAACAAGCTTTCGCTCGTGAGACAGTTGAACACGTCGGGGCAAATCTTCATATTCTTCCAGTCAGCCAATCCGATCTCGTCAGCAACTTTGCCGATGCCGTTTATTACGGTGAGAGGCTTTCCAACACTATCTCCACTGCTGGCAAATATCTATTGAGCAAAGCGACGCGAGATATGGGTTACAAAGTTGTACTTACGGGTGAAGGTTCTGACGAAATCTTCGGAGGATATGTCGCTATGCGTGAGGATATGTTGCTCTACAATCGAGAAGGACAAGATGAGCAAACTGTACAGCAGCTATTAGCTCAATTGCAATTGCACAATCCAACTTCTGCGCTTTTATTAGAAACTAATGCATCAGAAATGCCTTTAAAGGGAGTGCAGCGGACTTTAGGTTTTGTACCAACTTGGCTCAAAAATGTTTCAGTTGGACTGATGAAAGCTGGTATAAAGAAACTTGACCCTTTTTATACCCCTGCATTTGCGGCTTTTGTGGCAGAACGCGATGCCTTTAAAATTTTTTTAAATCGCTTAGATGTACAGGGTCAACTAACTGGGCGGGAACCCGTCAATCAATCCCTTTATTTGTGGTCTAAAACGGTTTTGCCAAACTACGTTTTGAGAATGCTGGGCGATGGTGTAGAAATGGCACATTCTATTGAGGGGCGTCTGCCATTTCTTGACCATCATGTAGTTGAATTAGTGCGCGATTTTCCTGTTTCACTCAAAATCCGTGGTGCAACCGAAAAATATGTGCTGCGAGAAGCGGCACGCCCTTTCTTGACAGACACGATGTATCATCGTAAAAAGCACTCGTATTCTTCTCCGCCTTATGCTCTGCAAAGCAATCAGCCATTGCAAGAACTACTACAGGATACTCTGCGAGGCGAGGTGATGAAATCACTACCGTTCTACGACCAAAAAGCAGTTATTACACTCCTAGATCGACTGCCCGAAATGGATGACAGTAAACGTACTCAAGTAACTTTTACTCTGACAGGAATGGTGAGTGCTTGTATTTTACAAGAACGGTTTAAACTTATGGGATAAATATGCTTTGGAGATGTACTCTCAATACGGTTCGGATAAGCAGTGTACTCTTCGGTAGCGCATCCATTTGTAATTTCGTTAACACACTAGTTGCATTTAGATGTGGGCACTTACGGTGCAAATAAGTCATCCGTAATAGCTACGAGTCATTAGCTCAAAACCACTCCAAAATTTTCTAGGAATGTCATCATAGTTAAGGGAAATCCAAAAAATAAATTATTCCGGTTCCTCTCGTTGACTGTCAACCGTCAACCGTCAACAGTCAAGGCTTCGACTCCGCTCAGCCTTGACCCTGAGCGAAGTCGTACCACTACGTGGAAGCAAGCTACGCGTAGCGGCGA
>VFQR01000699.1_pt1 | contig 36919 bp, 31 predicted proteins | sample 3512321 | NCBI WGS metagenome assembly VFQR01 (sample SAMN10412374, study PRJNA504923) | tailings metagenome | isolation source: Relicate 3 Philex TSF1 revegetated site | place: Philippines: Tuba, Benguet | collected 2017-08-29 | reverse complement strand
ACAGAGAATCCCCCAGCAGTCTCCCAAAACCCACACCATTAGTCGAGACCAAATAGTAGGGTGGGTTAAGGCTTTGCGCAACCCACCTGGTCGTCTCTCACCCCTTCTCCCGTTCCGACGGGAGAAGGCCGGGATGAGGGTGAGCTCAAACGTATTTTGGCGAGCAATCCACAACCGATTTGATCGCAGAACGCTCTTCATCTCCCGCCAATTGCTGCCAATCGACGCCCCTGCGGAAGTCTTGGCGATTAATCCATATCCATTGGAAAGACCCTCACCCGGCACTTCGTGCCACCCTCTCCCACGAGAACGCGGGCGAGGGTTGCCGGAGGTATGCGCATGGTACGCTCAGCGAGGTCAATGCCCAGGTGATCCGACTGGCGACGATTTATGCGGGCTTGAAGCAATGCTGGATCTCGTGCTGATGTTCGAGTAACCAGTCGATGGAGGGTTCGTGCTTCATCGCCTTGGCGATCGCTTTGGCTGTTGCCTGACGGTGCGTGTCGAACAGAATGTTGTGATCAATTTCAACAGAAGTGACCGATGGGTCGAGCCAGACAGAGATGATGATCCCCAGATCGTTGGCCTTTTCTTTCGGAATATCTCCCTTGCGGACAGCATCCAGCACACCATTGGCAATGGCGGCCTGAACTGTCCCCATCAGAATGTTTGTGTAAGCTTCACTTTTGACAGTGACCTTACTGACCATCAGTGTGGCAGGACGGACTTGAACGTCGCAGTTGAGAATGGCGAAAACGCGCGAATGGCCCTTGATCTGGTCACCCAGCAGATTGGCCATGGCATAGCCGACAGGCCCGTCGAGTTCCCCAATCACGACTTCGGGTTCAGCAGCAGACCAGGCCGGCTCAGCCTCGACCAGTGCTTCGCCAGTACGCATGACAATCCGATCCACTGCAGGAGGTTTTGTGGGCGAGGCCACAGCTTTAAGCTTTTGGGCGGTTTTGGCGGTCGTGGTTTTCGCAGGTGCGGGAGCAGCCTTTTTGACAGCTTTCTTCTTAGCCATGCTGGTCTTTCCTGTGTGTTCAATGGATGCGGAGAATCTCTGAACGAGGCTTGATCGCTGAAAATCCTGCTCAAGCATGTGAGTTGGCGACTGGATTTGTCAACATTTGCCAGAGAAGTGCAGTGGCAGATTTGTGGCAGAAGAAGGCCACAGCAGATTTGCTGCAGCAGCGGGCCAGAAAAGATGGCAGCAGAACGATTGTCGTTCACAGGTTGTGGCTGAAGATCAGCCACCGGCTAACCGACACTCACACTCCGCATCTGGATGAGTTCTTCATAGGCTTGAAGTTCCAGCAGCTTCCGGCGTTGTAAACGGCGGTATTCGGCCAGTCGATTGACGGCATCCCGATATTGTTGTGTCGCCCGGTGCAGAGCCACCCCGGTATTCCCCTGGACGACCAGATGATGGAGCGTTTGAAACACAGGAAAAAACTCATTGTGTGCGTATTCGAGCATCTCGGCTGTATTGACTTCGATCTGCCGGGCTAACTCTCGTACCGATTGCCTGTCGTGCAGACGCTCGGCGTTAGTCATTTGACGCATCACGCCGGAACTGTCGGAAGTGTTCCCTTGTGCGGCTTCCTTCGGATCAACCAGTCTGCCAAAAGGGCTGATTTTGTTCTTCAACTGCTGCGACAGACTTTCCGCTTTTTCTAAACCCGAAAGGGCTTTGGCAAAGCCCGGCTTGACTTCCAGCGACTTCTTAAAGTTCTGAATCGCCAGTGGATAGTTCTGCATTTCGAGATAAACGTTGCCCAGATTCTGATAAGCCTCGGCAAAGCCAGGATCGAGTCGAATCGCTTCTCGATAGGATGAAATCGCCATCTGCCATTGAGACTGTTTGCGATGCGCGATCCCCAGGTTGTAATAACCTTCGGCACAGCGTTTATCGCGATTCAAACCTTTGCGAATAATCTCGACGGCTTTGGCATAGTCGCCCATGCGATTATAAATCGCACCGGCATTGAAGAGAGGCTTACCATCGACGGGCTTGAGTGCCGCTACTTCCAGAAAACAATTGATCGCTTCCTGATAGCATTCCTGTACGAAGTAGATTGTTCCCAAACCATCGTAAGCAGCGGTGTTGGACGGATCCTGAGCAATCACCGCCTGATAGATCTGAGTGGCGGCAGCAAATTCTCTCTGGCGGGCAAGTTGCCTCGCCTGATCGAGAAGTTCATCAATCGAGGCAGCGGACATGAAGCTTCCTCCCGAGGAAATCGTCCTGAACTGCAGATAGGTTCTCAACACCGATGGGGGAGCGGAGGTCACGACAGAGTTTTCATCCACACCTTCAAATTATGTAAAATAGGGATGTCACGTTACGGGTAGAAAGTAAATTTTTCGTGGAGAACTTACGAAATCCTGATAGTCTGGACACGCGATCATTGACTGTTTTGAACCACAAAGATGAGTCCCGTTATGCATCTTCGAGTGTCGGCTCCTGAGTCATGCCATCGTCTGCCTGGACACTTTTGGCAATCGCTTCCAGCAGCGGGCTGATTTCTTCGAGTTCTTTATCGGGCCCCTGCACCAAAGTCAGCAGGGTACGCTCTCCCGTGCGGAATGCGTGCAGAGAAACAGTCGTCACCAGATCGAGGCAGACAAAATCCAGCTCCCGCGCTGCATGCATCCCCGGGGCTGCCGACGGGATAAAGAGCGGATACTCATCCATTTCAGGATAGATTTCGCGGTATGTCTCGACAATCTGCTCGATGACATCCTCGGGATCCTGAGGGGGATCCATCACGACGACCGAGAAAAACGAACACCCTTTCGAATTGACGGTGATGGTGACCGTTTCGTCGTTTCCCTCTTCACTGACAGGCCAGTTGACCGGGTAAACAAACTTGATTCCATGTCCTTCGAACGTCGCCAGATCGCCAGTCATGCCCACAACCTTCTATGAATTCGCCCATGGACTCACCATCGGGCTGAAGCTCGACGGATCCTGGCCTCAACGGCTGATCGTCTTCCTCCTGCAGAGGTATTCCACAGCCCGATACGATAACCTGCGGGCTGATCTCTGAGGAGTGTGCCGCCATGTCCAAGCATCGATCGCAGACAATTTCGAGACCTCCACAAGAGACGCATGCCTCAGGCCGGGCCATGGTCTCTGTTCTCCCCACGCGTGAAAAAATGCTCCTTGTGGCCCGAGATCTCTGGCCAGCCTGGATTTTGGGAATCGTGGCCACTCTCTGGGTGCTGTGCCAACTCGATGCGGGAAGACTGCACCCCACCTGGCCCGAAGGTCCCGGCTTGACGATTGATGAATCGTTCAATGTTCAGCAGGGTGTGTTTCTGAGTCGAGCTTTAGAAGCTTATGGTCTGGCTCTGCTGAATCCCTTGAGTCTGTGGGAGATTTTTCAGGATGAGATTTATCTGGCCGATCATCCCCCTCTGGGTCGGCTGTGGCTGGGTCTGCATCATGATTTTCTGAGATATGTCGTGGGGATCGAGAGCCTCGGGCAGAAGCGGTCAGAGATCGACTACACCCTGGGAAGAGCTGGTTCTGCGACGGCTTTTGGACTCACAGTCATGCTCGTGACCTGGTGGGGCATGAGATGGGCTGGTCGATGGACGGGCATTGTGGCAGGGTTGGGATTGATGACGATGCCGCGAGTCTTTGCGCATGCCCATCTGGCGTCTCTGGAGACTGTGACGAACCTGGCCTGTACAGGCTTTGCACTGGCGGCTGCGAGCTGGTGCCTGCGTGCACCAGCAGCAGTTTCCAGCCCGATGGATGAACCAGGCGAAACCGTCCGGCCAACACCCGCCTGGCTTCCTGTCGCGGCGGCTGGAGCAATTTATGGTTTGGCGTTACTGACCAAAATTCAGGCTGTCCTGCTGTTACCACCGATGCTGCTCTGGCTAATCGCGATCTATCGACTGCGGGCAGCACGATTGATTCTGGTGGCTGGGCTGGCTGCGGGTGTAGTCTTCTTTTGCTGGCCCTGGTTGTGGAGTGATCCTGCCCACAGGACTTTGGAATACCTGGGCCGGGCAACGAAACGGGCGACGTTGTCAGTCTGGTATTTTGACGAGAAGTTTTCGGATCGGTTGACTCCGTGGCATTACCCGTGGGTAACCACCGCGATCACGATCTCCTTACCCGTGCTCATCCTGTGCTTGTATGGTTCCTGGCAAGTGATTCGTGGCCAGATGCCACAATCGGTGCGGGACAGGCAGACCGCGACTCTCCGCGGGCGTTTGCTGCTATTGTTTCTCGTAACGCCTCTGATTGTCTTCAGCTTGCCAGGTGTGGCCGTCTACGATGGTGAGCGGCTGTTTCTGACGATCTTTCCACTGGTTGCGTTACTGTCAGGCCTCGGGTTGACCTCGCTCCTGGAACGCTTGAAAGAGAGGGAAAAGTGGCCATTCGTGACGAGTTTTATGGGTCAGAGCGAGTGGCTGCCGAGAGGAATTGTGGGCACGTTGTTTGGCTTGCTGGCGATCGTGCAGTTATCGTCCAGCCCCTTCTGGTTATCGACCTATAGTGGCGTGGCAGGAAGTACTGCAGGAGGTGCCGCCCTGGGTATGGAGGCCAGTTACTGGGGAGATGGTCTCACGCGCGGTTTCTGGAAAGAGTGCGAGGGAAAAATTCCACGCGGAGCTCAAGTGGCCGTGGCCCCGGTCCTGCATCAGTTTCAACTCCCGGATTGGAAATCGCAGGTTCCTGCCATCCAGAGGAATGACTGGCAACTGATCCCGCTGGCGGATGTTTCAGGTGCAGAGTTCAAGGCCTTTGAGCGGCCCAGGCTGGTGGTCATCTTCTGGAGAAAAGCCGATCTTGCGGCCCCATGGCAACAAAAACTGCTGGCGCAAACCCCACTGGTCCAAAGAAGCATTGGCGGAGTGCTGATCGCCGGTTTGTACGAACTTCCTGCGATCACGCCGACCACGAACGAGAACTGAGCCGCTTGGCGGCGCAGCGTTGAGATCGATGGCGAGTAACCCTCGCCCGCGTCTTCGTGGGAGAGGGTGGCACGAAGTGCCGGGTGAGGGTCTTCTCCGATCGATATGTATGAATCACAAGGGCTTCCGCAGGGACGCCGATTGACTATCAGTTAGCGGAGATGACAAGCATCCCGCGATGGGGTCGTTCGTGGATTGCACGACAAACACGTTTGAACTCACCCTCATCCCAACCTTCTCCCGTCAGAACGGGAGAAGGAGCAAAGACCCTTACTCGTCGCTATTGCTGGCGGGTGTGGCGTCTCCAGGTTTTGGTGCACCATCCAGCCGGCGCAGGGCCTGAGCGGCTTCTTCCTGCAAAGGATCGGCGGGTTGTCTAGCAATCGCCTGCAAAGTCTTTCGGATCGCAGGAGTTCCTGAGCCACTTTGTGCCAGGCTGCGAATGGCTGCTTGCCGGACTTCGACCGCAGGATCATCGACCAACTTCAGCAGTGCCGGCTCGATTTGAGCAACCAGATCGCTTTGAGAAGTGAGATTGCCCAGCGAGGTGGCAGCAATCATGCGGATATTGATTTCATCGCTTTCGAGAAGTCCCAGGAGCACGGGTGCAACCTTCGATTCGTAGGCAACAATCGAGGAGAGGACAGAAGCCACATTGGCCCGCACAAACAGAGAGTGATCTTGCAATGAGCTGACAATCTCCGGTGCGGAAGATTCTGCTTCCGGGCCCAGTTGAGCCAGGAACATCGAGGCGAGTTCGCGAACCATCAGATCGTCGTCTTTCAAGTGGCGAACATAAATTCCAAGCGCTGTGGTTCCCAGTTGTGTCAGTTTCTGTTCAGCAACCTGCCATTGATCGGGAGTCGAACCTCCGCGTGCAGCCTGCAGCAATTCAGCAAAAGCCGCTTCGGCGGCAGGCGAACTTTCTGGCAACTTCCCATTGCGAATACCCGTCGCCATGGTGGGATTTTCTGGCACAGGTAACAGGAGTTGGCCAGGGCCAGCGGCGGGGATCGTCAACACTGCCGAGCCTGAGTTGCCTTCTGCGACTGGTGCAATGGTCAGCACAGGGAAGTCATCTTGTAAAGCCTGCGAACCTGACGCCGCCGTGTTTTCTTGAGTGGGTGTGTTTGATGAGTTAGCACTGAGAGCGGGATCTTCCGCCTGCTGGCAGCCGGCAACCGCCATCCCGAAGAGGAGTGTGAGGAGCAATGAAGGCTGTATTCGAAATCGAGTGGGCCAACGATCCAGAAAGAGAACGTTTCCCCCGGCAACAGGGAATGATTCCTTTACGGTGGATTCGCTCTGATATTCACAAGTTGTGCATGCCAATTGATCGAGCGCGTGAGCACTCGCGCTGGCTTCACTCAGATGCTGTGACAATAGATTGGATTTCATAGTCGATGTCTCTCCTGCAGCCGGTTCCCTGGCGAGGGGAATCTTGACATGCCTTGAGCAGATCTCCAAGAGGTGTTTTGAGAGAGGAGGGTTGGAATCCGTGGGCAGTTCGAATTGGCAGCCAACAGGAAGTCACCTGAACCTGTGTTTCCAATAAGGGGTGACTGTGTACAGTTCATCAGATGTCGAAGAGATCGTGATTCGATCGAGAGCTGAACGACAGGGGCAAAATGACGGTTAAAAGGATCAATCGGGCTGGCGTGCAGGAATTTCACGGCAAGTCGAGACAGGCCATACTTGCGTTTGGGGGTTCTCCGGGAGCAGAATAACCAGAGTCAATTTCAGCCAGCAGGTTTCCCACAGGATTCTCTCAAATGGTCTGTCGAGACCAGTCCTGTCATGGAGAGTTTGCAACGCCATTTCGATCGAAATGCATCATTTCGATTGACCTTCTGTATGTCACAGGTATCTACCTCGCAACATTTATAGAGCAAGACTCATGAAGTTCCTCGCAGGAAACACCGTTGGCGTTGACCTTGGCACGACTTATTCTGCGATGGCACGGATTGGTGCCGATGGCCAGCCGACCTCGCTGCAGAATGCTGATGGTCGCAACATTACGCCTTCGGTGGTTCTGCTCGCGGATGACGGCTCAGTGGTTGTTGGCCCCTCCATTGAGCGTGCCTCGTTGGAATCTGCCGATCATATTGTCGAAGCTGTGAAGCGGCAGATGGGCAACAAAGACTACTACGTAGTCTATCAGGGTAAGAAGCTGACACCTGAGTTCATCTCGGCCCTGATTCTCAAAAAGATGAAACAGGACGCGGAAAAAGAGATCGGCCCGATCACCAACGCCGTCGTGACGGTTCCGTATTACTTCAATGACGTTCGTCGTAAAGCGACACAGGACGCTGGTCGCATTGCGGGTCTGAACGTGGTCGATATTATCAACGAACCGACAGCCGCGACTCTTGCGTATGCGTGGATGAAGGGGGAATTGGGCCGGACAGATCTAATCCAGGAGCCGAAGACCATCCTCGTGTACGACCTGGGTGGTGGTACGTTCGACGTGACTGTGGTGCGATATACGCCGACACAGTTCCGGGTTCTGGCGACGGACGGTGACGTGATGCTGGGTGGTCTCGACTGGACGAGACGACTTGTCGACCATGTGGCGGAACAGTTTTTACGGAAGTTCGGCGAAGATCCCCGGGAGGATGCTGACGCTATTCGCGATTTCAACCGTGAGTGTGAACAGGCCAAGCGGGATCTGAGTAGCAAGCCACAAGTCCCGGTGACCGTCTACTTCCGCGGGAAGACGCTGTCCGTCTCGTTGACACGCACCGATTTTGAACGCATGACGGCTGATCTGCTCCAGCGGACACAGGATACAACCGAACTGGTGCTGCAACAGGCCGGTGTGGCCATGGGGCAACTGGACGATGTGGTGCTCGTGGGTGGTTCGACCTACATGCCTGCCGTCGAAAAAATGCTGGCAGAGACTTGCGGCCGTAAACCTTCTCGAGATCTCAGGCCGGAGGAAGCGGTCGCCCAGGGGGCCGCCATTCATGCTGCCATTCTGGAAGCACGGGCTGGTGTCCAGAACTCGCAAGTGGTCGATGCCATCCGCAAGCGGCTCAACAACGTGACAACTCTGGATGTGAACTCCCACTCGCTGGGAGTGAAGGTCTCCAGTCCGGAAGACCGTGCCAAGAAGATCAATCACATCATGATCCCGAAGAACACAAACATCCCCTATAGCCTGACACAGCGTTTCCGCACGAATGCGGATAACCAGAAGACGATTCACGTCTACATTCTCGAAGGTGATGCGAAAGATCCCGCAGCCTGTACGCAGATTGGTGATTTCCGAATCACGGGTCTGCCAGCAAATCTTCCCGCCGGTTCACCTGTCGAAGTGACTTATAGTTACGAATCGACGGGTCGAATTGCTGTGGCGGCACGGGAACTGGTCAGTGGCAAGGCCGCCTCGACAGAGATCGTTCGCGACATGGGCCTGACAGATCAGAACATCGACGTCTTCGAAGAACTGGCCAAGGGCTACAAGGTCGAATAGGCCGATCTGCGTCGTTATGAAATCTGCTCTGGGAGGACTCGATGATTCATCCCGCAGGCAGGCGATATGACTGCTTGCAACATCGGCTCAATTGCGTTTGCGCCGAGTGGCTGGGGTCAAACGTCCTCGTTTGCCCCCAGGTTATTCGAGACTCATTGTGTGTTGCAAATTCGATGGGGAGTTGTGAAGGACATATCGGGTGCAAACATGCTTGGCAGTGTTGTTGACCAGGGGGCGAATGCAGACATTCGACCCCTGCCACCCGCCTGTAGTAAACGTTGCTGCTTGCGGTCTGTCATTCTCTCAAGCATCCCGCAGGCAGGCGATACGACTGCTTATAACATCGGCTCAATTGCGTTTGCGAGCGGCTTCCAGTCGCTCTTTGGCTTCCGCTGCGTAACTGACATTGGGAAACTCGCGGAGCAGCCGCTCGTAAGTCGCAATGGCTTCCTTCCACTGGCTGCGTTGTTCGTCGCATTTGGCCGCCTGAAGTAAGCCGGCCGCCTGCCATTCGGGGAAGGCGTAATTGGAATAGACCTTCTGATATTCCAGGAATGCCTGCTTCCAGTTTTCCTGGAGAAAGTAGGTCTCTGCCAGCAGAAACTGGGCTTTGGCTGCGAGTTCCGTCTGCTGGCTTTGCGGGTCCCTGGTCACGATTTGAAAAGCCGCACGGGCCTCATCAAACTTGGCCTGCTGTTTGTAGGCTCGGCCCAGAACTTCGCGAATCTGCCAGCGGGCAGGTCCCGGTGGTTGCCAGCTATCCAGTTCCTCCGCAGCGGCTGTCAGTCCTTCATAGTTGCGATGGCGTAACCGGGCTTCCGCCCAGAGTACCCACGGCCTGCCATGCCAGTCTTCGATTTCACCCTGTTTTCTCGCAGTGCGAATGGTGTCGCGCAGGGTATCGAGCTGCGGAAGTAACGCGGTGGCAGTTTCCACACTGAGATCGGTGGCCAGTTGAGATTCAGCCAGAGCCACGGCCACCTGCAGTTTCTGTGGGCTTTCCGGATAGGTGGCCACAAACTGACCACCCAGCTTTTTAACGTCATCCCACCGCTGCTGTTCGATGGCGAGCACGACCAGTTGATAAAGAGCCCGCTCTTTAACACTGACATCGGCTTGTTCACTTTGCAGCAGTTCTTCCAGAGATTTTCTCGCGCGGGTAAATTCACCTTGAATCAAGTCGCTCTCCGCCAGGCTCAGCTTCGCGTTGTCAGCCAGTGGGCTTTGCGGACATTCAGCGACTAAGCGCGCAAAAATCTTGTCGGCCTGCTCAAATCGACCCGCCTCATAATTGATCAGAGCCCATTCATTGAGTAACTGGTCAAACACTTCCGCTTTGGGAAACTTCTTGAGCAAGGTTTCATACGCCTGATCCGCCTGTTCAAGTCGCCCGGTCTGTTCGAGAGTACGGGCGATCATCAGACCTGAGCGATATCCAAAGAGTACCGGGGCTTTCAATTCCTCTTTGGGGCCGGCGGCTTCTTTGGGTGTGAAGCGATCAAAAGCCTGTTGAAAGACCTTGAGTGCTTTCTCGGTCTCTTTCGCCAGCAGCCACGATTCCCCTTCGTAATACATCGCCTCGGCCTGAAGGGGATGCTGCGGGAACTTTGTCGATAACTGGCTAAACTCTTCCGCAGCCAGTTTGTAATCGCCCATACGAAATCTCGACCAGCCGGTTCCCCGCCACGCAAACGGTTCATTGGTCGTGCCCGCAGCCAGTCGCTTCAGTTTCTCGAAGTCAGCGAGAGCGACTGGCCATTGCTTGGCAACTTCAGCCACTTCGGCCTGATCCATCAAGGCGGCCGCGACCGCAGGATCACCAGGAAACTCCGTTTCAAACTGCTTGATCACCGCTTCGGCCTTGGCCCACTGTTGAGCTTTGGCAAATGCCAGGCCTTGCAGCGCATAGGCCCGCCTTCGCTGAGTGGCCTGAGGGAACATACTCAGGTATTTACCTGCGACCGCAGCACTGGCTTCAAAGTCGCCAAGGCTGAAGAGGGCTGACATCTCGATCACGAGTGATTCGATAATCTCCGGGCGAACACTTTGTGCATTGATCTGTGCCACCAGAGCGGCAATCATCTCCCGCGCTTCGGGAAGTTTGCCCTGCAGTTGCAGAACCAGTCCTGAAAAGTATCTGGCCTGATCTTTCAGTTCGATCGAGGTGGCCCCTTGAAGCGTTTCTCCAAAAGCCATTTGAGCCCGCTGGAGAGCTTCCACATTGCTCGTGCGGGTCCCTTCCTCAAGATCCCGCCGACCTTCCAGCAGTCGCACATGCCATTTGAGTGAGCTTTCCGGGAAGGACTTGCGAAACTGCGCGATCAAGCTCTGAGTACTCGCGGCATCCTGACGATCCAGCGAGAGATCGATCACCATCAGCAACGCATCATCGGCGGAATCACCTTGCGGCCACTTCTCCACAAGCTGGAGTGCCAGCGCCTCTGCCTTTTGTGTTTGTCCCAGTTGTCTGGCAGTAAGCGCCTGCTGATATAACACGCCTTCCGCAATGGACGATCCACTCGCCAGGTCAAAGCTCTTTGCAAAGGTAACGAGTGCAGCTTCCAGTTGATTGCCATTCTTCTGGCTCAACCCTTGCCAGTACAGATAGTTCGCCGCCTGTTGCTTCTGCTGAGGCGTCCATGCCGATGACGTCTTTGCCAACTGAGCGGCAAGTTTTTCAAACTGTGTGGCTGCAGCATCAAACTGACCGGACTGAAAGAGCGCATAGCCGCGGTTGGTGAGTGCTGTCTCTGCCAGCGGGCTTTGAGGATATCGCTCGGCCAGCAATTCAAACTGGCGAATGGCCAATGGATAATCCTTGGCTGTCGAAGCTTGATTTCCCAGCAGCAGTAAAGCGTCAGCCGCATGAGGATGATTCTGTCTGGCAGCGATGGCATCGAGAAGCTTTTGTCCTTCTGTGGTTTTGCCAGCCGCTGAATAGGCCTGAGCCAGTCCGTACTCGATGTCATCCGCAAGGGCACCAGCCGGGAAACGCTTACGGGCTTCCTCGAAGGTAGTGATCGCAGCTTGCGGGTCTTTGAGCTGGAGCTGTACATCTCCCAGATAAGCCAGCGCCCGTGGTGCTAACGCATCCTGGGGATACTTTTCGAGATAGCTTTGCAGTTCCTGCTTCGCAGCCGGGAAATCATTGAGCAGAAAACTGCATTCCGCCACCCGGTAACGTGCCTGAGCAACATTGCTGTTTTCGGGGAAGTTTTTGAGAAACTCTCGCAGGACGGACCGGGCCTCGACATAGTTCTGCTGGTTAATCAGAGCCAGGCCTATGTAGATCTGTGATTCTGGAACTCGCGGACTTTGAGGGTTGGCTTTGATGAATTGACGAAAGGATTCGACAGCATCTCCCCAACGACTCTGACGGTACAATCCCACGCCGTTATTAAAATCACTCAGGTCTGCTGTATTAGCAGGTGGCTGTGCCAGTGATGGCTGCAGGGCCAACCATTGAAAACCACAGATCATGGCCAGCCACACGAGGCTCGAGCAGGCCAGGCGTGCTTTTTGCGAAGTGGCACCGAGGTCATGCCCTCTTGTCGAGCCGTCCTGAGGGACACTGCGATTCATCGCGCTGAGGGATTGATCATGCGTTGGCAATTGGTGCACATCTCCTTCCGATCGAAGGCCTGGCAATCCGCCGTTGAACAACATCCCAGGTGGTGATGCGTTTCAGGCCCGACGATTGCCATAGCAACAATCAGAGTAACTTTGCACGGCTCGCAAAAAAAGACCGCCATCGCCATCCTGAGGGGGAAAGGATGACGATGGCAGTCAGTGGACTTGATGCCCAGGTTATTGGACAGGTTGCGGGGCCTGCACAATTCAGGGCATCAATTCCATTCAAAACGGTCAACATCAGGTGATGGTTCGCTGAAGCCTGCTGATAACGAACGTCATTCAGGCTTGAGCGGGGAAGGTAGCAGGTCAAGCGGCATCCACAGGAAAATGGAACCTTCCTGTGTGATACAGATTGTTCTTTCATCGCTATGTATCGGGAAGGTGGTCGGCACACATCGGCAAAATCTGCGGAATTCCACTCTTGCCGAATGCAACCTGCCCGCCGGATATAGCGATTCTAAGGAGTCTTCGCCTCAGAAATCGGCCAACCTATGTCTCAGGCACTGTTTCATGTGCCATGCTTGCAGCTCTGGGCAAGCATGCCTTCTTCAAACGACACATCGTTATCATTTCATCAAAAGCGTCTTATCGCTTGGACGGGTGGCCCGGCCAACTTGTGGCCGGGTTGTCGTGCAGTTGCACGACAACAAGAAGCCGCGCCATGCGCGTGCTCTCTTCAACCGAGACTTCGCTACATTGTAATCAAAAGCCACTTATCGCTTCGGCTCTTCAGGCCATTCGAGCCGGGCTCGAACCACGGGGTGATCGGAAAGCTCAGTCGGAATGACTTCGGCTGAGATCGTTTTCAGGCCGCGGGTCAAAATCCAATCGATATGGGCGGCCTGAGTGCTGCCATTGCGTCTGGCGACAATCTCCAGCGGATCTTCTGTTCCTTCCACAGCCAATAGTGGTTTCATCAAGGGATCTTCAGGACGGGTGTTCAAATCTCCCAGCAGGATGCAAGGGGGTGCCAGTGACTTCCAGAGATCAATCAGAATCGGCCATTGTGCAGGTCGATCCGTCGTGCTGTCGAGATGCGTGGCGAGAACTGTCAGGCGAACTTCACCCAGGTCGACGGGGATCAGTGCGATCTGTCGGAAGGCTTTCCCTTTGGTATTAGGGAGTGGAATCGTTGCGATACTTCCAGGAGGGTGGCTGAGCAATAGACCATTCCCGCCATTTGCTCGGCCCCATTGAAACTCAGTGGGAAATTCCATGGCCCACAGTCCCATGGATGCCCCCAACTGTCGCGAGAACGTTTTTCCATGAACCAGCACATCTTCCTGCAACGCAATGATGTCACAGCCATTGAGCAACTGGCGAAAGCCATCGATTTTCGCCGGTTGATCACCCCCTTTGCCTCGATGCAGATTGAACGTAGCGACTTCAAAACGAACTGGCTGGCCGTTGGCGTCCCCCGGTGACCGATCGACCGCTGGCGGAGAAACTTCTCGATGGGCAGGTGGCGGAAAGATTGCGACTGGCTGATGGAGATCGGCGGGAACCCGGTCACTTCCCCAATAGAGCGATAGCGCGACCAGCAGAAACCAAGGCAGTAAGATCGCGAGTTTCACACCCACAGATCGCGAAGATTGTGTCGGCAATCCAGTCAGAAGTGGCTTAATGCCCATGAGCCGACGATCCTTCGGTTGCAAGCTGCTATCGCATGTCCAGAGAGAGTGATTCTGGCTCTAGGTGCCATACTTGCAGCTCTGCGAAATCTTTTACAATCATCCTGGTGTTGTCGCCATTCGAGGGTGGCCTGGCCAACTCGTGCCTGACTCGCGACACAGGGGTGATCGTACTCTGTACGACGACAAGAAGCCGCGCAATTCATAGGCCCCTCTGGAACCCTCGCCCGTATTTTCGAGAAAGAGGGCCGGGTGAGGCTCGTTTCATTCTTTCGGCCGCAGGGTGCGATGTAGCCCCAGCGAAATGCACCAGCTCTACTCCCTTCACAACCTTCGTGTCTTCGTGCGAAACGATCGAACGTCAAAATCATCCTCTCGCGAAGCCGCTAAGTTCTGCAGGAAGATCAACAAGGCACGAGACCCGTGGGAATCGGCAGCTAGACACTATGGTGGAACAGATCCGCCAGACCGTGAATTCTGCTCACTTGTGACGGAGGCTTCTGTTCGCAAAGTCTCTGCAGCACTGCCAGTTGCTTGAGCACCAGCACTGATTGAAACTGGCAGCCCGCCAGAAGTTTTCCACCCAGTGGCTGCACCCAGATCACTTCGACAAAGACACTCACTGGCGGAAGATCTTCATCGCGCAGTTCGATCAGCAGTTGTTCGCTCACTCGCACCGGAAGCTGCTCATCCACAAAGGGAAGTTCCAGCCGCACACCTTCATACGAGCAATCGACAATCTTGCCGGGGACCGGCAATGGGACTGCACCACTGAGCTTCAAAATCCGCAAAGCGGCATGAATCAGTTTTCTGAATGATCGTCGACGATCACCCAATCGCCGCCCTGCGGACAATAGCGAACCACAAGTTGCAGTTCGATATCGGGCACGCCGTTCTGTTTCTCGCCGACGATCCATTTCAGGCACCTCTTGGGCAGGAATGTGGTTTACACCACTAGATTCCTACCTCATAAGCAGCACCCGTGAGGCAAAAACTTCACAAACATTAAAAAATTGTTACGCCTAATGAATAAGGCTATCGATCAATCACACTGGATTCAGCCAACTGAACCAATGTTCTTACGCCATAACCTGTCGCACCCGCCTCGCGCCACGCTTTCGCACTCGACTGAAAGGCCGGCCCGGCAATATCCAGGTGCACCCATGGCTTCCCGCCCACAAAGCGCTGCAGAAACTTGGCCGCAGTAATCGCTCCACCCCAGCGACCACCCGTATTCTTGATATCCCCCACATCCCCTTTGATCAGATCGTCATACAGATCCCAGATCGGCAGAGGCCACATGTCTTCGCCCACAGCTTTCGCTGCACTGATGACCTGCCCACTCCAGTCGTCATGATTGCTGAACACCCCAGCCACTTCCTCACCCAATGCCACCACACAGGCTCCGGTGAGTGTCGCCAGATCGACAATCTTTTCGGCCCCCTGATCGACGGCATAGCACAGAACATCCGCCAGCACTAACCGCCCTTCGGCATCAGTGTTCAGCACCTCAATTGTCACTCCATTGCGAGCGGTCAGAATGTCTCCCAGCTTGTAGCTGGTACCGCTCACCATGTTTTCCACCAGCCCCAGATAAGCAGTCACATTCACGGGAAGCTCGAGCCGGGCAATGGCCACAATCGCACCCAGCACAGTCGCTGCACCGGCCATATCGCACTTCATGGTCAGCATGCCGTCCGTAGGTTTCAGAGAGAGGCCGCCGGAATCAAAAGTCACACCTTTACCAACCAGCGCCACATGGCTCGAACTCCCTTTCGCACCGCGATAATCGAGTTTGACCATCCTTGCAGGAACCGCACTTCCTTTTGCCACCGCCAGCATCGAATGCATGCGTTCGGCTTCCAGCCGGGGCACATCAAAAATTTCGCACGTCAGACCATACTCGACGGCCAATGCCGAGCATCGATCAGCCACAGTGACCGGATTCACTTCCTGAGCAGGTCGATTGACCAGTTCTCGAGTCAGGTTGATCGCTTCGCCCAGAATTGTTCCGCGTTCTATGGCACTGGCAATGTTTTCAGTCGAAATGATATGCAGCGAGGCCAGAGGATGGCGCGCACGCTCGGTTCGATACAGATCCTGCCCCACCGAACCCACATTCGCCGCCGTCACTGCTGCCGAAACAAACTCAAGTGGAGTCTTGCTTCCCAGCATTGCGGCAGGTGGCACCACGACACCCACATCGAGATTCGGTTTGTCGGTCAGGCTGCGGAATGCTGCCGTCAGCGCACGATCGAGACTTTGTGTCGACAAAACATCAGGCGCACCCAACCCCACCAGCAGCAACCGGGAGGCTCCCAATCCCGTGACCCCTTTAACATGCAGCAGGCTGCCCGCTTTGGTGGGGAGATCACCCGATTCGCGCAATCTCGTCAGCAGCCCGCCCGATTCCTGATCCAACGCTTCCAGATGGCTATTGAGCAGTGGGTTTTCACTGATCGGGACGATCAGCCAGTGACCCATCCAGTTGGCAGCCGGTGCAGACGATACTTTGACGTTCATGGGCAATTTCAACTTTCGATTGGCAAAAAATAAACCGCTTGCATTCATTTGATCGTCGCGGGAACTCCAGAACAACTGACGACTCATCACATATCAGCAAGATTCGATCTCGCTTTCCGGGCCAACCAACCCGCATCTTCGTCAAATCCGCCATATCCAGCAGAAACTTCGTGGCCGTAAGTCTGCGCTGCACGATCCCCCCGCAATCGTGACCTATGTTTCCCAAAGTCAGCGCCTGCAGTTTTTCTTCTTCACTCAGCCCTCATCGCACAGGTCTGAGTTCTGCACTGGCTGGAAGAGCATCGTGAACTTGATCATTCAGGACATCTCCTAACGTGGCAAAGGTGGGCACACGAGTTCAGGAACCTGCGTTTTTGCTGCTTCTCGCAGTGACGGCGACACTGTTTCTACGCCCAGCCGAACTCTTCCAGGCACTCGATGGCCTGCCCATTTACGAAGCACTGATTGGTGGCTGTCTCCTCTTTTCGATTCCAGCACTCCAGGCCCGCTGCAGTTGGAAAACCTTGAAATTCCAGCCAGTCATTCTTTGCGTTCTGGCTTTGCTTCTCGCGATTGGACTCTCCCATGCATCTCACGCGTATATCGGTGGTCTCGTCGAAGCCGCCACCAGCTTTGGGAAAGTCCTCGTTTACTTTGCACTCCTGGTCGTAAATCTCAACAGTCCACCCAGACTGCGTGCCTTTCTTCTGACGGTCACGACCTGCTCGGTGATTGCCATCACCATGTGTGTCGTCGATTTTCATGGACTCATCGACTTCCAATGTGTCGAACATCTGGCCGACTTCGACAGTGTCGACGATGAAGGTGAAGTCTCCCATATCCTGCGCATGCGAGGCCTGGGGATCTTTCAGGATCCCAACGACCTCGCCATGCTCATTGTCGCAGCAGGTGTCCTCTCCACCTATTTCCTCATGGACAAGGCTCAGGGCATCCTTCGCTTCGCCTGGGTCATTCCCATCATCACGCTCTGGATTGGACTGTTTGATACCAGATCTCGCGGCGGGTTGTTGGCTGCCGGCGCTGCCATGATGACACTTGCCGTCTTCTGGGGTGGCTTCAAAATGGCCATTCTCTGTGGCGTCCTGGGTCTCTGTGCACTCGCCGTCATGGGTGGCAGACAAGCCAATCTCGATCTGAATGACAGCACGGGTGGCGAACGCGTTCAGCTCTGGCGCGATGGATTCGATGCGCTGAAATCCAGCGACATCCTCTTCGGTATCGGATATGGCGGCTATCCCGATGTCGCCGGCCTCGTGGCCCACAATTCATTCATTCATGCCTACGTCGAGCTGGGGATCTTCGGCGGCACGCTCTTCTTTGGCGCGTTCTTCTTTGCGTTTGTCCAGCTCTACCAGATGGGCTTTCGCAGCTACCCGAACTTTGATCGCGAAGCGCTCCGCTTTCGGCCCTATCTGGGAGCTTTACTCGCAGGCTGGTGCACGTCGATGCTCTCCCTCTCGCGCTGCTATGTCGTCCCGACTTACATGGTGCTTGGTCTGGCTGCGGCTTACCTCCACATGGCGGCCAGGTCATCTGCCAGACCCGCCCCACTTGCAACCTGGAATACACCTCAAGCCCTCCGGCTGACATTCGCCAGTGGGGCTTTATTCGTTGGTCTGTATCTGTTCACTGTGATGTTTGCCTGAAACTTCCATCTCGCTCTTCGGAAACCTGCTCGATGCTCACTGGCATCTCCATCAACGATCCCAAAAACTTCAGCTCGAAAACGAGTGCTGAACAGCAGGCATTGGCCCATGCCAGGCCGCGCATGAAGATCACCTGGCACAGACGCCCCACTTTTGATCAGGCTTTTGCCCAATGGCGAGCCCTCGAAAATCGACTCCATTGGCAGGCACTGACATCCACCACCCGCTGGACACAAACCTGGCTCAAGCATTACGGCGATCTGGTCTCTCCAGAGATTGTCATTGCCGAAGTCAACCACATTCCCGTGGCCGCTCTACTGGTCATTACCAGCGAACAGCAATTCGAAGGCCCCATTCGCCTGCGCACCGTTCACATGGGGACAGCCGGTGAACTCGATTCCGACAGTGCTGTCGTCGAGTACAACACGATCTGTGCCGAACCTGCCTATCAGGAATTGTTTCTTGAAAATGTCATGCAGGTCCTCGCGAATCGTACGACATGGGATGAAATTCGCCTCGATGGATTCGAGCCCCGCGACATCCAGCCGCTGCTCGAAAGCTATCCGCAGTTCACCTTGCGTCAACGTCCGTGCTATTGCACGAACTTCCCTCCGAACGCTACGCCAGACAGTATTCTCGAACAGCTCACCTCACAGGCACGTCGCGCCATTCGCCGTAATCTGCGGAGCTATGAAGGAGCCGTTGTCGAATGGGGTGATCACGTCGAACTCGCCGAAGAAATCTTCGACGATCTCATTCGTTTGCATCAGGCCCGGTGGAATGCCGAAGGTCAACCTGGCGCTTATGCCAGTGCTCCTTTTCTCTCCTTTCACAAACACCTGCTCAAAGAACTCGTCGCTCATCGCCAGGCAGTGCTGGTGCGTGTTCGCCGAGGCGGTGAAGTCATCGGTTGCAGTCACTTATTAATCGATCGCCAGCGCGGGCTGCTCTACCAAAGTGGCCATGCCCCCCACGAATCCCAGCGCAGCCCCGGCCTGTTAACCGACTGGCTCACTTTGCTGGCTTGCCATCAACACGGCCTCACAGCCTTCGACTTCATGGCCGGCGAAACCTACCACAAACGCCGATTGACTCTCGATACCAACGAACTTCTCTGGGCGCGCTGGATTCGTCCCTCCTGGAAACGAACAGTCATCGATCGCTTGCGAGACTTCAAAAGGTTCTCACATCGACTGATTTCTGGGTCGTCACGTTCCACCATTTCAACTCGTCCATCAGCGAATGAGCCAGATCTTTCCCAACCTGGCACAGCAGCCGAAGGGGCTTCGTCATGACCACCATCACCACTGACCAGCGGCTGGATCCTATGAACTCATCCACATCCACCACCACCATCCTGCCCACCCTGCGACCTGCTGGTCAGCGGTCATTAGCATCGCTGGCGGGCCATGCTCCTCGTACTTCTACGATCAGCCCAAATCCATCTGTCGTCAGTGATGCAGACGATCCGCATGTCGAGGAAACTCCCTCCCGGCCACTCAAAGTCTGTCATGTCAGTCTGACACTGAAAACAGGCGGCCTCGAACGACTCCTCGTTGATTTTGCCCGCAGGCACGATCACGACCGGGCCGAGCTCACCTTCCTCGCCATGCGCGACATCGGCCCTTTTGCCGAATACATCCGCGAAACAGGCTGTGAAGTCCATCAGTTGAAAACCCGCGGCCGACTGGCGCAGTTTCTGGAGATGTCGGCGTTCTTTAAAGCTCATCAATTCGATGTGATTCACACGCACAATACCTATCCCCATTTGTATGCCACACTCGCGGCCCGCTGGAGTGGTGTCCCTGTCGTCGTCAATACGCGCCATGGGCAACGCCTCGGCCATAACTGGCGTGCCAATCTGCAGTACCGCTTTACCAGCCGGCTTGTCGATCGCATTATCGCTGTCTCCGATGATGCCGCCCGCCTTTGTCTGAACGAAGATCGACTCCCCGCCAGTGTCGTTGCACGCATCTGGAACGGCATTGATCCCGCCCAGTTTGCCTGGCGAGGTTCGTCCCAGGAACTCTCCGCCATCACGGTCTGCCGCCTCTCTGCAGAAAAAGATATCGGCACACTCCTGAAAGCGGTCGATCGTGTTCGGCGGGTGCATCCCACCTTTCAACTGATCATCGTGGGAGATGGTGCCGAACGTCCCCATCTCGAACAACTCGCTGCACAACTCGATCTCGCCAATCACGTCAGCTTTCTCGGTGAGCGGCACGATATCCCGGAACTGCTGGCTGAGGCCGGTTTCTTCGTCAGTTCCTCTTTAAGTGAAGGGATCTCGCTCACCTTGCTGGAAGCGATGGCTGTCGGCTTACCAGTCGTCGCCACAGCCGTCGGTGGTAATCCCGAGATCATTCTGCCGGGTGTCACCGGGCAACTGGCACCTGCCGCTGATCCCGAACAACTGGCCAGCGCCATGCTCGAAATCTGCCAGCATCGAAATGACTGGCTGGCCATGGGGGCTGCTGGACGTGAGCGAGTTCAGGAGTTCTTCCATATCGACCGCATGATCGATGACTACACACGCCTGTATGAAACCTTATTGGCCGAGAAATCCAGGCGCCGCTGAACACCCCTTGGCACTCGCAGCACAGTCATCTCGAAAACATCCGCGATTTTCTGACAAGGCCTGGCATGTACGAGACCTTATATCGAAACATCCTGCTCCCCATGTTCGACGGCACTATCAAAGGCCGCCAGACCATGAAGCACTGGCAACGGGCCGAAGCCACCCAGTGGCATTCCCGCTCCGAGCTCGAACTGCAACAGCTCGTCGACCTGCGCCGGCTCGTCGCGCATGCTGCCGCACATTCGCTCTACTACAAAAACCTGTTTCTTGAGCATGCGATTGATCCCGCTGGTATTTCCTCACTCGATGATTTTCGCAGAATTCCACTGCTCCATCGGGAAACCATTGCGAAAAATCGGCTACAGCTCAGCACATCTCTCCCCATGAAAAGGATCAGCAAAAGTACGGGCGGTTCCAGTGGCGAACCACTCCACTTTGAGATCAGTGCCGAAAGCAATGACCGCCGGGTCGCCATGACTCATCGTGGTTACGGCTGGGCCCATGCCGGCCCAGGCACCAGACAGCTCTACATCTGGGGCACTCCGCCATCTCGTCTGGCCGCCTGGAAACGCTGGAAAATGTCGCTGCATCACGCCTTTGACCATCATCTGGTGCTGAGCTGTTTCGAGTTCACTCCCGAGATGATGCACAGGCAGCTTCGCCGCATGAATGCGTGGCGACCTCAAGTGATTGTGGCCTACACCAATGCCGCCTATGAGTTTGCCCGCTTCATTGAAAGCGAAGGTCTCCAGGTATGGCAGCCAAAGTCGATTGTCGTGGGTGCCGAAAAACTGCATGACTTCCAGCGGATTGTCCTCGAACGAGTCTTTAAGGCACCTGTTTTCGAAACGTATGGTTCCCGGGAATTCATGCTGATTGGTGCGGAATGCGAGCAGCATTCGGGTCTACATCTCAGCATGGAAAACCTCTTCGTGGAAATTCTCGATGATGAGGGTCAGCCCACACCCGCTGGCGAAGAAGGCAACGTCGTCATCACCGATCTCTTCAACGATGCCATGCCCTTCATCCGCTATGTCAACGGAGACCGGGCGATTGCGGGCTTCGAAAACTGTCCCTGTGGTCGCGGGTTACCACTCCTGCGCAAAGTCACCGGAAGGCAGCTCGATGTCCTGACAACCCCCGATGGTCGCAAAATTCCCGGCGAATTCTTCCCTCATCTCATCAAAGATTACCGCTCAATCCGCCGGTTTCAGGTCATCCAGAATGAACCACACGAGATCATCGTCCGCATGGTCACAAATGGTGGGCTCACTCTGGCCGATCGGCATCATCTCGAAAACGATCTGCGTGAAGGCATCGGCCCGGTCGTCACTCTCAAACTCGAACAGGTCGATGACATTCCATTAACTCGGGCCGGCAAATTGAAAGTGGTGGTCAATAATCTGCAGACCTCGCAAACCTCCGGCAGACTTCCGGAACATTCAGCCCCTGCAGCAGGCCATGACAATCAACCCGCAGCCCAAGGAGCGATGGTATGCCAGCATTGATTGAAACCCTGCCATCAAACAGCCTTTTAGCTGGCTGTGTGCCATGCTTGCAGCTCTGGGCAAGCATGTTCTCACAATTAACAACGCGCCGTTACTTTGTGGGAAACGTATCAAATAGCTCCACAGCGATGGTCCCGGCAGTCGGTGCGCCGCACAACATCACATCGGCCACCCATCATCACCTGCAACCTGGGGTTGGAACTCTTGTCGTCCGCCAATTGCCACTCGAGCAGGTGCTGGCCGATGCTCAGCTTCAGGCCCGCTGGGTCGATCTGTTGCGTAGAGCCGAAAATGGTTACGCGATTCTGCATCCCGAACATGTCGCCACGGAGTGGAAGTTCTGGAGCTACCGGCCCGATGGCTCGATGTGGCGACCCCAAGTCATTTTTCAAGAACACCGTGGCTCAGAACACCCTGGCCAGTGGGAAAGCCTGGCAGTCCTGCTCCCCCGCCAGATGGCCGCTCGTCGCCTCACACATCTCCCTTTGCCCGTTCAACTCCACGGCTGGCATCTGGTGGGCGGACAGATCCTCCGCACATCGACCAGTACAGAATGCTTCGAGCCGGCATCCAGCAGCACGCGAGCCATCTTTTCAGCCATCAGACAGCATGTCGATCTGTCACGAGGCGACTTCTTGCAGATCGAAGACCTCGACGTGGACGATCCTCTCTACGGAGCGGTTCAATCCCTCTCTGGTACCGGTTTCGAAGTGCACGTTCCTTATGGCTACCGCGCCCGGTGGAGAATCGATCTGCGTGGCGGCTCGGCTGGCTACTGGAGCAAGTTCTCCAGCAAAACCCGCAATGGCTTCAAACGCAAACAGAAGAAATGCCCTTCCCGACAGCTAGAATGCATCACTCATCCGCAGGATGTTCCCCGCTTTCTCGAAGCCGCCAGCGAAATCTCGAAGCATACCTGGCAGACCCACGAACTCGGCCTGCGGATCAAAAACGATCCCCGCGATCAGGCGATCTATGGTGCCCTTGCCGAAGCAGGTTTGTTCCGCTCGTATTTGTGGTCTATCGATGGCCGGCCCGTCGCATTTCTCGTCGGCAATCAGTGCGCAGAGACATTCCACTACGAAGAAGTTGGCTTCCATGAAGACTTTGCCGACTACTCACCCGGCCTGCTCATGCTGATCGATGTGCTCAACGACATGCTGGTCGTGAACACACCCCGCTGGTTCGACTTTGGCGGCGGAGATGCCGAATACAAACGCATCTTCGGGAATGACCAAAGCTCCAGTGGCACAACCTGGGTTGTACGCCGCCATGGTCTGGCAGCCGGCATGTTTCACCTGGCACTCGCCGTTAACTCGATTCGCCAGCAGGGAGCCCGTCTAAGAGACTATTACAAAGAGCGTAAACGATTACTAAAAAACAACTTACAAAAAGATACCACCCCGGGGACGAATCTGCCGACCGGGGATGAAAATCCGAGCTAACTTTTAAGGGAGAGCCTGTCATTTTCGATTGTGGTCGCCATGTTTTTTCCACTGGCCAAACCGCTGTGTGACGGGTTTCCACCTGTAGCAAGATCTTCCTGGCTGCGGGCCGTAGCAAGGATCATTACGGCATGCGAGTTTTGTTCTTCTCACATAACTTTCCGAATCCGTGGAATCCCGGATTAGGCACCTTCAACCGCACCATGCTCGCCGGTCTGGCAGCTTCGTCGCGCTTGACGGAATCCCATGCCACGCCGAATGGTGGTGCCGCACAACATCCGCACAAAGTCCGCATCGTTTCCCCGATCCCGTGGAATCAGTGGTATTCGAGTCTCATTCCCGGCTGTAAACCCAAAGCGAATTTCGACACCTTCGAAGCCATACCGGGAGTACCAGCCACTTACTTCCCCTTCTACTATCCACCCAAAATTCTCCGCTCTCAGTATCATCGCTGCCTCGCGTGGTCGAGCCAGTCCATACTTCCGCAGATCCTGCGCGAAGAGCAGCCCGATGTCGTCCTCTCCTACTGGTCACATCCTGATGGTGCTGTTGCCACGAAAATGGCTCATGCCGCTGGCATTCCTTCCGTTGTGATGACTGGCGGCAGCGATGTGTTATTGCTGGCACGCTCAGGGAGCCGCCGCCGGGCAATTCTCGAAGCACTTCATGCTGCCGATCTCGTCATCACCGTGAGTGAGAATCTTTCCCGCGTCCTCATTGAAGATGGACTGCCACCCGAGAAGCTGGCCGTTGTCCGCCGAGGGGTCGATACCACCATCTTTCAGCCAGGTTCAAAACGAGCTGCCAGAGAAAAACTCAAACAGCCGCAAGATGTCGCCCTGCTGGTCGCACCCGGTCGTCTCGCACCTGTCAAAGGTTGGGAGTACCTCTTGCGTGCCTGTCGTTCGCTGGCAGATCGTGGTTTAAGGTTTCGCTGTGTCTTTGTGGGCCATGGCTCTTTGCAACAACGTCTGCAAGCCCAGGCCGAAGAACTACAGATTACGAACATGATTCATTTTGCCGGCTCCTGCCCTCAGGCAGAACTGGTCGACTGGTATCGCGCAGCCAGTGTGATTGTCTTGCCGAGCATCTCCGAAGGTGTACCCAACGTCCTCATGGAAGCCATGGCCAGTGGTGCGAATTTCGTCGCCAGTGAAGTCGGGGGCATTCCAGAAATTGCCGATCCTTATTTTGATCGGCTCGTTCCCCCTGCACAGCCTCTTTCCCTCGCCAATGCCATTGAAGACTTGCTGAATCACTCACCAGAAATCGATACCGAATCGGGAATGGTGCGTCGCTGGCGCCCCAGCTCACTCGAAGAATCGACCAATCATCTCATCCAGGCACTGACCACCTGCGTTCATCGTTTTCACGATCAGGGGGGTTACATCCGTGGTCTGGCAGATCGCGAGTATCGTCAGCTCATTGAAACCAACGAATCTTCCATGGCCGACGAATACGCTTATCTCTCTTCGAGTCTTGTGGGAGGAACTCCATGAATCCTCTCAAGCAGTTTGCCAAACTTCTGATTACACAGCTTTCGCCCCAGGAAGACTGGCTGATTCAGGCGCGCACTCAGGAAAAGATCTTTTCGTGGACCTTCGATGATGGCCCGGATCCTATCCATACACCTTTCGTGCTGGATGCTCTCCATCAAGTCGGTGCTCGGGCCACGTTCTTTGTGGTGGGTGAACGAGCCGCTCGTTATCCCGATCTCATTCGACGCATTGTGGCCGAAGGGCACGAGCTGGGCAACCATACCTGGACTCACAGCGAGCCGGCCCACACTTCGACGGCCGCTTTTCTCGATGAAGTGGATCGCACGCAGGATTACCTCGAAGTCCTCACGAAAATTCGACCGCGCTGGTTTCGCCCACCCAAAGGGGAACTGACTTTTGGCAAATGGCGCGGCCTTGTCCAAAGGAAGCTCGCCATTGCACTCTGGTCGCAAGACCCCAAAGACTGGCGGATGAAATCGGCTGATGAACTTGTCGCCTGGTGCAACAGCACTCAGCCCACGCCAGGAGAAGTGATTCTCCTGCACGATGTCCATCGCTTTGGAGGGATCGCCGTCCGTCTCTGGGCGCGCGAGCCCTGGTATCGCGACTGGCAGAGCATCACTCTCAGTCAGCTTGTCCCCCGCAAAGATGCTCATGGCCAACTCATTCCGCTCAGCGAAATTCCTGATTCAACAGCGATAGCAGGGAGCCAGCTTCCATTCATCCCAGTCCCAACCGACAACCTGGTCATGCAGGCCATTCCAGAAGAATTTTCTGAACCACCGCCCAATCCAATTCCTCCCAAAGGAGCTTCACAACAACGGCAGGTGGAAGAACAGATTGCCATCGACATGTTCGAGTTCTAACGCACCCTGAAGAGATCCGTTTTTTTAGAGAAAATTTCCCGCGTGTCGGGGAGAAATGATTGTGATCACTGCCAAACGTCCGATGCCTCCCTGGCTGCAAGCGATTGCCGAACCCGCGCCTTCGTTTCGTTTTTCAGCCCCTCCGCCGCGTCCGGTTGAACCACCAGCTCGCAAAAGAGTCTTGCTGGTGGCTTATAGCTTTCCACCAGTCGGTGGCGCCGGTGTGCAGAGACCTGCCAAATGGGTCAAATATCTCCAGCAGTTTGGCTGGGATGTCACCGTTCTCACAGTCGAAAACCCATCGGTACCACTCCTTGATGAAAGTCTGCTCCAGGAGATTCCCGCTTCTGTGCAGATCATCAAGGCCCGCACGCTCGAACCCGGTTATCGCCTCAAACAGGCCATGATTGGCTCCAGTCATCAGGCGACGAACACCAGTGCGTCTCAATCTCAGCCTACCAGCAGCCAGCCTGGCATCTTCCGACGCATCGTCGCCAGACTTTTGAGCTTTGCCAAACGCTGCGCGAAACAATGCGCGACCACTCTCCTGCAACCCGATGCTCAACGCCTCTGGTTGCCCGGAGCCTGGAAAGTCGCTTGCCAGGCACTGGAAGAAACTCCTCACGATGCATTGCTCGTCACAGCTCCGCCTTACTCCAGTTTTCTTTTAGGCCAGAAGCTCGCCAGGAAATATCACCTGCCCCTCATTCTCGATTACCGCGACGAATGGGATCTCAGCAGTCAGTATCTCGAAAACTCACCTGGCGGCTGGTATGCCCGCTTCACACAGCAGCGAATGCAGCAGGCCGTTCTCAAAAGTGCCAGTGCCGTCATTGCCACCACGAACGCCAGCAGTGAAGCTTTGCGCGGCCAGTTGCAATCCCTGGGTCTCAATACGCCTGTCGAAACCATCTACAACGGTTTCGATACCACCGATTTTGAATCTGTTTCTGCACCCGAAAGTTCTTCGTCAACAACGGACCGTCCACCCGCTCTTCCCCCGGCATCCACAGATCGATTCCGACTCGTCTATACCGGCACATTATGGAATCTGACCGATATCCAACCCGTCGTCCGGGCACTGGAGCTGGTGTGCAGCCAATCGCCTGAAATCGCATCAAAGATCGAACTGACTGTCATTGGCCGTAAAACGCCCGAACAAACCCAGCTCCTGACACGCCTGGCGGGTTTGCCATGCCAGATCATTTCGCGCGATTACTGCCCGCATGCCGAAGTTCTTGGTTATCAGTCACAAGCCGACAGCCTCCTGTTATTACTCAGCGATGTGCCCGGTGCTGAACGTGTCGTGCCCGCCAAACTCTTTGAGTATCTCGCCACCCGCAAGCAGATTCTGGCAGTCGTCCCTGCAGGCGAAACGGCTCAGATTGTGCGAACTTTCCACGCCCGGAGCCACTTTCCTCCCGGTGATCCACAGTCCATTGCCAATTGGCTCATCCAGCAGGTGCATCTGAAAATCACTACCACCTCACCAGTGGCATCCAGCTTCCCTGAAGAAGAACTCCTGGCTTACAGCCGGTCTCGTCAAACCGCTCAACTGACGAAATTGCTGACTGACGTCTGCGCCATACAGGGATCGCAAGGCTTGCAGAGAGCACGAGGTGCCGTATGACCATCAGTCTCCCGTTGTTGCTGATGGCGCTCTTCTGGCTGTCGATTCTCCTCCTGGGATACATCTACGCCGGGTATCCCCTCGTCATGGCTTTCTTCGCACGCATCACCCGGCAACCACCGGCTTTACAGGATCAACCGGCTTCACCTGTCAATCCTCGAACCATCAGCGTGCTGCTGTCCGCTCATCATGAACCATTCACCTTACCCCGAAAGATCGAGAATCTGCTCGCATCGAGTGCTGCTCACCAGATCCAGCAGATCCTCGTTGGTCTCGATGGAGCCGATGAAGAAACATTGGCAGCTCTCAGCCAGATCGAGCATCCAGTTCTGAAGGTTGTGTCGTTCCCGAACAGACGCGGTAAACCCTCCGTCCTCAACGATCTGGCGGCAATCGCCACGGGCGAAATTCTGCTCTTCGTCGATGCGCGGCAAACCTTCGAGCTCGATACCATCGAAAAACTTCTCCAGCGCTTTGACGACCCACACATCACCGTCGTTTCCGGCGAACTCAAATTCCTCGCCTCCACCCACGAAACCACCGCCAGCGAAGGGGTTGGCTTCTATTGGAAGTACGAGAAGTTCATCCGCAAACAGGAAAGTCGCTTCCGCGGTGTGCCAGGCGCCACCGGAGCCTGCTACGCCCTGCGAAAAAGCGCTTTCCAGCCTATCCCTGCTCAAACGATTCTCGATGATGTGTTAATCCCCATGCAGGCTGTCATGCAGGGGGGGAAATGTGTTTTCGAAGCCCATGCGACTATCTGGGATACACCCGCCAAAACCACCCGGCACGAATCGACCCGTAAGCGGCGAACCATTGCTGGCGTCGTGCAACTGGTCCTCTTGAAACCTGCGCTGATCCTCCCCTGGAAAAACCCACTCTGGTTCGAGTTTGTCTCCCATAAACTCCTCAGGCTGGCCAGCCCCTGGCTGCTACTTCTCGCACTGGTGACAAATCTCCTGCTTTTGCCCACTTCACCCGTGTATGCCTGGCTGCTCGGTGCACAAGCTTTCGCCTGGACTCTCGCCATCGCAGGAGCCATTGTGCAATTCACAGGGGGACAACTCCGCTACTGTGCCCCATTCTTAATGTTCGCCACTCTCAACTGGACGACCTTACTCGCCGAGTGGGATGCCCTCTGGAATCGATATCAGGTGACATGGAAGCGTGCCGGTTAAGTTCGGGCGATTTCAAACCTTTGTTGCCAATTCTCGGGTCTTAACGCCATTGGCCGGCCACCTGCCACTTGATTTCGAGCTATAGATCCGATGACGACTTGTTTCGAAAACAGGTTGAACTGCCGCGCATTCAACGACCGAGCTCGACCTTATGCCACTGGACACCTTCACCTCTGCAGGAATCGCACTCTCCGCGACGGCCGCTCTCACTTCGGCAGGCATGGTGGCTGCTTATCGTCATGCTCAGAAAATCGGCCTGATCAACTGGCTCCCTGCCTATCTGAAGAGTCCACGCCCGGCAGCGATCAACGAGAGCGAACCCATCGATCTGTTTCTGGCAGTCTGCGATCATTACGAACCACAGTGGGGCCGCCCGCAGCCAGCCGATGCCTTGGCACGCGTGAATGCCTGGGTCGAATACTATCCCCGGCTCTTCAGCCAGTTTTCCGATGCCGATGGAGTGGCCCCGCAGCACACATTTTTCTTTCCGCAGGATGAGTATCGCCCCGAATACCTCGATGCTCTGGCCCCATTATGCCGCCAGGGGTTTGGTGATGTCGATATCCACCTGCATCATCATCACGACACAGAATCAGGACTGCGCGAAAAACTCTCCACCTTCCGAAATACACTCTTCGATCGACATGGGCTCCTCCGCACAGATCCCGAGACCGGCCGGGTCGTCTACGGCTTCATCCATGGCAACTGGTGCCTGAACAACAGCCGGCGGGATGGCCAATGGTGCGGCGTCGATCACGAAACGCCCATCCTGCTCGAAACCGGCTGCTATGCCGACTTCACCATGCCCAGCGCCCCCAGCGATACACAAACCACCACCATCAACAGCATCTATCATGCAGTCGATCGACCAGGGAAAAATTCACACAATTCAGGGACTCCGGCTCAGGCAGGTCACGCACCGCCAGCCGAAAGCCTGCTCATGATTCAGGGGCCCCTGGTTCCCGATTTTTCACGCGCCAAATGGGGGCTCATTCCCAAGGTGGAAAATGGTGATCTTCTCGCCAGCCATCCCCCGGCTCTCCGCAGGTTGCCACAGTGGCTCAAGGCGGCTGTCACCATTCACGGAAAGCCGAACTGGCGATTCATCAAGCTGCACACTCACGGCTGCAAACCCGTCAACCAGCAGATGTGGCTTGGTGATCAGGTGGTGAACTTTCATCGCGATCTGGCCCGTTTCTGTGCCCAGCAGCCCCAGTACCGATTGCATTACGTCACCGCCTGGGAAATGTCACTTCTGGTTCGTCTGGCCGAACAGTTCCCACAGTTCTCAACCAACCAACAGATTCAACTCATGCGTCAAATCGCTCGCGGTGGGCCATGGCCAGCCCCAGCCTATCCTCTGGCCAGTGATCAGCCAGCCATTACTCCATCACCATCAGAATTCATCGGGGAAGCGGGATTACCACTGAGTGCGAGCTGCCACTGAAGCAATTTCTATCTGGGCAGGATTGTGAAAGCTGAGCGATAACAACGGATCTGGCGGTTTTTGCGATCCTGCCAGAGGCTGACCGAGGGATATCCAGTGAAACATTGCCAAAGATATTGAAGCCAAGGTTCGTTCGGGTCGAAGTTCTGCAATCCCTGCCGATCAAAGGCAGTTTCAGTGCAGTCCCATCACCGTCGATCCGAACCAACCCAAGAAATACGACTCTAATACGCTCTTCATGAAATCATAGTGCTCTGTGCCATGCTTGCAGCCTGTCTTGAGTGAATACTGGGCAAGCATGTCTTGGCAACCAGCACCGCACTGTGTTTTCTTGAAAAACGCATAAGAGAAATAAGAGAACCTGGGGGCCATCAACCCGGCTCCCAGAAAATCCCGGCATGAGCCGGCACCAGTTCCCATGGACGGGGAATTCATCCTCCGTTGATGGTCACTGCGAGTGAGCCAGTCATTGCATGAATCTGCTGCACGTATCAATCGCCCGGTTTCCGGCGCGATGGGCAGTCGTATCTCCAAACAAAGCCACCGAGTTTCGCCCACCTGGGGCACACGCATAGTGGCCCTGCTGGCGATGGCCAATCTAGCCATGGTCATGTTCACCAGTTGGCTCGTCTGGAGTGTCTCCGAGCGCTGGTGGTTAGGTTCTGTCGCCACCTATGCTCCGCGAGAACTGCTCCTCGTTTCCACAGGGTTACTGGCACTGGTCAGCCTGCTCTGGCATCGTCCCTCACTCCTGTTTCATCTGTTTGCCGGGTTGTGGGTGATTCTGGGAGTGGTCGACTGGTCGCTGGCTCCTCTTCTGGAACCAGAACATGCCAGTCGTTTCCTTGAAGAAACCTTCGACGACGATAACGATCCTCTACCCGAGCCGATGGCAGGCCGACTTCGTGTCGCTTCCTGCAACGTGCAGGATTACCAACCCGCTTTCGGAGATGTCCTGCGAGACCTCGAAGAACTGCCACCCGATGTCGTCGCATTTCAGGAATCGCGGTCGATTAATCCCTTATGCGAAGACTACTTTGCCGACTGGCACAAGGTGCAGGTTGAGTACTTCTTCGTCGCTTCCAGATGGCCGCTCGAAGTCCTGGGCCATTGCGATGATTCGCCCTTCGATCGCTCCTCCGGGCTCGTCGTCAAAGTCGCTCATCCCGAGCATCCCTTTGCATTGGCCAATGTCCACCTGATGACCGCCAGACCCGGCCTTCGTGAACTCACCCCCGGCTCAATTCTTCGCGGCGACGGCCCGGCCGAACTGGCAGCGTTGACACTCATGCGCTCCGAAGAGATGCAGCAGTTGCGACACTTCATTGAGAATGCTCGTCAGGGGCTCCCGCTCATCGTCGTAGGGGATTTCAACACACCCGCAAGCAGCCATGTCTTTCAGGAAGCCTGGGGAGATCTCACCGGTGGCTTCGAAACCGCTGCAATCGGGCCTTCCCATACCGCTCCCTGCCGACCCATCAGCTTCTGGCCAGGAACGTGGCCCTGGTCGCGAATTGACCATATCCGCGTCACACCCGAATGGAAATTCCATCAATTCGTGACAGGCGATCGCAATGGTTCCGATCATCGTCTCGTGGCCTGTGAACTCGAACTTCTACCCTTCGATTGACGTGCTCTGCTCGAGATGAAGGCCATGCCCCTGGATCATGGGCCCATTGACACACCAGATTGAGAACTACGCGACTCGGAACGAATCCGAATCCATATCAGGATGAATTATGCGTCAGACACCCCAGGATTCCGAATTGGCATCATCCTTCGAGACCGAAGGCGAAGGAGGCCTTTCGATTGACTGGATGAATCTGGTCTTCCGCTACCGCTGGTGGCTTTGTGCAGGTGTCGTGCTCGGTCTCGGTCTCGGGATTGCTGCGTACATCAAGCTGGGGCCGGAATACATGGCCATTGGCCAGGTGATGGTTTCCCGCCGCAATGCTGTCCCGCTCAAAGAACAGAGTGCGATCGGCGACTGGGGTGAGCGCAGCGAGCATATCGCCTTGATCATGAGTCCCATGATTGCCAGCGAAGCGGTGCGTCTTGGCAAGCTCGACAAACTGAAAACGTTTGCCGGTGAAAGCGACCCGACACAGATGGTACTCGATGACCTTAAGGTCAAACGCGTAGCGGGTCAGGATCGTTCCTACCTCAACGTTCTCGATGTTACGTTTCAAAGTGCCAGTGCCGACGATGCGCGTCACGTCGTCAAAGCCGTGATCGATGCGTATGCCAGTTATCTCAATGAATCCCGCAGTGAGAAAACCACAGAAGTTTTCAAGACCGCCCAGGACGCTCACGACACACTCCAGAAGTCTTTGCGTGAGAAAGAAGAAGCGTATCTCAAGTTTCGCGAGTCGGCTCCTTTACAGTGGAGGGCTCCCATTGGAGCGATTGCGGCCGATGGCACATCCGGCGCCACGAACGTCCATCAGGAACGCGTCATTGCTGTCGAAGAGCAGCGCCGGCTGAATCTGTTGCGACGGACAGAAATCAATTCACGCATTCAGGCTTTACAGAAAGCCCAGGATCAAGGTGAATCCACCTCGACGATGGAAATGCTCATCCGCCGCTTCATTGCCAACGATGGCTCAGGAGCTGAACTTCAACAGCAGCAACAGGAAATCTCCGCCTTCGAGAATCGTTTACTGCCACTCATTCTCGAAGAAGAAAAATTGCTGCGCGACTTCGGGCCCGATCATCCCGAAGTCAAAGCCGTTCGCAAATCGATCGATACCACGCTCGATTTCTATCGCAAACATGGTCTCCGCATGCCGGATGACATGACGCCCGGCCCCGATGGTAAACCGCTCATCAAAGAACGTGCGAACCTCGTCCAGAACTATATGGAAACCTTGCGACAGCAGCTTAAAGAGCTCGACATCCGCGAACAGCAACTCAATGTCCTCTTTGAACTCGAATCCAATAAAGCCAAAGAATACGCCCGTTTTCAGGCAGAAGATCAGGCCATGACGGCTGAACTCAATCGCCTGCGTGGCCTGTGGGGACAACTTGTCGATCGCATGAGTCAACTCACCATCGACAAGGAATCCAGCGGCTACACACTCCGGCAGACAGGCCCGATCAAAGACGAATGGGTCCTCAAACGACTCCTCAAAATCGTCGGGGCAGGCATGGTTGCCGGGATGGGGCTGATCATCTCGTTGATTGTCCTCAAGGAGTTCCTGAGCAATCAGGTACGAACAGTTCGAGAAGTGCGGCAATTGCTCCCCGAGGCCTATCTGGGGGCGGTCACCTCTTTCGATCCCGAGGAAAGCCGCCTCGACCCGGTCCAGAATGTTCATCCTTCACTCAGATATTTAAGGTCACCAGCCTCCATCGAAGCCGAGAATTACCGCACCATCCGCACTTCGCTGCTCGTCACTGCCGAAGCGTTGAACACGCAGGTCATTCAGGTCGGCAGCCCCGAGCCAGGGGACGGAAAGACAACACTCGTCTCGAATCTGGCCCTCGCACTGGCCAGTTCTGGCAAACGAGTCCTGCTCATCGATGCCGATCTCAGACGCCCGATGGCCACTCGGCTGTTTGGCTTAAGGCCCGATCCGGGACTTGTCGACGTTCTCCAGGGAGAAATTGCCCTCGAAAATGCCATTGTCGAAACTGTTGTCGAAGGCTTAACCATCCTCCCTTCTGGCAGACCGCCGCATAACCCGGCAGAACTACTCGAAGGTGGGCCGCTACGCCAATTAATGGCCAAGGCACGAACTTTGGCCGATATCGTGCTGATCGATGCCCCGCCCGTCCTCGCAGTGAGCGATGCCTGCATCATCGGCCAACACGTCGATGGCTATCTGCTCACGGTTCGCTTAGGGAAAAACCGTCGTCCCATGCTCAAGCGTTCGCGAGATCTCCTCCTGGCGCATCACATCCCGATTCTCGGTGTGGTTGCCAATGGCGTCGAACCCAGCGACCGCGAGGAAATGGGCTACTACGCTGACTACAACCGTAATGAAGCCTTCTTTCCTCAAGACCAGTCATTGCCGGAGAAGTCATCGACTCATCGAGATTTGACCATATCAGCCAGCCCCGTGAGGCAGCCGTAAACCTTTGCGATGTGTTGAGAGAAAATCCGTCCTTCCCGAATTTCAAAATCATCGGGATCAAACGCCATTTCGAGCGTCAATCACTAAAAATCTCTGGGAAACATCAAGTGGAGACTGCTTCGACACAGAATGCGAACTATTCATGAGTGTGGCCATAAAGGATTCTTGTTCCTGATCGTTGATAGTCACTATGAATTGGACGGATTTACGGCAGTCACTCATTGGGAAAGTTCCCCCAGTGGTTCTGCCACCATCGCTGAAACTGCCAGTCCTTCCTACCGCCGTGATTGAATTCAATCGCAAGGCCGACGACCCGAATGCGGGAGCTCACGAGCTCGCGAAAATCGTCGAAGCGGATGCCGGGCTGACGTGCGAACTCTTGAAGCACGCCAACTCAGCCTCCATGGGTTTACGAACCAGAGTCAATGGTGCCAAACAGGCACTTTCTGTTCTGGGCATACGCAACGTCAAAATGCTTCTGATCTCGTTTGGCGTTGAAAGAGCCCTCAAGGCCTCGCAATCCAAACTGGTCAACTTTCAGGTTTTTGCCGCAGGTAATCTGGAGCGGGCACTTTTTGCACGCGAATTGAGCCGCCGGACTGGTGCCGATAGCGAACTTTCCTTTGCCGCTTCAATGCTCACCGACTTCCTGCTCCCTGCCTTAGGGAATGAACTGCTCGAAACCTACCTGAGTTTCTTAAGTCTCCCCGACTCCACACGGCCCGCACTGGTTCAGTTCGAGCGGAAAGCCTTTGGCTGGGATCATGCACTCGCCATGGGGCAGATGATGCACTCCTGGAACTTCCCCGACGACCTCGTCTGCTCAGTACTGCTTCATCATGCCGGGCTCACACTGCTCAAGCATCCCCAGATGAAATCGACCAGTTGTGCAGTGGTGGCCTGTGCCTCACTCATCCCCGATCCACTCAAGCAATCGCCCGATGGACTCAAGCAGTTACTCGAACTCGAAGCGATCATCCCGAATCTATCGCTACAAGAAATCGCCGAGAACGTCCAAAGGTCGTTTCAGGAACTGGGCCAGGGGTTGAAGAACCCTTTCCCACTGGTCAGACGATTGGAAAAACTGCTGGTCTCAGCGAGTCCTCCCGGCCAACTGACCACTGCCAGTTCCGGTCCATGAGAGAGGTCAACATGTCCAACATCGACTGGAGCGCAATCCGTGAAAAGGCGATGGGGTCGTTTCAATTGTCGGTTCTGCCTCCCACTCTTGAATTGCCGGCACTGCCCCATGCGGTCGCTGCATTTCTGGATCGTTCTCGAGATGAACAGATCGAAATGCGGGAACTCGCTTCGATCATCGAGACGGACTCCGGTTTGACAGTCGAACTGCTGCGCTATGCCAACTCATCGTTCATCGGTCTGCGAACGAAAGTGCGGACAGTCCTCCAGGCCCTGTCGATCCTCGGTTTTCGCCAGAGTAAACTTTTCGTACTGACCAGTGGTGCTCAGGCAGCGATTCGCTCCCGAAAATCAAAGCTCATCCATCAGGCGAGCTTCTGGAATACCAGCCTGCAGCGAGCCCTCTTCGCCCGGGAAGTCGCGAGGCTGTTAGGTGCCGACGAAGATGGTGCCTTCGCCGGAGCCGTCATGCAGGATTTTCTACTTCCCGTCCTGACCAATGATCTCTTTGACCGCTACGCACCTTTCACCAGTGATCGTGTGGCACAGCCGGATGGACTCGACGAATACGAACAGCGGGAGTTCGGCTGGGATCACGCACTCATTGCGGCTGGTCTGGCCACTCGCTGGAAACTTCCCGACGATCTGATCTGTGGCATTCTCATGCATCACAAAGGCTTAAGACTCCTGGCAGATCCGATCCTGAGACGCACGTCTGTCGCTGCCATTGCCATTTCGTCGCTACTGCCCGATGGTCTCAGACAGCAGTACTCCGGTCTCGATCAACTGGTGTTGCTCGAAACCAAGTGGAGTGCCTTCAAACTGGCCGAGATCATTCAGAAGGTCGATACCGCTCACCAGGCCCTGGGCCTTGGCGTGCGCAACGACTATCCCCTTTCGCGAATCTGCCGCACGGCTCTGGCACATTCGGTCGTTCCCGAACTCTCACAACAGGTCGCCAGCCAGCTCCCCGCCTGAAGTATTTTTGCTTCCCATCAAGCGGCTTGGGACGCTAACTTCATAAGGCCCCCGCCAACACAACGATTCAAATGGCCTTGGGTGGCAAGACTCTGGAGGCTCTGCGGAAGGGCGTGATTTTTGCGTCTATCCAAATCATATGTGACGTAAGTTCGGATGGCTGGGTTCGAATGTCTTCATCCGCCCCCAGTTCCAAAGCGCTGTCAGCACAATGCATCCGCGAGATGCATTCACGACTTTGAAGCACGTTTTCTATTAGTGATGAGCGTCAAAGCACCTGGGGGCAAACGAGGACGTTTGACCCCAGCCACACAGTTTCCAGCCTCACCTCAAATCAGCAAGCTTGCCAAGTGGTGTGTCGAAGACATGAGCTTTGGGCAAGCATGGCTTCTCAACCAACACCGTGCTGTTATTACCCGGAAAGCCCCTTAGTACTCACCAACCGTTTCGCCGCTGGCTCGAGTCCCAATGGCTGTGCGAATGGTCGAGTCGATGTTTTCGCTGATGAAGCGGACAGACCCGTCACCCATCAGCAGATGGCAACCCCCTTCATGAGTGCTGCCGAATGAAACTTCCTTCTGTACATCGGTCGCTGTCACAGAGTCCCACAGGTTGATTCCCACACCCAGCGAACCGAAAAACTCCGAGGCATCTGTCCTCGTGCCACCTGTGTCCATGCCGTCACCACCCATGATCCAGTGATCATA
>VFQR01000698.1_pt1 | contig 37000 bp, 23 predicted proteins | sample 3512321 | NCBI WGS metagenome assembly VFQR01 (sample SAMN10412374, study PRJNA504923) | tailings metagenome | isolation source: Relicate 3 Philex TSF1 revegetated site | place: Philippines: Tuba, Benguet | collected 2017-08-29 | reverse complement strand
GAAATCACGGCGTGGCAACAGGAGCGAAACGCCACAGCGAGCAAAGTCCGGTGGCAGTTTACCACCCCCGATGCCCGCCAAAAACTCCACCGCCTATACCCACATCTTTAGTCGTGTTAGACTACTACCCTCTCCGATGAGGACGCGGGCGAGGGTTCTTATCTCCTTCTCCCGTTCTGACGGGAGAAGGCCGGGATGAGGGCGAGTTCGAACGTATGGGGTGGGCGTTTCACAAGCGGCCTCATCGCAGGACGCTCTTGGCCTCTCGCCAATGTCAGACAATCGGCACTCCTGCGGATACCTCACGGACTGATCTACATCGATTGGAATGCCCCTCACCCTGCCCTCTCCCACGAAGACGCGGGCGAGGGTTCCAGAGGGGCTTTGAACGGATGGGTTTCCTGGGAAATCAAATTGCTAAATGGTTTAAGGAGGCATGCTTGCCCAGAGCTGCAAGCATGGCACGAAGATTGGAGCTGCAAGCATGGCACGATGCTCAGAGCTGCAAGCAGGCACTCAATGCGCCGTCGAATCGTGGAATCTGTACGAGCGGCAAAATGATGTCAGCCAGCCCGGCGTGCCTGCGTTTCCAATCGCGAGAGCCAGACCGGTTCAACCCCGCGAGACTGGAACTGCTCGGCAAAACTCATGTGGCTGGTAAAGACCAGCACCTGCTGCCCTGTCGAGGCAAAATCAATGAGCGTATCAACAGCAGCACCTGAGCGATGTTCGTCAAAGTTGACGGTGACATCGTCGAGAATCATGGGCAACTCGACTTTCCGGGCCGTAAACCTGCGAACCATGGCCAGTCGAATGGCGAGGAAGAGTTGTTCACGGGTGCCACCAGAAAGCATCTGGACGGGCCACGGCTGTTGACGATCATCATCGACGCACAGCGCATGCTGTCCGAGTGGTGTCCAGATATTCGGGTATTGGCCACAGGTGAGCTTCGAAAGGAATGGCGAAGCTTCGGCGAGCAATTGAGGCTGATTGGTACGCTCAAAGCGCTGCCTTAACTCTTCCATACTCTGACCGGCAAGAGCCGCTGCATACCAGTCCTCAAGACCAGTGCGCATCTGCTGCTCAAGTGTGGCCAGTTCGAGCCGGCGCGTCATGCCGGAAGTATCGGCTTCGAGAGTCCGGGTCTCCTGTTTGACACTCCCCAGCTCTTCATACAGCTTCTTAAGATCCTGCTCGACAATTGCCAGATCTTTGGTGAGTTCACCAATCCTTTGATCGTTCTGCGTGCGATTGAATTTCTGCAGAACATCTTCAGTGATGGCCAGTGTGGGTTGTGAATGCACTGCCTGTTCGAGATCGTGCTGAGCCTGCTTGAGACGCAGTTCCCACTCTTTACGCTTTTCCCAGGTCTTGATTCGATCAATCAAGCCTTCGCGGTCGCGGACACCGGCAGCACTAAGCATCGCCGTACGATCCAGATGCTGCTGCTCGAGTTTGCGATCGAGCTGGAAGCGAAGTTCCTGTCGAGCTTCGAGCATGCGGTCGAGCTTGCGTTTGGCCTTCCGTTTTTCCAAAGCGGTCGTGAGATCTTTACGCCAGTTTTCCAGTGGCAGCCACGGATTGGCAGTGGCCGGCAGACTCTGGCCGATCCGCTTAGCGAGTGTTTCGACTTTCTGCCGAAAGGCCTGCTGCTCAGACCGGATCCCGTTCAGACGATGACTCAGCTCGCGCGAACGGGCCAATTGCTCAAAAGCCCCATGGACTTTTTCCCAACTGGAGTAGGCATTGGAGACCGAAGTGGTTTCATCCAGACCAATACCAGCCAGTTTGCGGCTCCAGTCGTGCCGGGCCTGAGCGAGTTCGCGCTGGCCTTCCTGAAGTTTCTTACGAGCGGCACTTAACGACTTGCGGACACGGCGAATTTCCTGGAATTGCCGCTGCAGTTTTTCGAGATCCGCCAGGCGGGCAGCGGCTTGAGCAATGAGGCCACCATCATTGGCCCCCTGCATCCACTGCTCGAGTTCAGCAGCATCCATCAGGTCGTGGGTCTGGGCGAGATCGCGCATCTGTTCGCGGGCTTCGTGCAGACGCACCTGATAATCCCGGCGACTTTCACGAATGGCACGCAGTTGATCTTCCGCATCACGCTCGAATTGAACCTTGAGTCCATACGAGAGGCTGATGGCCATGACCCCCACGAGGGCATAGATCGTCCCCACCAGCACACCTGTGGTGATCGACGTTAATGCTCCCCAGAAGAGGAGCCCGACGCCAGCCGCCAGAAACAGGAAGAGCAGTGTAAAAATCCAGGGGGGCATGCTGGAATGAACGCGAATTCGTTCGAGCTGCTTTTCAATTTCGCGAATTCGTTCGAGATGTTCGCCAGCAGCAATCCGCAAGCGGCCCAGTTCGACGACATGAGCCAGTCTCTGGCGAGCAAAGTGCAAAGGCTCTTCGATGGTCTCGCTTTGAATGCCCAGTTCAAGAAGAGTCGTACGCAGCGCCAATTCGCGGTCGTGGCAGACACTCGACTTTTTGCGATAGCGTCGCTGCCTGGCCAGTTGCCGGGCCCGCATATCCTGATATCCACGGGCCGAGCTGAGAAGCTCGGCATGAGTCGCGGGAGTATCGACAATTTCACTGAGCCGTTGTCTGGTCCATTTGGGGCCCAGTTCTTTGAGCCGCCGAGTGAGATCCTGCTCGACGGTATTGAGTTCCTGTTCGGCCGCCAGACGATGGGCATCCTGATTCTGCCAGGCTGGCTGATGTTCCCAGAGCGCATGGAGACTCGGACCAAAACGTCCAAAATCAGCCAGTTTACGGGCCGATTTGAGTTTCTCTTCGATGGCAAGCACACGCGATCTGGCGGTATCACGATCCTGCCCGAGCGAAACGATGGCCGCTTCGATCCGATCGAGCTTCGAGATCGTATCGGGAGCAATGGCTTGCAATTCTGGCAAACCACTGAGTTCACGCTGACACTGGCCGACAAGTCGCCACGGTTCCCAGACACGTTGCAGATGGCGGGCTTCGAGCAATGCGGCCTGCAGATTGGTCTGCCGGGAAGTGAGATTCTCCTGCCGGGTTTCGAGTTGCTCCCGCTTGCGGAGAAGTTCGCGGTGCCGCTTGAGCCGAGTCGATTCGGCTTCGTTGAGAGCGCGCAAACGTGTTCTCTGCTGAGCCAGTTCGAGGAGTTTTCCCGACATGGCCTGTGGGTTACGAATGGCTCGCTGGTAGCTTTCGAGCTTGGGGACAGCATCCTGCAACTGGCGACCCTGAGGGCCCAGAGTCATAGCGTAGATGTGCCGGGCGACCGCTTCATCTTCGAGAGTGCCGAGTTGTTGAAGTTCTGGCAGACCCAGTGCAAAAACCGATTGAAACAAGCGGGCATCGAGATGGCCGATGAGTTCTTCGTAAAGTGGCTTGGCTGCATGAGCGGCATCGAGGCCATCAATCGTTAAACGACCGGCATCGCCTTCGAGCGTCGCCATACGATGCAAACGATGTGTCCGCCCTTGATGCTGGACTTCCAGTGAACCTTCCCGGCTGAAGCGGTCTCGCCAGCGGTCGGCAATCTGCCGGTCATCCAGTGTGAAACCGTAAAGCATGGCACGGAGGAACCTCAGCAGCGTGGTTTTACCAGTGCCGTTGGTTCCGTAGAACACCGTCAGGCCATTGGGCTTGATGGTCTGGTCGAAATCTTCCCAGACACCGAACCGATCAATATGGATATTCGAAATCTTCACGGGGTTACATCTCCCGACGTCTTTCCATCCGTAGAAGAGCTTCCAGCAGCAGTCAGATCGGCAAGGTCACTGAGCCATTCGTGACAGAGTTGTCGAGCCTGACCAGCGATTCGTTCTTCATCGAGGGGGCCAACACTGGCCAGAAGGCCAGCGAAAAAGTCATCCTGCTCCGGGAGATGATCGAGCATCCAGGTCTGCCAGGTGTCGTCATCTTTAGGTTCAATTCGATCGAGCACTTCCCGGGCATTGGCTTCGAGCGAGTTCTCCTGATTCAGCCAGTACCAGTGACTGCCATAGCGTGGGAGACAGGTGTGTCGCCACTTGCCGGTCTCGAGTTGATCAGTCCAGTCAGTGAGATGTCGCAATAAATTGGCAATGGCGGCATCACTGGCAAGATCCTGCAGAACATCGCTGGTCCCCGCGAATGACCAGTGAGCCAGCCTCAGAGATTCGTGCGGTAAAGGTTGCTGCTCCTGCACAATAGCGAACATTTTTTCGACAAGCTGTGAACGCGACTTCAGAGGGCTGATATCCATCGTGAACTGGAATCGACGGACTGGGGAAAGTGGTTGATTTGTCAGCTGAATTCGACCTGTCGAATCGACATCGACCAGAGTGGCACCCGTCGTGACGTCGCGCCGTCGAAACGGAACGGGTAATGGCGGGGAGTGCACGAGCCCTTCGGTAATCGGCAACAACTCGGGGGACTGGCGGCCACCATGCGCGAGATAATGAACCGATACATATCGACGAGCCGCATGCGTGGCCCCGGCTTCCGCCATACTCTGGCTGGGGAGACGATGACAGACAACCCCGACAACAAAAGGACTGACCTGACCTTTTTTCGGCACGCGGGCACGCAAGCGTTCAAGTTCAGGCGGATCGACACTGGTGGAATCTGTAATGGGCACGATGGCACAGTAAGTCTGCCCGCCCACAGTCAGATCAATAGCCGGGTCTTCGGCATGCTCGAAAAGGGTGACGTTTTCCGGAAGTGCAGGGATCGCGGCCCAACCACTGGCCGAATCGAGCTGGCCAGGAGCGATAATGAGAGGGATCTCTTTGGCGTCCAGGCGTTGGGCTCCCTGACGAAAGGCCACTTCGGCAGCGAGTGAGGCCTCACGGAAGTCGAAGGTCTCGCCAGTGAGGAGGACGAAATCAACATCTTTGGCAATGGCCAGATCGACCAGACGCTCCCAGGCAAAGAGCGTGGCATGGGCGGCCGTCTTCGCCAGGTCTCCGGCCAGTTCGCCCGTTTCGAGAAGTGGCCGCTCCAGCATCAAGCCGGCGGCATGCAGAAACCGCATGGGCCTGAACTGTGTCATCGGAATCCTTTCCGTCCAAGGGAAGTTCGGCAGTTTCTGCCAGTTGTTCGCAGTTTACCGCTTTTGCTGGCTTTAGCGAAAGTGAAGTTTCCGAAATGGTGTGGACTGGTGAACAGTTTTCTAGGGCTTTCAAGCCGAACAAGATGCCAAAGACTGGGAGCGAGAGTTCAGAAGGTGAGTCACGAGATCCACTTTCCAGTCGTTCTGTCATTCAAAGGACGTTAAGAGATGGCTTGATCATGCTTTCCCAGAGCTGCAAGCATGGCACGAAACCTTGCGTGGTTTTTGTGAAATTTGCAGGTGAAACGAGGTAGGGCCACGGGAAGAAAATGGCGACAGGTCGACTCGCACCATCACCCACCGGGGCACAGCATCCTGGTAATGCCCGCACCTTTCTGGTGGCTTGGCTGGCAGCACGATCGACAGGTTCGCGGTTGATCCTCCGGATTGAGGATCTCGATTCACCGAGAGTCAAGCCGTGGGCCATGACACAGGCGGTTGAGGATCTGGCGTGGCTGGGGCTGGATTGGGACGACGGGCCAAAGCTCCAATCTTCTGCGAGCGATCCGAAGATCGGCAAGAGACCGAACTGGTGGGATGATGCCGCTGTGAAGGGCTTTGTGCAGTCACAGCGACTGGCTCGATATGCAGAGATTTTCCGCACATTGCGTGATGACGAATGGATTTATCCCTGTACTTGCAGCAGGACCGACGTGAGTCAGGCAGCCAGTGCGCCCCATCAGGGGCATGAGCCTGCGATTTATCCGGGAACATGCCGGCATCGCCATGTCGCTGATGCCGATCAACTGGCTGAGGGTTCGTACTGCTGGAGATTTCGTACCACAGGCTTTACTACGCCACTGGGTTGGCAGGATCGAATTGCTGGTGAGCAGAGTGCAATTCTTCCGCACGCTCTGGGCGACTTTGTCATCGCTAAAGCGGATGGAACACCTTCGTATCAACTGGCCGTCGTGGTCGATGATCACGACATGGAGGTGGGAGAAGTGGTGCGGGGTGATGACCTGATCCCGAGCACTTATCGGCAACTCGCTTTGTATCAGGTGCTGGGATGGTCGGCGCCAGCGTTCGCCCATGTGCCGCTGGTGAAAGGGCCAGATGGTTTCAGACTGGCGAAGCGGCACGGCGATTCCCGCCTGTCCATCTTACGCGAAGCGGGTGTGGACTCTCGCGACGTTCTCGGCTGGCTGGCCTCTTCACTGGGCTTGAGAAGTAACCAGGCCCCCGTTTCCCCGGCCGAACTGATTACTGACTTCGCCTGGGACAAGATTCCCAGACAGCCAGTCACTTTCCCCAGACAAATCTGGGATCGATGGCTGGAAAGATGATGTCCATTATTTTTCCAGAAGAGGGGTGATTGCTGAAATCACTCCTCAATGGATGGAATAGTCCATGAAAAAAAATCGCCGGGCTTATCTCGTATTTGAGACAAGCCCGGCTGCTGATCACTCATGGAAGCTGCCGGACAGACTAAAGTTTCTCGATCATGCCGGAAGCCACTTTCTTGATCACATCCGCGTTGGATGTCTTTTCCATTTTGCCGAGCTCTGTCAGGAGTTGATTGGCCAGTTCAGGCTCGGTCTTTTTGAGTTCAAGAATGGACTCACGCATACCCGAAAGACCACTTCCCCCGGAGCCAGTCTCAGCGATGGCCTGGAGACGTTTTTTAAGGTTTTCCTTGCCACTGGTTTCGGCAGGTTGAGACTGGCTTTCGACCTTAACGGCAGTACCGCCGCAACCTGGGAGGGCAACTCCGAAGAAGGCGAGTCCTAAGCCTAAGCCAAAAATCTGATGTCGAAGATTCATTGCGGGAACTTCCTGATGTGATGTTTCTCGGCAGATAACAGCGCGGGGTTGGCTGCGAAGACATGTTTGCCCAGAGCTGCAAGCATGGCACAACGATCGCTGTTATCTCATAGAAAGCGTATGAAGTATTGAGACAGAACTGGTTGGTTCAGAGAGAGTTAGAACTCACCCAGTTGCTGGCCATCGTTACGTGAGCCCAGGCGTTGCCAGGTGGTCAGATCGATGTTGTCGCTGACAAATCGAACAGTGCCATCAGCCAGCAGCACATGCACGCCACCGGTATGGTAGCTGCGGGCCGGGACTGAAGCGGGACCATCGGGAGCGCAGCCCGCACAGTGTGCCGTCACGTTGGGGTACTTGGAGTTGGGCGGAAAGAGCGTGTTAAATGCCCCTTGCTCATGTACTCCCACGTTCCAGAAGTCGCCCGTTTCTGTGCGGATGTTCCCAGTCGCAGCCGCTGCTCGACTGCCCCAGTCATCGACCTGAGCCTGTGTCAGGAATGTGCCATCCCATCCCGAAGGAATGGCAATGGCCTGGCGCAGGTTTGCCAGCGTTCCAATTGTGCCGCTGCCTCCAGAAAGTGCCTGTTCACCAGCCATGATGGTATTCGACGTGCCATCAGTGACACTGGCCATTGTGACGGGCACACGCATGTTGAACATCCCGTTGGTTTTCGAAGCATTGTAGCCGCCAGCGACACCGTCGTTGAACATCCCTGCGTTGGCCCCTTCGCAAACGGGATAGTTGTTTCCCGGGCGGCGACCTGTGCCATCGGATTTGACAGCCGGATCCGATGGGCAGCGATAGCCAGCTATGGCCTGGCGACCGGGGCTGGTGCCTGCGGAAACATTGTGGGCCAGGCCGGAAGGCGAGGTATTCCACCAGGCATTGGCATTGAAGTTGTAGGTGTTGTAGAGCGGTGTCTGATCGATAAAGGGCAGGATGCCAACATGTGGGCCGTTCCCGCGCCAGTCTTCGTTACCAGTGGTCGTGGGCCCCAGTTGCGACAAGGCAAACTGGTTGTGGACATCGTGATAGTTGTGGAAGGCAAGACCGAGCTGCTTGAGGTTGTTGCGGCACTGTGTCCGCCGTGCTGCTTCCCGGGCTTGTTGAACGGCTGGGAGAAGCAGTGCGATCAGGATGGCGATGATGGCGATGACCACCAGCAACTCAATGAGCGTGAAACCTCGACGACAAGTGGATACGGGTAAATGCATTGCATTCCTTTCCGAAGATGTGAAGACATAAAGAAAGACTGATGGGAAACTTATCACCGATTTCGACGAAGAGTGTCGATGAGATTTGGAAAGGAGATCATTTTTCAAGAACGTCTGTGGAAATACTCAATCGAGATATCCACAGGTGATTCTACTCATATGAGGATGCTTCAGTTGAAGGATTATTTCCTGAATTCAACCTGAACTTGTTGAAAGCTCTGAGTCGAAGTGGAAAGTAAGCTTTTGCAGCCTGATTTTCGAACTTTCGCAATCATATCGACCAACATCATTTGACAATCAATGATATGCTCAGGGCAACATCAAACGCATTTTGCAAGTTCAGCGGCGGACTTGAGTCAGGGAGCCGCCGGTGGCGAGGCGTTGGATTTCTGGCACATTGACTAGAGCAAAATCCCCCTCGATCGAATGCTTCACAAGAGCAGCCGCAAAGGCAAAATCGAGCACTTCGCGCGGAGCATGCCCCAGCAACAGGCCGCGGATCAACCCGGCGGCCAGTGCATCGCCAGTGCCGATCCGGTCAATCGGCATCAGCTCCTGATTCGCCGTATGAACCACCATGGCTGATACCTGGGAATTCGAGCGTGCGAGTAACGAAGCACAGTATCGATGGACGCCCAGGTCGTTCACCGTGCGATGGGAGTAAAGAATCGCCTTCAGTGAAGTGCGATCTGCCAGAGCACGCAGGCTCTGTTCCCGGCTCTCCGGTGTCGAATGACCGGCTGTCGATGCGGGAACTTCAAAGAACTGAGTCGCATCCTGTTCACTACCAATGAGAACATCGACCCACGGAATGAGTTCTCGAAAGACTTTCCCTGCCTCTTCCACCGACCACAGCGCACTGCGATAACCCACATCAAAACTGACAACAATGCCCCGCTGGCGGCACAGCGTGAGAGCTTCCAGAAGTGCGGCTTTGGTCTCAGGGCCAACGGCGGGGACTGTCCCAGTGAAGTGAAACCAGCGGGCCCCCTCCAGAAGATCTGGCCAGTGGTACTCCTCGGGTTTGGATTCGGCAAAGCTGCTGCCCGCACGGTCGTAAAGAACTTGCGGCCCACGCAATGAAGTACTGTTTTCGACGAAAAAGATGCCCAGCCGCTTCCCGCCGCGAATGACGTGACTGGTATCGACTCCATAAGCCTGATAGGCCTTGAGGCAGGCGGCACCAAGTTCGTGTGCCGGAACTTTACTCACCAACCGGGCAGGTAACCCCCAATAGGAAAGAGCCACAGCCACGTTGGCTTCACCACCTGCATACGAAGCGAGAAACTGATCGGCCTGGAGAAAACGTTTGTTGCCGGGTGTATCGAGGCGGAGCAGTGCTTCGCCAAAACAGACGACGGGGCCGGTCAGTGGCACTTCAAATGGCGAGAGCATGGAGCAAGGCTTTGCGAGGATGTGCGAAGAAGGGCGTGTGCTTAAAACTCAATTTCAATCGTCTGTTTTTCCTTGAGAACCCGCGAGTTCACACGGATTTCGTCGCGTACCAGCCGCTCGGCACCAGGCACAAAGATTTTGAGTTGAACGCCATTGTTTTTGACTTTGATGCGAGCCGGGGTGTCGGCTTCTTTGATGGCTCTTTGAATGATCAGACGATAGCCATCGGTCCCAATGACTTCGCCCGTCAGATCAGAACTCGGATAGACAGTCTGATTCGGCGGGAGCTTGATATGCACGATGATGTAGTAATTCTGCCGCGGTTTGGGGTCTTTCGGTTCTGTCCAGACACTGAAACTCCCTTTGGTAATGGCGAAGCTGGGGACACCGACGCTGGGCATGGCGACGCCTTCACCGTCAGGGTTATCGCCTGTCCCTTCTTTGGCACTGGCTGCAGCATCGAGGGGATCAAATCCGACGGCCGATTGTGTGAGGGCATCAATCGGGGCCATATCAATGCGGGCAGCCGGTGTGTTATCGACGGTTGAAAGGGCTGTATCGAGGATCAATTGATCTTCGGGAGCATTCGCCAATCCCCCGAAGAGCTGCAGCCCTTGAGGCAGATTGGTGCTGAAAAACCAGAACGAAAGGACCACCAGTGCGGCCAGATGAATCAGCAGTGAGAGTCCGTAAGAGGTGAGCGAATAGTTGAGCAGCCGGCGGGCCCAGGTTTGATCGTTATCCGGAGCCCCGGCCCCGGAAAGATCGATCCCAGGAGAGGTCTCCGGCTTATTCGACAATTTTTGCTGTCGCGATTTCAGCCACGCCGGGGCCTGACTCCCTGCAGGCTGAGCATCCGCACTCGCTGCTGCAGGGAGTGGCGGAACTTGCGCAGGAGTTGTCGCGGGGCCTTGAGACATCTGCAGATTTTGCCGTTCGAAATGCGATTGCGGGGATCAATTCATACTAAGCCACTGGACGTTCCGGAACCAAGCCATTTATCGAAACATTGCTGGCAATACGGTTTATGGTTGCCATTCGCAGGAAAATCTTGGGCCCTAATGACGAAAATCGCTCCAGAATCTGCCAAAAATATTACCAAATGCTAAGGCTTCCACGGACCTTACAAAACACCCACATTGACAGAAGTGGTGATGACAGGGAACGTCACATTCTTCTAGGATAAACCTGAGTCAGCTCCTGAATGTTCTGATCCCTTTCGGCTTTTCTGGTCATCCAGAAGTTCCACCCAAGTCTCCCTGGCCAGTGGCCGCAAGATCCAGTGAAGACATGATCATCATCACCAGACACCTTCAGAGGCACCGGATCGCCTGATGAAGAGTGATGTTCCACCAGCAGATCCATCACGACCTTTGGGATCCAACCCCAACGGTGTGATGCCCATGCGCACCGATCCGTCTGTTCAGCCCGAGCACTCACGACTGAGTCATTTCCTTTCCAGAGTGACCGGGTCATGTGTCAAAAGACCCTGGGCCACAATTGGCATTGCTGCCGTTTCCGTCGTCATTTCTGCATTGATCAGCGTCGCCTTTCTCCAGTTCAAAACCGATCGATCCGATCTGATCAATCCGTCGGCAGATTTTCATCAGCGATGGATGAAGTACACGCAGAGTTTCGGCGAAGCCAACGACCTGGTGGTCGTCGTCGAAGGGAAGTCTCCCGAACGGATCAAGCAGTCGCTCGATGAACTGGCGGCTCTGCTCCACCAGGAACCAGAATTCTTCAGCAACATTTTGTACAAGGTCGAGCCCGGAGAGCTTCGCAGCAAAGGACTGCAATACCTCGCACCTGCCCAACTGGCCATGGGCCTCGAAAGACTCGACGAGTATCGTCCCATTCTGGCTGGCAACTGGGATCTGGTGCGGCTCGAAACTGTCGCCTTGATTCTCAAGACTCAACTGGAAAGTGCGACGACGAAAGAACAGATCCAGGGATTGCTCCACCATGTGGATCGACTCGTCAGCAGCCTGGCACATGGTGTGGAGAAAGATGGCGAGTTCACCAACCCCTGGCCCGACTTGCTGACTCTCGACCCGCGAATGAAGGCCCAGGGAAACCAGACGGTTTACCTCATTAACGACGCAGGAACGATGGGGTTTTTGAAAACCTCGCCCGTTCAGAAAGATGCTGGTTCGTTTGAAGGACACACGCGATCGATTGACCGGCTGCGGGAACTGATGTCCGATGTGACATCGAACCTTCCGGAAGTCCAGATGAGCCTGACGGGCATCCCGGTTCTTGAGAATGACGAAATGCGAAGGTCACAAGCCGATATGGGCTGGGCCTCGATGATCTCGGAAGCCGGTGTGCTGATTCTGATGCTGATTTGTTTCCGAGGTGTGAGGCATCCCATCATCGGGATGATCATGCTGGCTGCCGGAACCGCCTGGACGTTTGCCTTTACGACATTAACGATTGGTCATCTGAATATTCTCTCGATCTCGTTTGTGACCATTCTCATCGGGCTGGGTGTCGATTTTGGGATCCATTTTCTCGCCAGGTACATTCAACATCGCCAACAGGGGATGGAGATTCGCTCGGCTCTGGTCAATACCTCCGGTCGAGTCGGTGTCAGCATCCTGACGGGGGCGATCACTTCAGCTCTGGCGTTTTTCTGCGCAGCATTCACCGATTTTTTAGGTGTTGCTGAACTGGGGCTGATCGCTGGAGCCGGAATTCTGCTCTGTGTCGTGGCGACGTTTACACTCTTGCCGGCCATGCTGGTGATCTCTGATCGTCATCGATCGGCTGCACAATTACCAACGCCGTTTCAAGGTGAACTTCTTCGCAAGGCGATTCTCAATGCACCCGGAACCGTAGCGAGTTTTTCAGCCGTCGTGATTCTGCTGCTCGTCGTGCAGGTGGTGGGCTGGAAAGATGGCCAACTGACGAGCCTCGTGACGTACGATCACAATCTGCTCAACCTGCAGGCGCGAGGCTTGGAATCTGTCGAGACACAGAATCGCATTTTTGCCTCGTCTGACCATTCGTTACTCTTCGCGATCTCGCTGGCAGATTCACCCGCTCAGGTTCGAGAACTCAAGGCAAAGTTTGAAGCCCTACCAGAAGTTCGCAAGGTCGAAGAAATCGCGACCCGACTTCCCGATCACTCGGCCGATGAAACCCGACTCCTTGTTCAAGGGTTCCATGCCCATCTGAAACATCTCCCCGAAAAACTCCCTCCACCGAAGACATCGAATCCTGGTCGTGTCGGGCATGCCCTCGATGATCTCTTTGCCCATTTGAAGAGTCGGTCGGAAGCAAAATCTCTGGCACTTTCACAGAAACTCGATCAAACGCTCAATCAACTGGCCGAGAAAGAGTTGCCAGAACAGATGCAGATTTTGAGCGAGTTCCAGTATCGCATGTCCTACGCCTTGCTGGCTCAGTTTCAGGCCTTGCGGGCCGCAGCCAATCCGGCACCCGTTTCTTTGAACGATCTGCCTGTGGAATTGACCTCCCGTTTTGTGGCTCAGCCAAAAAGTGGGAAAGATCAGTGGCTCTTGCAGGTCTATCCCGCCCAGCAGATCTGGGATATGGAACCTTTGACACAGTTTGTGACCGCCGTGCGAAAGGTCGATCCGAACATCACCGGGACACCACTGCAGAACTTTGAAGCGGCTTTGCAGATCAAGCACAGTTACGAGATTGCCGCCATGTATGCACTGGCCGTCATTGTGCTGGTGCTGCTGATCGATTTCCTGCCAGGAAAGTTGATCTGGCGTTGCCTGATCCCCGGGATGCTGGCCGCGCTGGGTGTGGGTGTCCTGGCCATCGGTTGTCAGTCAGTCCCTGAGCTCTCTGCAAAGTTGCCACTCTGGAGCCAGCGCTGGCTCTTCGAGAATACACCACTGATGATGGTCGGAACCGCGAGTATTGTCACAATGCTGGCCGCCATGTGGCGATCACCGGGAAGCGTGGGATTGACGCTTCTGGCGTTGATGCCACCAGTCGTGAGCCTCGCCATGACCTTCGGGATTCTCGTCCTCATCAACATGCCTCTCAACCCGGCGAATCTCATTGTGCTGCCTCTGATTATCGGGCTGGGTGTCGATAGTGGTGTGCATCTGCTTCACGATTTTCGCCATCGCGCACCGGGGCCCTATACTGTCACTCCCAGCCTGGTCAATGCGATTGTGCTGACAGTCACGACGACCATGGTGGGCTTTGGCGCGATGATGATTGCTGCGCATCGGGGATTGTTCAGCCTCGGGGCTGTGCTGACCATCGGAGTGACGTGTTGTCTGTTCATTTCCCTGGTACCATTACCGGCGATTCTGGCCCTCCTGGCCCGTTTGAGCCCGTCGATTCTGCACGATGCTGAGCCCGAGATGACGATCGATATCGATGACGCCGATTTTGGCACTCATCCAGTACCGGCACTCGCGGACGAAACGTCGAGCGACGATGATGAGCCGTGGATCTTCAAACATCCGGCTCACGTTGCCTGATACGCTGATCATGCCCATGGCGATAGACAGTAGACGGGGATGCACAAGACAAAGTTCCAAAAGCAACTTCTCACCTGGTATGCCAGGCATGGCCGCCCGTTACCGTGGCGAGCCTCACATGATCCTTATTCAATCTGGATCAGTGAGATCATGCTGCAACAGACCACAGTGACCGCTGTGATCCCTTACTTCGAACGATTCATGGCGAAATTCCCCAGTGTGCAGGCGCTGGCCAATGCTCCGGAAGAAGAGGTTCTCAAACTGTGGGAGGGTTTAGGTTACTACTCGAGGGCTCGCAATCTGCATAAGTCTGCCCGAGAGTTGATGGAAAGGCATCATGGAGTTTTTCCGCAAAGTGTTGAACAATTGCTCGAGTTGCCCGGGATTGGTCGATACACCGCCGGTGCGATTTCGAGCTTTGCTTTTCGCCAGCCGGCTCCCATTGTCGAAGCCAATACCCAGCGGCTGTATGCCCGCATTCTCGGATATGATGGCGACTTGAAAAATGCGGCTGGACAGAAGGCCTTGTGGGGGTTCGCTGAATTAATTGTCGCAGGGAAAGAACCCGATCTGATCAATCAGGCACTCATGGAACTGGGCTCTCTTGTTTGTAAGCCCATCGACCCATTGTGCGATCAATGCCCGGTCCAGCAGCATTGCCGGGCATTTCAGGAATCAAGGCAGGCGGAGATTCCCCGAGCACAGGCCCGACCGGTGATCACGCCGCTGGTTGACGCCACTTTGCTGATCGAGTTTCAAGGGGAGCTGTTTCTTCGGCAACGGGAGCAGCCTGAGCGATGGGCTGGATTGTGGGATTTTCCACGCTACACACTTCTTGATCCCGAGAACACCAGCGATGAGTTCAAGGGGGAGCAGGCCACTTCAATCAATGCACTGGCATTGGCACTCAAGGCTCGTGTGCAGGAACAATTGGCGGTACTTCCAGGCGAGGTCACAGAATTTTCACGGCTGACTCATGGAGTGACCAGATATCGCATCACTCTGCATGCCTTTGGCTGCGATCTCTCGAATGGAGTGACCAGCAGACAAAGTCATGCACTCTATGAACAACTCAAGTCGCATGGTGGGTGGTTTAGATGTGAATCACTCGATTCACTGGCCATGCCTGTGACCACTCGAAAGCTCGTGAAGCAGTGGCAGAAGATCATGAAAATGACGCGATGAGCAATTAATAGATATGGCTTTGAGAAGCTACTTACATTCTGTGTGACATGCTTGCGGCTGATGTGCCATGCTTGCAGCCCTGAGCAAGCATGCCTCGAAAGACTCTCCATGCGCAATAGATTCCCAGGATAGATACACGTTTCTCGATGGAGTGGCTGGGGTCAAACATCCTCGTTTGCCCCTAGGTCACAGAGTATCGATCGTTCTGCTGATGTGCCATGCTTGCGGCCCTGAGCAAGCATGCTTGGAAAGACTCACTATATAACATTGATTCGGTGGTAAGCGAAAAGGCTCACAGAACGGCCGGTGCATTCCGTCCGAACTTCATGCACCCTACGCCACGTAGAGACGTCATTTCGCACGATCATTGTGGGTTTAAATAGCCAAGCCGCATTCAATGAACAATTGAATGCGGCTTGATTGATTCTTGACTCAGGCAGGCAGCAGGACGTCGCTATTACATCTTATCGAGAGCTTTACCGTCAGCACTGTTACCTGTGGCGTTGGCCTTGATCTCGCCCGTCGCAGGATTATAAATCCAGCCTACTTTTTCGTCGCCAATGGTTTCGGCCATATCAGGAGTCGCAGCAGCCACGTCGGTCACGATTTTCACGGCCCGTCCACCGGAATAAGGATTGACTGGCAACTGGCCAATCACATACGGGCCAAATGGATAACCGGCTGTGCCTGGTGCAGCAGTGGTCAGATCCGCCTTGGAGGCCAGTGTGAGTTGCTCGACAATCTTTGTGGGATCTGTCGAACCATTGCCAGGGAACTTGCCATCATGCTGGAAGCGGAACATCTGAATCTGGCTGCGCAACAGCGAAAGATTCTGGCGGAGAGAAGCCTCCTTGGCGTCATCAGTGGCTGCAGTAAACTGAGGCAACACGGTGGCAGCCAGAATTCCGAGAATCACAACCACAATCAGCACTTCAACGAGTGTGAACCCCTTACGGCGTGATGAGGCAGGTGGATTCGACTTCTTGATTCGAGTTCCGACAAACATTGAGCAGCTCCCTATATGGTTCCGAGTCGAGTTTCAGAGAATGAGTGATGGGTTGCAGAAGATGATGCTGCTAACTCCATGTGGACATTACGAAACCTATGTCTCACTTCTGAACTGTCAAGTCTACCAGTGTAAAAATCTTTGAATCATTCGATCGCTATTGTTGCTGTCGGGTCTCATTCCATTTCCACGAAATGCATTTGATTACCAGAGGTTCATCAACCCGATATCGTGTAGACTTTATTAATAGTCGAACCAGAGAAATCGTATCGATGTCATACGCTGTTTTTACATGACCGAAAAATAGTTAGCGACGGCAAAGTCGAATGCCTCGGCTGTCATCTGTTTAGGAATATTCTTGTAGGTGCAGTAGTTTTTGACTTGTAGCAACAGATCGCGCGGCTGACACGAACGGAAGGGACGTTTGACCTCGAAGTAGTGTTTCTGAATCAGATAGGAGACGGCCTGTTCGTTGTACTGAAAACCCAGATGAGGAGCTAACCGCTGGAGAATGCCGCGAAATTCGGCTTCAGTCGGGTCAGGAACCTGAATTTTATAGGGAATTCGTCGCAGAAAGGCCCCATCGACGAGATCACGCGGCTCGAGATTGGTCGAGAAGATGATGAGCTGATCAAAGGGGACTTGAATCTTCTTGCCACTGGGAAGATTCAGAAAGTCGTAGCGCTTTTCGAGAGGGACAATCCAGCGATTGAGCAGTTCTGTGACTGGCATGCGCTGGCGTCCGAAATCGTCGATCACGAAGGTGCCGCAATTGCTTTTGAGCTGCAGTGGGGCTTCGCAGATTTTGGTTGTCTGGTTTTGTGTGACTTCCAGTTGATCCATGGTGAGCTCACCACCAGCGACAATGGTCGGGCGGACAATGCGCACCCAGCGCTGATCAATCCCTGTCAGATTGAAAAGCCCCTGTTCCTGAGGCGGTGTTTCAACTTCATCATGCATCCCAGGGTCAAACAGGCGGATGACATCACCATCGATCCCTAAGGCTCGAGGGATCCAGATCGTGCTGCCGAAGCAGCGCGTAATGCGTTCCGCAATGCTGGTTTTTCCATTGCCAGGCTCGCCAAAGAGGAACATCCCACGGCCTGAGTTAATGGCTGGCCCCAGTCGTTCGAGCAGCGAAGGATTGATCAGCAGGTCTTTAAAGGCGGTCTTGAGGCTCTCTTCGGTGGCATAATGACGAGTGATTGACTGAGCCTCCATCGCGTGGAGGTAATCTCGCAAAGAGACGGGAGCCGCCCCGAAGTAAGTGCATTCTTCCATGAAGCGGCGGGCGCGCTCGCGTCCGACATCGGTAATGCAGTACTCGTAATCGCCCATCTCGGCGGTATTGCGGTAAGCCAGCAGCGTGTCCTGCTTCAGACCTTTGACAATCGGTTCGATGAGCGCAAAAGGAAGTTTGAGCTGACCGGCCACCTGCCGGCCTGTCGAAGAGCCCTTCGCCAGGAGGAATTTGAGAATCAACCGTTCCACTTCGTCTTCGGTCAGTCGAGTTTCGTAAAGCGTGGTGGGTTCGGGAGGAAAGTATTCGTTCTCGCCCGCTGTTTTGCGTGGCCCGAGCAAATTCTCAACTCTCTCAAACAGGGAGTTGAGCTTTCGATCACCAGAACCAGAGGCTAATGGCGGAGCTTCCGTCTCGCGTGAACTGATCGGATCGAGCGGGATGTTGGGCCGAACCGATTGAGCATTCGATTTCAACAACTGGCGAATATCAGCCTGCAGAGCATTGATCGAAGTTTCTGGTGTCTCAGCCGATGCTGGTGATGATACGCGTGGCCCTTGAGCGGAGGCTTGGCCAGCAGACCGCTCCGGGGAAAATCGCGGTAAATTGTCAGTCGGTGCGGAAGATTTGTTGGCTGGAGGAGTTGCGGGAGGCTGACGGTGCCCTTCACCAGATGTGACGGAATCTTTCCGAGGTCCGGCTGGAGTTTGCCCCAGGGCATTGGCGACACCCATGCCGACACGACGCAAATACTCAGCCGGTGAGAGTTTACCTTCAGCCGACATCCGCTGCTCCAATCCAGGTCGAAAAGAGGGTGTCGAAACTCGTGGCCCGCGATTCTCGAGAACGCCCTTCTGCACAAGCATAGGTCAGAAATGCAGCTCTGCTGGCAAATCTTGAAGTTCCCTCAAGGAAGTCATGCCTCAAAAAATGCACCCGGTAGGAAACTTTCGCGTGCCTGAATGTTCAGTACGCCCGTCGCGATCAGGCGTGGCTATTGCATGAATCCGGCGATTCTGGTGGCAAGTTTGCCGTTGCGAGGTGAGAATCTTTACTGGCGAAGGCCATGCCCGGAACAGGTGGTCACGGTCACGAAGGATCACGCGGAACGTTGAGGAACCGACGGGTTCATCAAGGGTTGATTCCCTCCGAACGATCGTTTTCTGAACAGAAGTTTTTTACAGCGAGATGACTCGAACATGTGTCACCATCCTCGGTATGTGCTGTTACTGACTGTTCGCAGGCTCGTTGTGCTGCTGCCTGTCTTACTGACAGTGATTTGCGGACGTCAGGAAGTGCATGCCGCTGGTGATGTGGTTCCTGCAAAACGTCCCGCACGCGCTGTCGCTGGGAACGTGATTCTGGTTCAGAATGAATCACCGCAGCGCAGCAGCAGTAAGACGCCCCCCAGCCAACCAGCCGCACCGGCCAGTGAGATCAAGACGATCAACACTGAAGAAGAGATCCGCAAACTGCTCGAGAGCTGGGCACAGCGCGAAGCCTGGGATCGCCCAACGTTTTTCGATCCACCACGGCCAGTGGCAGAGGCGACCTCATTTCAGAAACAGATTATTCCCCTCGTTGAGATGGCCAATTATGGCTGGTGGAACGATGGAACCGGCCTGATGCGCTATCTGGCAATCAATGTTTCCATCTACAACGGTAGTGCCGAGCCGATTGTCATTCGAAAAGACGATGTCAGTGCCAATATTGGAGGAAAGGATTACCCGTTTGGCAATCTCCCGCAGCGATTGAAGCTCATGCAGTTCCAGTACGAAGAGAAATCGATTTCTCTCAAAGGGGCTGAGCCATTTGCAGAATTGAGTATTGCTCCCGGAACAGCCAGTAATGTCTGGCTGGTCTTCGCCAAGCTGGAGACCGACAACAATGTTCCTCCCAGCGTCATCACGATGAAGTCGTCGGCTGGCCCCCTGGTGATTGATGTCAATCGGCAGATGAAGTCGGCGATGAAGCTCCGGATCGAACTGGTGGGCCCGCGTGCTCTCCTGGGGCTGATGACGATTTCGGGAATCCTGAATACCGTGAATGCTCAGGATCTGTGCCGGGGGTATGAAGAGCTGTCGCTGAAGAAGGTCGAGCGGGCCGTTACCTGCTGGGATCTGAGTGTGAAACAGGTCAACTCACAACTTCTGAGCTGGTTGATGACCACAGCGCAGCAACCGCCAGGGAACAGACCACAGATCAATTATCTGCCGGAAGTTCCTGCCGCCATTCAGGAACTTCAACTGGCCAGCATCCCCAACCAGCGTGATCAGTCGAAGCGTGGGAATAGTTCCAAAGTCGTGCATCCCACGGCAGCCGATGCGATCTCTGCAGCGCTGGCCGATGCTTATCGACTGTTACCTGCCGATGAAATTCTGCGTGAGATCGAGAGTGGACATCCACTGGCGAAACCAGCCGCCCTGTTGCATGGGGCCGCTCGATTGCCCTCTTCGGAAGTACCGCGGGTCATTGCGTTGACGCGCAGCGAGGATCAGCCATTGGCCAAGTCAGCAGTGCTGGCATTGGGAGAATTCAGCGAGCAGCCGGCGATTGATGAACTGAAGGCAATCATCACCAGTGGAAAGATGGAACTCGTGCCCGATGCAGCCGAAGCGTTGGCCACATCTCGATATCGCCAGCATCAGGATGTCCTGCTGCAGTTATTAAAGGATGTGCAACCAGAACGCCGAGACCCCATTTTGACCGTCCTTTCGGCAACACCCAAGGCGGCCTGGGCGAATGTTCTGGCAAACTATACGCATCAGCCTCAAGGAGGAATCAGGACCGAAGTTCTTTCTGCGTTAGTGGTGCTGGGGCATCCAGCGGCACAAGGACTTCTGGAAGAAGCCATTCGCAGCGACAATGCGACCACACGCAAGTTCGCCTTCGATGTCCTCTCTCGCCGATCCGATCGCAAAAGCCGGGAACTGGCGATGGATTACGCACTCGCTTCGCTCGATCGAGGAGAGTTCGATCCCCTGCTCGAACAGTTTTTGAGGCAGGTACGCGATCCGCGCGTGCTGCCGAAACTGATGGCCCGGCTCGATAACTCCAGTACAAACTCAACGGCCGATCGCTCCGGAGCCATTCGACTCATTGGTGCGATTGCTGATGCCTCAGCAGGTAAGGAACTGGCCGATCGATTTGATTCGTTTAAGCCACAAGAGCGCAATCAGCTCATGCTGGCTCTCAGGGAACTCAAGGCGCCGGAGTTCTTGCCCCTGGCGATTCGCTGTATTGAATCGGGCGATCTATCGCAGGCTTCGAGTGCGCTGCAGGGATTGATGCAGGAATCTCCGCCAGATCTGCTGTCCATTCTCGAAAAAGCCGTTCGCAAGCAGGACAGCAATAACATGCAGCAGCAGCTCATGCAGATGATTGGTCAGCTGGGAACACCGGCTGCACGAGAACTGCTCCTCAAGCTGCGTGATGAAGCCAAAGACGATACAAGGCGGGACTATGCCAATGCCGCACTATTAAATCTCCGGCAAAGGTCGCCCGGCTACCAGTTCATTTATCAGGCCCAGCATTATCTCCAGCAGAAACAGAAGAAATCAGCCCTGGAGTGCTTTGAGATCGCTTTGGAAGTCGATGAGTATCTGCCAGAGGCCTGGGCAGGTCGCGGAAACCTGCGGTTGCAGGAAGGCAAGTTTCCCGAAGCGCGGGGCGATTTTGAGAAGTCGGTAGCACTCGACCCGACCAACTCGCTGGCAGTCACGGGGTATGCCATCTGCCTGGTGATCGCGGGTGAGACAGAAAAGGGAATCAGCACACTTGAGAAGATTCGCATGAAGCATCAGCAGGATGATCAATACCTCTACAATGCCGCCTGCGTCTACAGCCGGGCCCTGGAGCATGCGATGAAGAATATGGCGGGAGAAGAGGTGATCAACCGCTACAAGGGGCTGGCACTCAAAGACCTGAAGGCCAGTATTGAACGCGGGTTTGACGATTTCGACTGGGTGAAAAAAGACCCGGATTTAAAGCCACTCGAAAACGACCCGGAGTTCAAAGCCCTCCTGGAGAAAGCGCCGAAGAAAGAGTGAGTGGTGAGCCTTCTCGTCAAATCGTCTTCTCATTCTAGCCGACGCATATCGGCGAACTATTGAAGCTGCATAGGCCGATCTCATGCGAGGATTCATCTGGGGAGCGGTTATTGGTTTGTCACTTACCGTCCTTGTAGGACATACGGCGGCGTTCGCGAATGGCCATTGGCCGTATCACCAGGGCAAAGGAGCGGCCTCTCAATCGACAATGCATATCACGAGGATCGCCGCTCCATTCGGTGCACTTTTGGGGGGAATTGTGGGACTGGTCATCCATAAGCCTATACGCGATCGTGAAGCACGATAAAACTTTCGCCATCGAGCTGACTTCGTTTCAACCGCCCTAACTTGAGATGATTTTGGGCAGGTGCCAACAGCACTGCTGGCCAGCCAGCAGTGGCATACTGGTAACCGACTCCCGTCAGGGTGGCCCAGACATACTTCTTGCCCAGCCCCTTTTTAAGCCTCTTTGACACTCAGAAGGTGAGCGTACTTCTAGTGACACCTCAGTCACCTTTTGTACGCGGCAAGTACTTAAAATGCTAACGTATTGATTTCGTTTAGCTAGGCATCCATGTTGATCAATACAAAATAGATTGCAATGAGAAATCCGATCAAGGCAAAGAACGCACTGTATCGCACCTCGACCATCATTGTGCTGGCATTAGCACCAGCCGCAATCCCATATAGAACCAACGCATTCGTTCGTGATGAAAACAGAAAAGGTATCATCGAGGCAACGAAAAAGAAGCCCACGACCATCACTTCTATGCGGGTACCTGGCCAATCAGGTATCCAGTTTGGAAAAAATGAATTTGAAACAGCAGATCCATCCCCAACCGCTGGAATGTTTCCCAAAGCAAGGCTAAACAAAGCGGACAATGCGCTCAACATGAGTAATGACGTCACAATCGAAAACTGATATGAAGTCATACAAAGCAGTGCTTGCCGATCCTTCATTTTGAATAATCCGTATAACGCCGCTCAAGCCAAATGTTGAAACGTGGTCGATTTCTTAGGGTAGCCCAGACGTGGCTTTGATCGTGTGGGTGACGACAGTCACAGGAAACTTTTGCACCTCACGGCTTCGCCCCGATGGAGTGGTTATTGAATCCTTATGCCTCATTCGCTCTTGATGCTCTTGGAAAGCTGCAACCAAAAGCCTGCAGAAACACCGATAACAAGTTCTAATTCCATTTGCTTGTCCCATTGGCAGAGCATGCTTGCTCAGAGCCGCAAGCATGGCACACATTGCAATTGGTGCCGCCCTGACAAGACAAGCAACCTTTGCCAACCTGTGGTTCTTGGCTCTTGGGAGGAGCACTGCTGGCCAGCCAGCAGTGGCACACTGGTAACCGACTCCCAACTCCCAACTCCCAACTCCCAACTCCCAACTCCCAACCATCAACCATCAACCATCAACCATCAACCATCAACCATCAACCATCAACCCCCCGCTTCCTGAGAGTGCGTTGAGCGTGATGGACGATCCATTGAGTTTCTCTCGTTGGAGATTCTTTGAGCCAGCGGTGGCACAGGCTGGTGACGAATTCGGGTTGTGACTTACTGCTGTCGTTGAGCCAGTTCGCGACCGAAAGCTGGACGTAGCGGGCCTCGTCGCTGCGAAGTTGTTCCAGAATCGGAAGTGCGAGTTCGGGTTGCTCTTTGAGCAGGGAAGCGTGTGCGCACCACACACCGCACGGCCGGATCGATTCAACCGCAAACCGCCTTAGATTGGTATCCTGATGTTTCGCCCAGGGGAGCAGGCGATGAATCGATCCGGGCAAGTCGTTAATGAGCGCTGGTCGCACGACCATCCAGGCACATTCGCGAACACCAAAATGCTCATCCGCAGCAAACGGACGAACTGCTCTCAGCCTTTGGGAAAGGGTGAGCGCCGTCGGGCTTTGGATCGCGGTCATCGTCCAGATGCGGACGGCATCGGAAGGATGTGTCGTCAACTCTTCCAGAATGACCGGGTGTCTGGGGTGCTGAGTCATGAGCCGGGCGAGTAACGATCCCAATCCCCACGACTTTTGCATAACCCCGACACTTCGCAGCGATTCGAGTTCCTGCTCAAGTTCAGGAGTGATTTCAAGCTTAAGATCATCAATCAGGTGCGTGAACAAGCGCAATTGATCCATGGCGAGCCACTCGACGAGATTCCGCGTGGCGAGCTTTCCCGTTTCAAGGGCGGCGAGCGTTTCTGGCGAAACTTCCGAGCGGCGGCGGGCGGGCTTACTGGCAGCGACCGAGGAAGTGACGCTGGAACTCGACCTTTGAACTTTGGATTTCCTGGGCATGCTGGCGAACCGTCAACTGAGGTCAAAGGTGGAGTGTCAACAACTCATTGGTAAGCACATTGGTCAGCAGACGAGCAGGCGACTTGTGCGCCGTGTGGTGGCATGCGATATTAGGCTTAAGTCCGGACATAGCTCGTTCGCACACTGATTATGAAACATTATGCCACTGAAAATTGCCAATCTTCGTCTCCCTTTAGGGACTCCTGAAGCCGAACTTCCTGGTTATCTGGCTCGCGCCACAGGTTTACCGAAGGAAAATCTTTCCCGGTATCGGATCTTGAAGCGGAGTCTCGATGCGCGCAAGCGCGACGAACTCCACTTTGTTTATACGGCATCGGTCGATATCTCTTCCGAAATGGCGCAGTCGAAAGCTTTGCAAAAGCGACTGGGCCCGGAACTGATGTTCTTTGAGCCGCCAGTCTTTGATAATCCCGCATCTGGCGAAGGAGAGTTGCACGGTCGGCCACTGGTCATTGGTTCGGGGCCGGCTGGATTACTGGCGGCCCATTATCTGGCCATGAAGGGGTATTGCCCGATTGTCATTGAGCGTGGCAAAGCGGTGAAGGAGCGTGTCCCTGCCGTGCGGGAGTTCGACCGTGGTGGTGCGTTTGACCGCGAGAACAATTATCTCTTTGGTGAAGGTGGAGCCGGTTGCTTCAGTGACGGCAAGCTCACCTGCCGCATGGAAGGCCCGGATGTTGACTGGGTGCTCGAGCGGTTTGTCGAGTGCGGCGGTCGAGAATCGATTGTGTATGAGAATCGTCCCCATCTGGGAAGTAACAAACTGCCCATGATCTGCCGGAACTTCCGCCGCAAGATTGAAGTTTTGGGTGGCGAGTATCGGTTCGATTGCCGCTTCGAAGGACTGATCCTGCGGGATGGACAGGTGATCGGGATTGAGACATCAAGTGGGCCGATGTACTCGAATGTGGTCATTTTAGGGATCGGCCACAGTGCGCGAGACACCTACGAAAAGCTGCTGGAGCAAGGGGCACCGATTCAGCAGAAAGCCTTTCAACTCGGTGTACGGATCGAACAGCCACAGGAGCAGGTGAACAGGCACAAGTATGGCCGTCCCGAGTATCTGGAAATGCTGGGTGCGGCTGATTACACCCTGCAGGCCCGCTCGACTCGCGATGTCTTTACATTTTGCATGTGTGCGGGGGGGATCATCATTCCGAGTGTTTCCGAGCCGAACATGTTCTGTTCGAACGGGATGAGTAACAGTCGTCACGATACACCCTTTGCCAATAGTGGCATTGTCGTGACTCTGGAGACGAATGAGTTTGGATCGAATCATCCTTTGGCGGGAGTCTATTTACAGCGGCAATATGAATCCGCCGCCTTCGAGCTTCTGGGCGGGACATACGCGTGCCCCATTCAGAGGGGACTCGATTTCGTGAATGGCAAAGCCCCGCGTGCCGATGATCGCGTGGAATGTTCGTACGAGCGTGGGGTTAAGCCGCTGGCTCTGGATCTGGTATTGCCACCGGTAATTGCCCAGGCGATCCGCAAGAGCCTGCCCTTGATGGATGCCAAGCTGCATGGAAACTTTTTGAAGAATGCCGTGCTCGTGGGGCCTGAGATGCGCGGAAGTTCACCTGTCCGGATTGACCGAGACCGGCAGACGCGTGTGGCACCGGGAATGCCCGGGCTCTACCCGGTGGGTGAAGGAGCCGGCTACGCGGGCGGGATTGTGAGTGCGGCCGTCGATGGCTTGCGCAGTGCCCGGGAAGTGGTACGGCACTTCGCTCCCTTATTGAAGAGCTGATTCTCGCCGCCTCAGGTCACTTGCCACCACAACAGGCTGGTTTCCCACACTTCTCTGTATTGAGCGATGAATATTGAGTGATGCGAAGTTTTGACTTTCGGGTGGCAAGGGTCGGATGTCTTCATCCGCCCCTTGGTCAATCGAGGTCACCAGCAAAAATGCATCCGTAGCTCTCCTCAGAACTTCCTGCCAACTTTGAGATGATTCACCAACCTCAGATGACCTGGCGGCAAACGAAGACGTTTGACCCCAGCCACGCCGCCTGAATCCATCCATCACCTGGGCTTACTGGGAAGGTGCGTATCGCAGTGAGCGCGAACAGGGAAAGTTCGTGAGTGATCGATCGAGAGCAGTCTATTCATTTCGATCGGTTCTGCGGCGTTACCCGCAAATTCGAAGATGTTGCCAAAAATCTTCAATACCGACCGACGTGTGGCGAAATGCGAACTAGGGTTTCTTCGTACTCACGCAAGGCTTTAACGATTTCTCTGAGTTTACCAAGGCATTGTTCACACTGGTGGAATTACTGAGGTTCCGTCTGTGACGACGATGCCGATCGATCGCTTCTTCCCGACGATTTCGACGAATCGGGTTGTGAGAGGCGATCAATCATTCGTGAATTCGGCAGGAACTTCCGGACGAAGCCTGAGATGAGACTTTGTATTTCAAAGGACAACCGCGCAGGCGCAGCTTTACATCGCGCACGGCGGGCCAAGCATACGACGGAGCGCTCTCACCCCCCGAAAGGCTTAGTGCGATGACGAGAATTAACACAAACATTGATGCGCTCCGTGGGTTGCGCAACCTTCAGAAAGCCACCAGTCAGCAGAACTCGGCGCTGACCCGACTTTCGACCGGTGTGAAGGTCAACAGTGGCCGGGATAACCCCGCCGGTCTGTTCGCTGGTGAGCGACTGAAACTGCAGACCACCACTATTGAAAAATCGATTTCGAACAGCAATCGAGCCAACAACGTCCTCTCGACGGCTGATGCGGCTCTGGGCGAAATCAGCGGTCAGCTCAATAAGCTGCGCGGGCTGGTTCAGGAAGGCCTCAACGTTGGTGCCCTTTCTTCCAGCGAAACAACCGCCAACCAGGGCGAAATCGACGAGATTCTCTCTGCCATCAACCGTATCTCGTCCAACACCACGTTTGCTGGTGACAAACTGATTGACGGCAGCAAAGGCTTCCAGACATCGGTTTCTGTTGGCGATTTGAACAAATTCAGTGATTTCCAGGTGAACCAGGCTGTCTTCGGCTCACGAACCAGCATTGCCTTGAATGCGACAGTGAACACTGCTGCCGAAAAAGCATCGCTGCGCTACAGCGGTGGGGCTTTGACTTCAGCCGCCACTGTGGAAATCGGCGGTTCCAATGGCAACCAGGCGATCTCGCTGGGTGGCAGCAGCACAGTGAGCAACATCGCTGACGCCATCAACGATGTCTCTGATACCACGGGCGTTGTGGCCACTGTCGTTGGTGGTTTTGAGCTGACAGTTGATGCTGTGGCCAACACCGCCACCAAGGGCTCAGGCGCCAACGGTGTGGTGACCTTCACCGATGCTCGACGAACCGCCGAGCTGGGAACGAATGCTTCGCTGGGTGGTACGGTTTCAGTCACCTACGTGGCCGGTTCAGGCAACAACGTGGCCACATCGGTCGCTGTCACTGGAACAACAAATCGTACTATCACCGTGACGCTGGGAACCAACGCCAACGGTGCTGTCAGTGCCACCGCCGACGACGTGGTCGCCATTATCGCTGGTGACACGACTGCCAGTTCGCTTGTCACAGCCGTTGCCAGCGGCGACGGTTCGGGTGTGCAGGCTGCTGAAGCCGCCGATACACTGACCGGTGGTACTGATCAGGGCATCCTGCGGCTGGGAGATAACCGCACGGTAGGAACCAACGGCACATTGAGTGTTGTTATTGATGCCACTGGCAACAGCCAGACGCTGGGTGTCAGCGTGGGCACAGCCGATAACGATGGCAACCAGGTGATCACGATTACTGCAGGCACAGATGCTAACGGTGTTGTGACTTCGACTCTCGCAGATATCGCCACTCTGATCAATGATGATGAAGATGCTTCGGAAGTGCTGCTGGCTTCGACACGCGGCGACTCAACATCGCTGGGTGATGATGTGGCGAGCACCGCACTGAGCTTGACCAATGGCGATATCATTCTTGAAAGTTCCGAGTACGGCTCGTCAGCCAAGGTTAACGTGACGGCCCTGTCTGGCAGCTTCCAGACGACAGGCAAGAACGACACGACCTACACGACTCGCGATTTCGGTACCGATATCGGCGTGACAATCAACGGCCAGGCAGCCCGTGGAGATGGTCTCAAGGCCAGCTTCCGTACTGCCAGCGTCGCTGCTTCGCTCACCTTTGCAACCGATTCCAACGAAGCTAACGCCACAGCCACATTGAACATCGTCGGTGGTGGTGCACTCTTCCAGATTGGTGAGCAGGCCACTTCCGCCGGGCAGATTGGCCTGGGGATCGAAGCGGTCAACACCTCTCGCCTGGGTGGTATCACCGGCAAGCTGTCCGAACTGGGTTCCGGTGGTGGCAAGAGCCTCGAAGATGTTCGCAAGAGCCTCGATGGTTCGGGCCCGAAGATCTCTTACGAAGACCTCGTGAGCATCATCGACGAATCACTCGAACGAGTGACGACTCTCCGGTCTCAGATTGGTGCCGTCCAGTCGAACGTGATCGATACCAACATCTCGACTTTGGGTGTGGCACTGGAAAACATTTCTGCTGCCCGCAGCGAGATTGTCGATACCGACTTTGCTGCTGAAACGGCCAACCTGCAGAAGGCTCAGGTTCTGGTACAGGCTGGTATCTCGGTCCTCTCGATTGCCAACCAGGGGCCCAGCACCATCGCCCAGCTCCTCCGATAATCGAAGTCGGTCTGAACCGACGGCGACGATGGAAAATCAAGCACGTCTCTCGAAAGAGGGACGTGCTTTTATTGGTGTTTGGTGTTTGAGAATTGAGAGTTGGCCTGTGTGCCATGCTTGCAGTTCTGGGCAAGCATGACGAGTGGCCCGGCGGGGTGGCCCGGCCAACTCGTGGCCGGGTTGTCGTGCAGTTGCACGACAACAAGAAGCCGCGCCATCCGCGTGCCCAGCCATCAACCTTCTCTCACTCTTGTGTGGCACGCCATTGGAGCCCCAAAAATCACGACAGTGCGGAAGGGCGTGGTTCTTGCCGGGGTGGTAGGGTTCAGATGTCTTCATCCGCCCCCTGGCCAACAAACTTCCCCTGCGCAAATGCAACCGGCACATAAATTCATGACTTTTCATGCTGTTCGTCAAGAAAGATCAGAGTCCAAAGAACTGGGGGCCAACGAGGATGTTTGACCCCATCCACCCAGTCTTCATCCATTCAGCCTCAAGTCACTCTTCCAATCAGAACTCCTGCAAATCTGTGCGTAAAGGACAGCAGATCTGGGCAAGCATGTCGTCGCGACGAACAACGCGCAGTCGTTTCCTGGAAGCCTTATCAGTTGGTGAGTTGATACAGGAAGATGCCGGCGGCGACAGCGACGTTGAGGCTGTCCACATCGGGAGGCATGGGAATCGTGACCAGATGATCGCATTGGTCCATCCACTCCGTCGTCAACCCCTCCGCTTCATTCCCGAGCAGCAGTGCGAGGCGATGAGGCCGCTGGACGTTCTTCAGGGAGACAGCCGAGTCCGAGAGGACTGCTCCCATTGTTTCAAATCCAAACTCTGTTCTAAGGCGCTGCAGATCACGTCCTAAATGGCGGCTTTCGCGAATTGTCAGACCAAAGATATTCCCCATCGAAACACGAATCACCCGCCGGGAAAACGGGTCACAGCAGGCGTTGCCCAATAAGAGACCTGTCGCTTGAAACGCACTGGCAATACGAATGATAGCACCGAGATTTTCCGGGTTATCGCAATTCGGGCAGACGACCAGAAGCGGCTTGGGGACAGCAGTTCGCTCGTGAGACTTCTCCGCAGAAATGGTTGTGGCCAGTCGTTGATCTTTGGGAGGATCGGGAAGCCCCAGGAGCTGTTCCAGTGAAGCCGTCCTTCGCCTCAGACCACAAGCCATGACTCCCACATGCAGATGAAAGCCAATCAGTTGAGAGGCCATCTCTGTCGGCATGATATAAACGGGAATCTCGGGCGGAATCAGCCCTGCCCATGCGGCAACTTTATCCTGAGTGACGAGAATGGATGCTGTCTCGAACTCGCTGGCCAATAATCTTTCGACAGTACGCACACCCTCGACAATGAAGTACTTACCATGTCGCATCGCGTTCTGAGCTTTCACATCGCGATAGACATCCAGGTCTTTGTCGAGCAGATCACTCACCGGAATGAGCGGCATGGGAGCAACTTCTGAGAGAATGGCAAGTGACTGTTCAGGCGTGGAAGCTTTAAGAGGCCGCTGCTGGCGAGCCATTCAACTGGCACGACGCCACGCCCGCAAGTTCGCTGGATCTCGATGAAGATCCCGAAGATGACGAATTGCCAAGTGGCGATAACGCGACGAACTCTCCCAGAGGATGGCGAGTTCCAGACCCTGAATCAGCACTCGATGGGGGTTCATCGAGTGGCGGCAGATTCTTTTGCCTCGGTCCAAAAAAGGTGCGGATGGCGGTGTGATACAAGCCGTTCCAGCTACCAAATGTCTGTGCAACGGCTGTCGGTTCGTAGCCACAGTGAACCATACAGTTGGCACATTTGGGGTTGCCACTGGCGCGGCCATAATCTGGCCAGTGAGTGGTTTCCATCAGTTCTTTAAAGGTTCTGGTGTAGCCTTCATTCATCAGATAGCAGGGCTTCTGCCAGCCGAAGAGGTTGTAAGTGGGGCTCCCCCAGGGAGTGCATTCCAGGTTCCAGGCCCCCTGGAGAAACTCAATAAAGAGTGGTGAAAGGTTGAATTTCCACCGCTTTTTGGCATTCGAAAAGAGCTTGCGAAAGAGCGAAACCGTCTGCTGTCTTTGCAGGAACAACGTTTGAATCGGGGCTTTTTCGTATTGGTACCCCGGGGAGAGCATCATCCCTTCGACACCAAGGTCAGCCAGAGTATCGAACATTTCCCGCAGGGCTTCGGGCTGGGCATTGTTATAGACCGTCGTATTCGTCGTCACCCGATAGCCCTGCGCGATGGCTGTTTTGATCGCACTGATCGCGACGTCGTACACACCTTCGCGGCATACGGCAAAATCATGCTCTTCCTGCGGGCCATCGAGGTGAATCGAGAAGGTCAGGTAGGGACTGGGCTTAAATTTGTGAAGATGTTTTTCGAGCAGAATGGCATTCGTGCACAAGTAGACAAACTTTTTGCGAGCCACCAGCCCGGCGACGATCTCACCGATTTGCGGGTGCAACAGTGGTTCGCCGCCGGGAATGGAAATGACCGGTGCACCACATTCATCAGCGGCAGCGAAGCATTCTTCGGGAGAAAGGTGCTTGCGCAAAATCTCGACGGGATGCTGGATTTTGCCACATCCAGCACAGGCCAGATTGCAGCGAAAAAGAGGTTCGAGCATCAGCACCAGCGGATATCGCTTGTTGCCCAGCATTCGCTGTTTGAGCACGTAGCTGGCGATCGTCCACATTTGACGGACAGGAACCGACATTCGAGGCGACCTCCATGTATTGGTGAATCAACGCTTGATCGAGCAGGCGTTTTGCGAAAACTTCTCCGGCGGGCCGAATGATCCCTAAGGCCCGGCTGTCGTCTTTAACGTCACTTATTCCCACGGGCTGGTCCGATGACCAGGGGATGACAGCGATTCCCCAAGACTAATAGATGTAACGGTGTGGCGAGAATCTGTCACCATGCCTTCGCAGAATTCTGCAATCCCGGGCGTAATTTGGTCACTGCAGGAGAAGATCAGCGAGAGAAGATCAGCACCAGCGGTAAGCGAGAAGTGTATCGCCTTGTTGAGGTGGTGGGGAATTCGCCGGGAAGTAAATCATGCCGTTCGCTGAGAGAGTGGCCTGCAGATCAGATGAGCCCTGCCAGGAGATAGTGCGGGCCGTGATCGATGAATCCGTTGAGTCAATCACGGCAGGATGATAAGTGGGCCGATCGCTCATGTACTGTTCGTCGACCGCAGCCAGAGCTTCGATCGCTGGAGCAATGGTAGGATTAATCCCAGACAGTTTTCGCAAGGCGGTTTTCACAAACAGTTCGAAGCAGACGAGACTGCTGACCGGATTGCCGGGAAGGCCGAAGACGAGGCAGGTTTTCGGCTGCCGCTTGATCCCGAACCAGATGGGTTTACCAGGCTTGATATCGACTTTGTGAAAGATCTTTTCCACACCTTCGGCAGCGAGTGCCTGTGGGACGAGATCGAGCATGCCCGCGGAGACACCGCCTGTTAAGAGGAGAAGATCGGCGGTTAAGCCCTGACGGATCTTGAGTGTGAGTTCGTCCAACGAATCGGAGACGATGCCGAGTCTCTGCACATCACAGCCGGCTTGTCGCGCGAGGCTGGCGAGCAAAGTCTCATTCGAGTTTCGAATCTGGCCGGGACCTGGCTTTTCGCTGGGAGGAACGAGTTCATCACCTGTGGCCAGAATGGCGAGTGTGGGCTGTTGTTTGACTGGAATCGTCACGATCCCCAGTTCGGCCAGACCTGCCAGATGCTGGGAAGCTAACCTTTGACCAGCACTCAAGACCAGTTGGCCGGGTTGCATGACGGCTCCACGCCGGATCAGGTTGGCTCCAACTGGTACCGATTCGTGAATGAAAACCAGATCCTCTTTCCGTGTGGTCGCTTCAATTTTGACGACTGCAGTTGTTCCGGACGGGAGCGGTGCCCCCGTCATGATCTGGATCGCTTCACCCGCGGCAAGACTTTTTGAAGGTGTCTGGCCAGCACAGATGAGACCTGTCACGCGAAGTGATGGGCTGGGAGTGAAAGTTGATAGCCCGGCAGACTGTGCGAGGTCTTCGGCCCGGATGGCATAGCCATCCATCAGTGCTTTATCGAAGAGAGGCGCAGGTTCCGGGCTGAGAATGGCCTGGCTCGTCACTCGCCCGAAAGCCTCATGGAGAGGCACGGTCTCTTCCGCGAGTGCATGCGCCGAGGTACTGATCAGTTCTAAGGCAGCAGGAATATCCAGAAGTGGTGGCATGGCTCCGGTTCCGGATCTGATTCTTTATCAATGTGACATTCAGCGATGGCTGAACCACTCTTATGAAAGAGCTGGTGCATTCCGCTGCGCTGCATGACACCCTACGGGGAAACCTGACTCCGTGCGGCATGCTTGCTCAGAGCCGCAAGCATGGCACAGAGAAAGCATGGCACTGAGAAGGCATGGAACTGAGCCGTTACACCGACCAGAAACCAGGTTTAGAACTTGTGGACAAACAGATCGAGGCAGATGACAAAGAGCATCAGTCCCAGGACGAAGGCCATGCCGGCATAGGTGGCGGCAATCTGCACTTTCTCATTGGGTTTCTTGCGGGTGATCGCTTCGTAACCCAGGAAGACCATGTGTCCACCATCGAGCATCGGAATCGGCAGAAAGTTAATCACCGCCAGGTTCGCACTCAAAAAGCCCAGGAAAATTAGTAGAGACGAAATCCCCAGCTTGGAAATCTCATAAGCAGCGCGGGCAATCCCTAAGGGGCCGTGCAATTCAAAGACACTCAAATGCCCGGTAAAGAGGCTGCGCAAAGTCATGTAAATGTTCAGGACAGACTTCTCCATGTTGGCGTAGCCCATCTTGAAGGCTTCGCTGAAAGACTTCGCCTGTTGGGTCGTGCGAGCCGGATACATCGCGAATCCACGACGTGGATAAGGCCATTCTTTATCGGCCACAGGTTCAAGATCAATCGTTCGAGTTTCGGAATCTTCCTTGATGGTCAACGTCGCTTTGCGAAGTGGATATCTTTGCAGTTGCACGAAGGCGAAAGCCCAGTTGTTGACGTTCTTCTCTTTATCGCTCCCCAGATCGACTTCCACCGTTTTGGCATCCGGGCCTGATCCTTCATCGGGGTGAGGAAGCAGTGCCAGCTTGAGGATCCGCTGACCGGGTTTGATCCCCGCAGCTTCCGCTGGAGAACCGGGGTCAACACTCAGGACGACGGGTACAACCTGAATGGCGACACCAATCGCAGGAATAGCCAGTGCATCGCCAGCACGCAAAGGCGCATCGAGCCAGCCGGGACTGGACTCGGGAGTGACCTTGAGAACCACTTCCTGATTCCCACCGCCATCCTTCTGACGAGCGACTGTGATTTCGATTTCTTTGCCAGCCATCTGGCTTAATTCGTCAGGCAGTCGCAACGGATTGAGAGCCGTGCCAATCGCCCGGTCGCCCACTTTCACAATCTTATCCTTGGCCAGAAAACCGGCCTTCTGCGCCGGGGAGCCGAGTCGCACAGCAGTGATCGGGCCCGTATCCATCGAGAGCCCCAACGTGCGGAAGAAACCTGGGCCCACGCGTGATTTGATCTCTTCACCTTGAGCATCGAGATCGGGAACGCCGGCGGCATTCACGGGAGGGCGGCGAACTGTGAGTGTGACCGCTTCACCACCTTTAGAGACAAGTCGATCTTCCAGATCCTGGAACGATTTCACTTCCACATCATCGACATGTGTGATCAGGTCGAGCCCCTGAAGTGGTGGCTCGGCCGATGCAGCGGGCGTGCCTGGCATCACGGTGGGATCACCATTCAGGAACTTCATCAATCTCAAAGAAGAACTGAAGCTCACCCCGATCGAAGGACGGTTGCCGCTGGTATCGGGGACGACAACAGTTTTGAACGGTGTGTCATCACGTCGGCGACCTTCGACATCAATCGGGCCCGTCGAAAGAGCAGCACTGATGGAAACTTCTTCGAACGAACGGATGGTTCGACCACCCATTTTCTCGATCTTGTCGCCACGTTCGAGCCCAGCGACCCAGGCGGGATGACCAGGTTCGACACTGCCGACAATCGCAGGGACAGATTCCACGCCCATGGCAAAGGCAATGGCACAGAAGATCAGCCCCGTGATGAGATTCATGATCACACCAGCAGAGATAATCGCCATGCGCTGCCAGACGGGTTTGGACGAGAACGACCGCGGATCAGCCGCGATTTCTTCACTGGTCAGTTGGCTGGGATCCGCATCGTCCTGCCCCAGCATCTGCACATAACCACCAAAAGGAATGGCTCGGAGTGCATAGACAGTCTCGCCCCATTTCTTGGCCAGAATTGCCGGGCCGAAGCCAATGCTGAATTGCTCGACATGGACATCGCACCATTTGGCGACCGCAAAGTGGCCCAACTCGTGAAAGAAGATCACCATTCCGAGGCCGAGGGCGACGTACAGGATATTCTGAAGACTGCCCAGTGTGAGAGCCATCAGGCAGGGATTGAGCAAAAGGATCAAATCTAAGCTTTCCAACGTCGCGTCTCCTCGCGTGCCCAGGCATCCAGTGCCAACAATTCACTCAGTGAAGGATTGGTGGAGTGCGTGTGCGCGGCTAGTACTTCCCCACAAACCTGGGGAATCTCCATAAACTTCAAATCATTGTTTAAAAATCGTTCGACAGCGACCTCGTTTGCCGCATTCAGCACTGCTCCGCTGCCGCCACCGGCTGCAGCGACTTCAAAACCCAGCTTCAAGGCAGGAAACCGTTCAAAATCAGGAGGGAAAAACTCCATCGTCTGAGATTCGAACCAGTTCATCTTACGTGCGAAACCAGGTTTTCGCTGGGGCCATGATAACGCATATTGAATGGGCAGGCGCATATCGGGCGGAGAAAGCTGCGCCAAAATCGAGCCATCCACATATTCCACCAGTGAATGAATGATCGATTGGGGGTGCACCACGACGTTCAATTCGTCCACGCGGGCATCGAAGAGCCAGCGGGCTTCAATCACTTCGAGGGCTTTGTTCATCATCGTCGCGCTGTCGATGGTGATCTTCGGACCCATCTTCCATGTGGGATGATCGAGAGCAGCCGCCACTGTCACCTGATCGAGTTCTGCCAGGGAAGCTTTGCGAAAAGGCCCGCCACTGGCCGTTAAATGAATGCGGGACACCTCGTGGCGATTCCCGGCAGCGAGGCACTGAAAGATCGCACTGTGTTCACTATCAACGGGCAGAATTTCACCGCCAGAAGCCTTCGCCGCATTGGTGACGAGTGCACCAGCGACAACCAGACTTTCTTTATTGGCCAAAGCCACCCGTTTGCCCGATTGAGCGGCGGCCCATGTTCCCTTAAGCCCGGCGGCCCCGACGATCGCCGAAACAACAATCCCGACCTCAGGATCGATCGCGACCTGCTCGATTCCTGCTTCGCCAAACAGCAGTTGAGTCTCAGGGGGAAACAGCGATCGATCGATCTCACCCGCCAGCGATGAATCGGCAATGACGGCATAGCGCGGATGAAACTCGTGGCATTGCGAGGCGAGTTCCTGCACGCGACGATGGGCGGCAAGTGCAAAGAGTTGAAACGATGCGGGGTCACTGCGGACCACGTCGAGTGTGCTTAAGCCGATCGAACCAGTTGAACCCAGCAGGGCAATCTGCTTCATCAATGGGTACAACCTTTACGAAGACAAAAGGCCATAACTTCTCCGCTCACGATCTGCTGAAAAGGATCTTCGCCCGATCAGCTTGGGAAATGGCCTCTTCGGAATTAGCCAAAAAACTGTAACTTCCATGTTCTGTAAAGTTTAGGAAACCTGAAAAAACTCGACAAGGCCGGATCGGCCTCTTCGATAAGTGTTGGGTTATCTATTCGAATTCAGGAGAATGACATTCACAGGGAGTTGCCCTGCGAGGCGGGGTGTTGTAGATCATCCTTGAGGAGTTTTCTTTTCAAACTACTGAATCTAAGGATATTGCCTTGAATTCGGCTTTGCCTGAAAGATCCATGAACCACTCGGCCAAACGTTCTGCAGGAGCAAAGCGGGTCTCCCCGTGGATGTTCTTCAGTCACGCAATTCTGGGCCTGTTACTGTCCGGGATGTTGTTCCTCAGTGACGAAAGTTCGGCCTTAGCGCAGGAAACGTCACCTGTTCAGGAATCTGTATCGCAACCGGCGACACCCTCCCCCAAAACGCCTGTCGATGGTGCGAAACCGTCGTCTGGGGTCACTGGTCAGCCCGAAGAAAAATCAACGGCGACAGACCACTCTCATGCGGCAGATCACACAAAATCGGATGAACATCATTCTCAAAAAGATTCTCATACAGGTGAGGCACATGCCGGGCATGAACCGCTGGGGAAGCTGGTTTCGAAGTTCTCAACAGTTCCGTTTGCCCTGTTGCTGCTTTCGATTGCCGCCTTCCCGCTGATCAACCCGCACTGGTGGGAGCACAACTCGAACAAAGGGATTGTGGTCGCGATCCTGTCGATCCCGGTGGCGATTTATCTCACCACCTTCGGGGAGGCCGGTCTGCATACCCTCGAACACAGTGGTAAAGAATATGTCTCCTTCCTGCTGCTGCTGGGGTCGTTGTTTGTCATCAGTGGCGGCATCTACGTGCGTGGATCATTGGCT
>VFQR01000695.1_pt1 | contig 37024 bp, 45 predicted proteins | sample 3512321 | NCBI WGS metagenome assembly VFQR01 (sample SAMN10412374, study PRJNA504923) | tailings metagenome | isolation source: Relicate 3 Philex TSF1 revegetated site | place: Philippines: Tuba, Benguet | collected 2017-08-29 | reverse complement strand
TGATCGACGAGATCGACAAGGCCGACATCGAGTTTCCGAACGATCTCCTGCAGGAACTCGATCGCATGGAATTCCATGTCTATGAGACCGGCGAGACCATCAAGGCCGCAAAGCGCCCGATCATCGTCATCACGTCGAACAACGAGAAAGAACTGCCGGACGCGTTCCTGCGCCGTTGCTTCTTTCATTACATCCGCTTTCCGGATGCCGACACCATGAAAGCGATCGTCGAAGTCCACTTCCCCGGCATCAAGCAGCGGCTCGTCGCCGAAGCGCTCCGCATGTTCTACGAAATCCGCGAAGTGCCAGGCCTGAAGAAGAAGCCTTCGACCTCCGAATTGCTCGACTGGCTGAAACTGCTGATGGTCGAAGACATCGGTCCCGAGACGCTGCGCGAACGCGACCCCAAGAAGCTCATTCCGCCGCTCCACGGTGCCCTGCTCAAGAACGAGCAGGACGTCCACCTGTTCGAGCGCCTCGCCTTCCTCGCACGCCGCGAGAGTTGATCGGCCTTTGTAATAGGCCTGTGAAAGAGCCGTGCGAACAGGAGCGCACGGGAAACAGGCCTGCTACGTTGTCCGGACTGTTGTCGAGGTAACCGAAGATGCGCCGCCTGCTCCTGCTGCGTCACGCAAAGTCCGACTGGCCCGACGGCCTCGAAGATGCGCTTCGGCCGCTGACCGAGCGCGGGCGCAGGAACGCACCGGAAATGGCCAAGGCGATTGCCCGCGCCGGACTGACCCCCAATCTTGCGCTGGTATCTACCGCAGTCCGTACACAGCAGACCTGGGATCTCTTCGCCCCTCATCTCGGCGCGGCGGTGCGCATGCGCGAAGAGAGAAAGCTCTACGGAGCCTCCGAACAAACGCTGCTCGATTTCGCACGCAGCGTGCCGGACGAGATTCAAACTTTGCTGTTGTGCGCGCACAATCCCGGCATCGAGCGCCTTGCACGAAGCTTTGCCAAATCCGGCGACGCGGATGCCATCCGCAGGGTCGAAACGAAATATCCCACCTGCGGTCTTGCCGTAATCGAATTGCCGATCCATCGCTGGAAGGAAATCTCGCCTCCTGCGGGAAGGCTCGAAATGTTTCTCACGCCCGCCAGTCTGGCTGGCTGAGTCAGGATTTCGGCAGCACGTCTTCCGGAATTGCGTCCGGGCGATAGGTGCGTGGGCGGTTACGCCGCAAGATGTTCCAGATCTGCCAGATGAACCAGCCCCCGATGAGCGTCATCAGGCCCGCGATCAGGTACTGTCCCGCCACCACGCCCTGCACGAGTATGTACAAAAGCGCGCCCAGCGTGAGCACGCCAAGGGCGAGCGATGGCCACCAACGCCATGCCGGAAGGCCCGCCTCATAAACACAATTGGCGTTTGCTGCCGCAACGCGCCGGTGAAACTCGCGCAGAAATTTCGTGTACTCGCCGCCCAGGTTCTCCATGTCGATCAGCGAGCGCGCCGAAACCGACTGGATCGGAATTTTCGCGCTGTTCAGCGGCCAGATTTCCGCAATGAACCGGGAGTTCGCCAGATTGGTCGGCTTGTAACCGAGCCGTATGCGCCGGATCATCGGATAGCTGACGCGGCCCGTGCGCAGGCCGATCGCCCAATCCAGCGAATCCTTGGAGAGCTTGAATTCGTATGCCGGGCCCATCAGGCGCGGCTTGTAGGCAAACGTGATTTCATCAGACGACATGGCGCGCGGCTTTTAGACCGTACGCACACGTCATGCAAAGGAATTCGGAGCGCGTTGCACCGCGCTCCGAACCCGGGTCTGCGTTACCAGCCGTAGTAGTAGCGCGGGCCGTAGTAGTAATAGGGCGCGCCATAATACGCAGGGTAATACGGCTGGTAGTAATGGCGATGGTAGCGGCGGTTATACTGATGCGCCGCGATACCGGCCGCGACCGCGCCGAATACACCAAGCGCAACGGCGGGGCCGACGTGACGACGACGCCAGCGAACCTCTTCGACCGGCTGCGTCGTCGACTGCTTCACGATGTTCTGGTTCACCGTGACCGGCGCCGCAACAGCGGGAACAGCAGGAACCGCAAGCGCTCCGAGGCCAACGGAACCGGCGATGCCAATCACCGCGAATTTCTTGGACAGGGTGTTCATGAGAACCTCCTACTGAACGATACAGGCGCAGGCATTTGGGTAGGATGCTCGCGCTTTCAATCCCTGAAACGCCTCGAAACCGTGATTGTTTCATGAATAATGGTTCAGTTTCGGCGCTGCAGATGAGGCCGTAATCCCGGTAGCAATCCGGTTTTTCCGCAGCGCTATCTATGCGAAACTTCGCATCTGCAATCGTGGAGAATTCCGTTGAGCCGCGACAAGAATTCGATGATTTCCCGCCGCGAAATGATGATCGCAGGCGGCCTGCTTGCCGGATCCGCCTTCGTTCCTGCACCTGCGCGGGCGTCAATGCCGCTCGCGAAAGCCCAGGCGCCGGGCTTTTACCGCCGCAACCTCGGCGCGTTCGAAGTCACGGCGGCGCTCGATGGCGACCTCGATCTTGAACTGAGCCTTTTCAGCGGAGACCGGAAGGAAATCGAGCAGCTTTCTTCGCAAAGCTATCAGGCTTCGCCGCCACGCATTCACTGCAACGCCTTCGCCGTAAACACCGGCGACAAACTCTATCTCGTCGATACCGGCAGCGGCACGCTGATGGGATCTTCGCTCGGGCGCGTTGCCGCTAACCTCGTACTCGCAGGAATCAATCTCGACCAGATCGACGCGGTGCTGCTCACGCACCTGCATCCGGATCACGTGGGCGGACTGACCGTGGAAGGCCGGCCCGCTTTCAGGAACGCCGACATCTACGTCTCGGAAGCCGATGCGAAATTCTGGCTCAGCTCGGAGACCGCCGACAAGGCGCCCGCCGAGATGAAGCCGTTCTTTAAAATGGCAAGCGATGCGATAAAGCCCTACGCACACCGCTTGAAACCCCTACCCAAATCCGGGGAGATCGCCACCGGCATTTCTGCGGTTTCCTTGCAGGGGCATACGGCCGGGCATACCGGCTATTTGTTCGCATCCGGCAAAGAACAGATGCTGGTCTGGGGCGATATCGTGCACAACGCAGCACTGCAGTTCACGCGTCCCGAAGTGACCCTCGCTTTCGACACCGATCAGCAACAGGCGGCGCAGGCGCGCAAGCGAGCGTTCGATATGGCGACAGCAGATCGTTTGCTTGTCGCAGGCATGCATCTGCCCTGGCCGGGCCTCGGGCACGTCGAAAAATCCGGCGAAATTTACCGCTATCACCCGGATTTCTGGAACGCGCGGCTTTAACGCCCGCCAGGATTTCGACCGCGAACTCACGCATACGTGTCGTGCGCAGCAGGCATTTCGATCTGCGGCAAATCTATGCCGTCCGTCGCAGCGCCGACACATTGTGTGTGCGCGAAGCAACAGAACCGCTACGCGATCTCAGACCTTCGTACGATTTCGTCGCGTGAACATGCGAACGCGCAACGTAGGCATTGCAACGAAGCGCGAATGCAAACCGCACGTTTCCGAATCTTCTTCGTAAACAACGGACGAAAACTCCCTCTCACGGGTTCGTGATCCTGCGGTGCATCCAAATTCCGCATTCACGGGATTACCTGATGTCACGCGGCGCACACCCCATATGCGCCGCATCAACAAGGAGTTCGAACCATGAAGAAGATTGTTTATTCGACGCTCGCTGCCGCTACCCTGTTCGCGTCGGTCGGCGCGGCTTCCGCGCAGTCGATGCACACCTGGACCGTGCAGGATCTCTCGCTGAACACCGGCGGCGCTTCGGTCGGCTACAACCAGACGATCGCGAGCCCGGACAACATCCGCTAACGCGTGAAATCGCGGCCGGCCTCGCGCCGGCCGCGTTCTTTCATGCGCGCGTCAATGCGAATACCTGCCGGTAGATCGAACGATCTTCCGCTTCCATGACCGCGAGACCCGATGCGATCACCTCGGCGTCGAGCGATTCCAGCAGAAGCATCGCCTCGAAGCCGCGATCGCCCGAGCGCATGGCTTTTTCATTCGTTGCGATTGCAGACGATGTATCGTCGACTTCTAGAATTCGCGTCGCCGCCATCCGGTCGGCCTTCGCGATTTCTTCGGCCGCAGCCCGGTAATTCGAGATCTGCACGCGCGGAAACAACACCGCCGCGGCACAACCGCCCTCGGCTTCGCTGCTCTCCTGCGCGATACGGCCTCCGCCGCGCATGAAGTTTTTCAATTTCGGCATGATTTTCTGCGACCACGGCGTCGGCGCATTCAGCCGCGCAAGATAAGCGGCGCTGCCGACGACGCCCGCATCCCGCAGCCGATAGAAAATAAGAAACCGGCCAAGCCCTGCAGCGTCGGCGCGAAACACGCGCGCCGCAAGAAAACCGGGCACGGATAGCCGCTCCTGCACATGCTCGCGCGTGAGCCAATGCAGGTAGTCGGTTTCGTCCGCGGGATCGACGTCGCTCCAGATCGCAAGAAAACCCTGTGCCATGTGCACTTCATAACATGGATTGCGCGGGGTTCGGCAGGCCGCGCGACTCGGTTATGGTGCGGGCCTTCTTCGGTTGGAGGTAGCGATGATTCGCGCGGTCCTGTTTGCAATGCTGGCCCTGTCGGGCACTTCCGCGTTCGCGCAGCAATCCGCCGCTCCCTTGCGCGACTGCGCGGTGCTGCCGAGCACGCGCGAGAACCTCGTCATCAGCAACAAATGCAGCCAGGCAATTCATGTCGAGCTGTTCGATCTTGCGCAGCAGACCGTGATCGAAGGCGACCTGCAACCCAAGCAGGCGATGCAGGCGCCGCTCGAGGCGTTCGGCGCGATCTGCCCTGCGGGCTACCGCTCGAGCGTACCGTTGCTGCTCGTGAACCGTCCGATCTTTGCGAAAGACATGTACGCCTGCATCCGCCGCTGACGACGCGGCGTTCCGGGACGGCGCTATTTCTCCAGCCGGTAGGTTCCGCAGACCGTGCACTCGTACATGCGCGATACGCGGATGCCGGGCACTTCCTCGCTGTTCATCTCGCTCACCAGCGAAAAGCTGGCCGAGCCGCATTCGCAGATTCCGAGTTGTGGGCGGCTCGTGATCTGTATGGGGGTGTCCGGGGCGGGTACGCCATCGGCTGCCGGCTGCGGTTTCTCCGCATCGTCCTTGGATCGACTCATGAAAATGCAATTTCCTCCGGCACCGTAAGTGCGGTGGCCCGGGGCGAAAGGAAAGTCCGCAAATGCTGCAGCGGCGCAACCCGCGCCGGTTACTCAAAAGGAGCAAACGGAACTTTTTCCGCCTTCGGCGGTTATGACTGCATCCCCCGACAATCTGGAGAAGCAGAAGGACGGCCTCCGGCCGCATGGCTCCGCAATGACGAACGCAAACCGAAACCCCCGCGAAGAACGCCTGCAGGTGATGCTGCTGGTGGAAGAGATTCGCGCGATCGACGACTTTCGCTTCGCGAACCGCATGCCGAGCCGCGCGGCCGCGATCCGCGAACTGCTTCGCCGCGGCCTTGCTGCGGAAGGCTTCGGCGCGGCCGCACCCGGCAGCCGCTCGAGCGACTACGGCGTGACCGGCCTGTCGCCCCGTGGCGTGAAGAACGAGCGCGGCGGCGCGCGGGAATAGCGCGCCGCGCGCAGGCGCGTATGAGCGCGGCCTAGTCCTCGTCGTCGTCATCCTCGCCGTCGCCGTAGACCTGCTCCTGCAGGTCGAGCACGGCATCGCGGAGGATGTTGATGAGGGTCGCGGCTTCCGGCGAACTGGCCTCGAGCTTTGCGAGCGCGGCGGCGAATTCCTTGCCTTCGAGCGGATTGTCGTCGTCAGCCATGGTGGGTCTCCTCTTGGGTTGCGCATCCAAGCACGCGCGGCGCGGCGCCGAAAGTTGCCGATGTGGATGACGGGACGATGAAGCCGTGCTGTTACCCGGCAGTCAACGCATAACGGCACGGAGACCTTGACCCCGCCACCCCCCGGAAGACAGATGCGACGGGCGCACGACGCGCGGAAGCAGAACCCTGGAAACGGCATGTCCGAAGACATCACGCGCGACGCGCACGGCAACGAACTGAAAGACGGCGACAGCGTCACGCTCATCAAGGACCTCAAGGTCAAAGGCACCTCGGAGACGATCAAGCGCGGCACGCTCGTGAAGAACATCCGCCTCACCGGCGACCCGGACGAGGTGGAGTGCAACACGAAGCAGGTGAAGGGCCTCGTCTTGCGCACGGAATTTCTGAAGAAGGCATGAGCGGCGGCGGGCGCAAGTCGCCCGGCCGAAACAAAAAAAGCCCGGTCGCGAGACCGGGCTTTTCGTATTTCGTTTAGATCAAGGCTTACGCCGCTTCGAGGTTCTCGGCTGCCGACTTGCCGCTGCGCTTGTCTGCAACGACGTCGAACGAAACCTTCTGGCCTTCGTTGAGCGTGCTCATGCCCGAGCGCTCGACTGCCGAGATGTGCACGAACACATCCTTGGAGCCGTCCGCAGGCTGAATGAAACCGAAACCTTTTTGCGCGTTGAAAAACTTCACAACACCGGTGACCATTTTCGTCTCCTAACGTATCGCCATGACAGGCGAGATTGCAGGCGCTGCGCCGTTTGCGCAGAACCTTTTCCCGATGCAGCGATGTCTTGGAGAGAGCGTTTTAGGCGCGTTGGCCAGTACATAAGCAGATCGAACAGCGCGCCTATGCGCCCTATTCCCTCGAATAGCAAACGATATCTACGTTTGGCGCGAATATAGTTACGAGGGACGCCGAACCGCCTCAATTGAGGGTGTGCGATAGCGTATGATCGTGCATCGCGTTCCGCTTCGGAGCCGAGAAAGGCTCAGCCGCATGAACGCTCGCGCAACCGGATGAAAGATCATTCGAAGTTTGCCGGCTATCTCGTTCTCTCCATTTTGCTCGTTGCCTTCATCGCGTGGTCGAAATACGCGGCCCTCTCGGGCACGGTACTTCTCACGTTAATGATCGCTTCTTTCGCCATGTTCATTGGCTGGCGCGTGCTCACGGGCATATGGCCTGGAAACGACGTGCCGCGATGAGACCGACACCGCCCATCGGCACAAAACGAATTTGCACAAGCTGCGCTGCAAAGTTTTACGACCTCGACAAGCGCCCGATCGTTTGCCCCAAATGCACGCTCGTTCTCGTGGAAGGGGCTGCGATCGTTTCATGAAACTGCATGAGGATTACATCATGATTCATAAATTCCGCATCGGTCAGAGCGTGCAATTGACGCGCGACACGCTTCGTATCGCAGGCGATAGCCTCTTTCGGATTCTGGCGCTGCGCCCATTCGACGGAGACGATCCGCTCTATCTCGTCAAAAGCGACGGCGAACGCCACCAGCGGATTGTCGCGCAAAGCGCGATGAAGCAGGTATTCAACTAGCTATGACGTTCAACTGCACGAAGTGTGGTGGGAGGCAGGCGGTGGTTAAGTAGATGCGCCGACGCATGTTACAGACTAATGACCTTGAGCTGGCTTTATAGCTTCAGCATTTTCAGGTTCAGTTATTTCGCTCACGATTTTGTAACTCAACTTAAGCCGCTCGTTAAAAAATTCGACCAAATTCTTCAATGCTGCGAATGCGTCCTTATAGCGCTTTTCTGCAATCTTATACTCATCCTTAAAAAGCTCATTGATTTCAATCATTCGCGGTCTCAATGCAAAAAACACATCCTGAGGAATTCGACCTTCACCAAGTCGCCCATCGAACGCTTCCGGTGGGGGCAGCAGTTCAGTTAGCCTCGACTTCGCTAGACCCAGTCGGGTCATAACTTCGATCGAACTGTTATGATATTTATCGAGCCCCAGTACTTCATTGAAAATCTTGTCGTTTCTCAATGATAATAGATAGCCCATTTCACTATCAGTAAAATAGATCTTCTCTGGAATGTTCGCGATTGGGAGTACCCTCTGCCAAGGCTCCATATTTTCTGGACCAAGTAATGCTTGAACTTCATGCAACGTTTCCCACCATCTGTAGGAATTGGTGACTAAGTTGCTCATCTTCAGAATAAGTGAGTACGCCATAGATCTATGCTTTGCAGCGGCGTCCTCTTCGCGCTGTCGCCTAGCCTCCCGAAATGACTGCCGCTGAAGCAAATATGAGATAATTGCACTGAAGATGCCGCCAACGAGCGCACCCGCGATTGCGGCCCAAAACTCTCCTCCTAGACCAAGAAACTCTGAGGAAGCCTTCTCTAGTCCAAGCATAGGAAGTGGCGACGAATCTTCCTCAACGTCGAGAAAGTAGCGCCACATCAGGAAAGTTTCCTCAACCGAGCGAAAGCATTCTCACTACGAACGATCCAATTTTCTTCTGACGAAAAACCGGGGCACTGAATACTAACGGTGAGATGAAATTCGGCAAGCGCCAAATGACGAGAATGAATACTAAGCCCTATAGGACTTCCAAGCTCCGCTTCTGCCTCCTTGAATACTGGAAACGAATTTGGAATTCCTAGCGAACGCCGCAGAAAGTGCATCGGAATTCCTGCGTTGTCGTTTCCCATTCCGATATATTTAAACGAGCCGTAGTCAACAATGTTCAGTTCTGCATCAATCAGAATATCCACATTCGTATAAAATGACGGCTGCACTGACCTGTTACCAATGTTTGCAAATAGAAAAATAGTTTTTGAATTTTCATCTCGAGGCCTGAATTCAATTTTTTGATTCTCGCCTTTTTCAAAGGACAATCGCACATATAGATCAGGCGTCGAAGTTCGCTTGATAATATCTCTGATTTCGTAATCATGCATAGGTACCGAATTATATTCATATCTACGGTAGTACTTTTTGTCTGGCGCCTGATGGGGCGCTCTACTCGTAGCCTGCGGGATATTTAATACATAAGCGACATTCGAACTGTTGTTCAATGGAATGGCGCGAATTCTTAGCCCTTCAACAATAGGAGAAATCGTCGAGTTTAGTACCTGCTCGATCCACTCCTTGGTTATATTTGATGGATCAACTCCTCCATCTGGACCCACCGTGCCACGAGGAGGCCCCCCGTTAGTTTCTTTAAGACCGTAAATAATTTGTCCTCCGGCAGAATTTGCAAAAGCAGAAACGTCCTTCGCTAATTCTGATCGCGACTTGTCGTCCTTTCCAAGTGAAGGCGACGCTTTAAATTCAAGAGTCAAACTCTCTTGAACATTCTGAGCACTAAGAGAAAGTAAGTCTGCTTCAGATTCTAGTTTAATCATTCAGTTAATCGCTAAATAAAAAGAATAGCGCCTCAGATCCTACCTCACCAGCTCCCGCATCGCCTCGTCCAAGCCTTCGAGCGTGAGCGGATACATGCGGTCCGAGAAAAGCTGCCGCATCATGCGGATCGATTGCGTGTAGTCCCAGTGCTCGCGCGGCACCGGGTTCAGCCAGACCGCGTGCTGATAGAGCCGCGTCACGCGCTCCACCCACACCTGCCCTGCTTCCTCGTTCATGTGCTCGACCGAGCCGCCCGGCATCATGATCTCGTAGGGGCTCATGCTCGCGTCGCCGACGAAGATCACTTTGTAGTCGGAGGGAAACTTGTGCAGCACGTCCCAGGTCGGCGTGCGCTCGCTATGCCGCCGCACGTTCTGCTTCCACACGCTCTCATAGAGGCAGTTGTGGAAGTAGAAGGTCTCGAGGTTCTTGAATTCCGTCCGCGCGGCGGAAAACAGCTCCGAGCAGAGCTCGATGTGCCAGTCCATCGAGCCGCCGATGTCGAGGAACAGAAGCACCTTCACGGCGTTGCGCCGCTCCGGCCGCATCTGCACGTCGAGAAAGCCGTGGTTCGCGGTCTCGCGGATCGTGCCCGGGAGATCGAGTTCGTCGGCGAGGCCCGTGCGCGCGAATTTACGGAGCCGCCGGAGCGCCACCTTGATGTTGCGCGTGCCGAGTTCGACCTGATCGTCGAGGTCCTTGAACTCGCGCTTGTCCCACACTTTGACGGCGCGGTTGTTGCGGTTCTTGTCCTGCCCGATGCGGATGCCTTCGGGGTGATAGCCATAGGCACCGAACGGCGACGTGCCCGCGGTGCCGATCCATTTGTTGCCGCCCTGATGGCGGCCTTTCTGCTCGCGCAGGCGCTCGGCCAGCGTCTCCATGAGCTTGTCCCAGCCCATGGCCTCGATCTGCGCCTTCTCTTCTTCGGTGAGGTATTTCTCGGCGAGCTTGCGGAGCCACTCCTCGGGGATCTGCGCGGTGCCGGCCGCGTCCGACATCAGGTCGAGCCCCTTGAAGACATGGCCGAACACGCGGTCGAACTTGTCGAGATTGCGCTCGTCTTTCACGAGGGTTGCGCGCGAGAGAAAATAGAAATCCTCGACGCGGCGGTTCGCGAGATCGGCGTCCGAATTCAGCGCCTCCATCAGCGTCAGGTACTCACGCACCGTGACCGGGAGCCCCGCCGATTTCAACTCGTTGAAGAAGTGGATGAACATTTCTCTTCGGCCCAACCAATCGTCATGGCCGGGCTCGTCCCGGCCATCCACGTCTTTACAGCGCTGACAGGCTGCGAAGGCGTGGATGCCCGGCACAAGGCCGGGCATGACGCTGTATTTCTATCCGTACTTCTACCGTGAAACGGCGCCCGCGTTAAGGATAGCGGACGAATAAGCCCGCCGCGAGCCGCTTGTACATCGGATTATAAGGTGTGGCGGCGTTAGACTGCGGGCGGAAAACAAGAAACGCATCATGCCCGTCGACCTCGCACTCCAACTCGCGGCACAGCTGGAATCCTTCCCCGAACTCGCGGCGGGATTCGAGACCCTGCGCCGCTCGGCCACGCCCGAGCGCGCGGCCGGCGACGCCGAAGTGTTCTCGGGCAGCGACGCGCTCGATGCGGTGGAGCGCGACTGGCGCGCGATCGAACGCGAAGGCGCGCTGAACAGCCCGTTCCAGTCCTTTGCCGTCGCCGCCGCCGCGCTGCCCGCGCATCGCGCGCACGGCCAGACGCCGCACCTCGTCGTCGTGCGCGAACACGGCGAAACCCGCGCGATCCTGCCGCTCGTCATGACCTCGATGGCGGGAAGCCGCGTGCTGCGCTTCCTCGGCGATCCGCTCATTCAATACGGCGACGCGGTGCTCTCGCGCGCCGGCAACGAGGCGCACCTCGTGCAGGCGCTCCTCGCCGCGGGCAAACTTGGCGCGGATGCCGCGCTGTTTCGCAAGGTCCGCGCGGACGCGAAGCTCGCGGGCCTGCTTTCCCGCCGCGCGCAGGTTTCGAGCGTGGAAGAAGCGCCTTATGTCGATCTCCGCCGCGAGAGCGGCCTGCCGCCGCGCGACATGCGCGAGTTGCGCCGCTACCGCCGCAGGCTTGCCGAACAGGGCGAGGTGCAACTGAAGATTACCCGCGGCGGCGAAGCGCTGCATTGCGTGAACAAGGCGCTCGAACTCAAGCGCAACTGGCTCTCCATGAAGGGCTTCACGTCATCGGTCATTGGTGACACGCATTGGGAATCGGTCCTGACCACGCTCGTCACCGATCATGCGAACCTGCTCGCCTGCGCGCGGCTCGAAGTCGGCGGCAGGCTTGCGGCCATCGAAGTCGCGGTCACGCATAACAAGCGCTGGCACGCGTTCTTGGGTGCTACCAATCCGGAGTTTGCGAAGTCCGGCCCCGGCCAGGTGCAGATGGCCGACACCATCGAACATGCCCGCGCGCAGGGCTTTTTGGCCTACGACCTGCTCGCGCCCGCCGATCCCTTCAAACGCGTGATCGCGACCGGCGCCATCGCGGTCTGCGACTATGCGCTGCCGCTCTCGCTGCAGGGCCGGGTCGCCGCCCGCGCCTTCCGTTTTGCGCCGCATGCGAAACTGGTGCTCGCGAAACTGCCTGCGCCGCTGCGCTCGGCGGCAAAGTCACTGCTGCGGCTGCACTAAACCTCCCGTTTTCCTGCCGTTTTCGCGGAGCCGAATTTTTTCGGCGGCGTTGTCGATCTGCGCCCTGCCCGTTCGTCATGGGGTAGAAGCCGGTACCATGTACGGAACCGGCGGAACCGGAAGGAAACCGAAACATGCGTTTTATGGTGATTGTGAAGGCCTCGAAGGATTCGGAAGCCGGCGTGATGCCGTCCGAGGAACTGCTCATGGCCATGGGCAAGTTCAACGAGGAGATGGTGAATGCGGGCATCATGCTTGCCGGCGACGGCCTGAAGCCCTCGTCGAAGGGCGTCCGTATCAAGTTCGAGGGCAAGAACCGCACGGTCGTCGACGGCCCTTTCGCCGAGACCAAGGAACTGATCGCGGGCTACTGGATCATCGACGTGAAAGATATCGAGGAAGCAATCGAATGGATGAAGCGCTGTCCCGATCCGCATAACGACGGCGGCGAACTCGAAATCCGTCCGCTCTTTGAGCTTTCGGACTTCGCGCCGGGCGAAGGCATCCGCATCCACGAGAAGAACGAAGCCACGATGAAGGGCAAGAAGTGAGGAACGTCATGCGTTTCATGATCATCGTCAAAGCGACCAAGGATTCCGAAGCGGCCCGCCCGGGCACGGACGAGATGTTCAAGGCCATGGCGGACTATCACGAGGAAATGCAGAAAGCGGGCGTGTTACTCGACGGCAGCGGCCTCAAACCCTCGAGCCACGGCTGGCGCTTTACCTGGGACAAGAACGGAAAGAAGTCGCAAACCGACGGTCCGTTCGCCGAAACCAAGGAACTGATTGCGGGGTTCACCCTCATCCAGACCAAGACACGCGAGGAAGCACTGGAATGGACCAGGCGCTTCCCGAACCCCGGTTTCGACGAAGGCGCGATCGAAGTACGCGAGCTTTATTCGCTCGACGATTTCGATAGCCCCGAAGTCGAACGCTTCCGCAAAATGGAAATGAAGAGCCAGCAATAGGCTGCTTGCCTAATCCCGAACGCTGTGGTCGGTAGCCAGTTATGGCTATCGACCCGCAGCGCGCAATCGCCGCCGTCTTCAATATCGAACGGCCGAAACTGATTGCGTCGCTTACGCGCATCACCCGCGATGTAGGTGTTGCTGAAGAACTCGCGCAGGACGCTTTCTCAATCGCGCTTGAGGAATGGCCGAAGTCCGGTGTGCCTTCAAATCCCGCAGCGTGGCTTATGCTCACCGCGAAGCGAAAGGCGCTCGACGCGCACCGCCGCAAAAAGATGATTGCGCAAAAATACGACGAACTTGGCCGCGACCTGCGCGAGGAAGAAGAAACGCCACCCGATCTCGATACCGCGCTCGACGATGACATCGGCGACGATCTGTTGCGCCTGATCTTCACGGCCTGCCATCCGGTGCTTTCGCAGGAAGCGCGCGTAGCACTCACGCTTCGCCTGCTCGGCGGATTGACGACGGAGGAGATTGCCAGCGCCTTCATCGTGCCCGAGCCGACCATCGCGCAACGCATTGTCCGCGCGAAGAAGACGCTGGCTGATAAGAAAATCGCCTACGAAGTCCCGCATGGCGAAGAATTATCTGAGCGTCTCGCGACAGTACTCGAAGTGATCTACCTCATCTTCAACGAAGGCTACTCCGCAACATCCGGCGAGCGCTGGATGCGGCCGGAGCTTTGCAACGAAGCGCTGCGGCTTGGCCGCGTGCTCGCAGAGCTTGCGCAAGACGAGCCGGAAATTCACGGCCTTGTCGCGCTGATGGAAATCCAGATGTCGCGCTTCGCGGCTCGCACCGATGCAAACGGCGAAGCGGTTCTGCTGCTCGACCAGAACCGGGCCCGCTGGGATCGCCTGCTCATCCGCCGCGGGCTGACCGCCATCGAACGCGCGCATACGGCCTGTGCAAAACTTCGGCGGCTACCGGGTTCGTATCTTCTGCAAGCTGAACTCGCCGCCTGCCACGCACGCGCGAACAAACCGGAAGATACCGACTGGGCAAAAATCGTCGGCATCTACGGTGCGCTCAATGCGTTTACTCCCTCGCCGGTGATCGAGCTGAACCGCGCGGTCGCCCTCGGCATGCTGATGGGACCACAGGCGGGGCTTGAGATCGTCGACGCGCTCGCGAAAGAACCGTCGCTCAGGAACTACTATCTCCTGCCCGCCGTTCGCGGGGATCTGCTCGCGAAGCTCGAACGCAACGATGAGGCCAGGCAGGAATTCGAGCGCGCGGCCGAGATGACGCAAAACCAGCAGGAACGCGCGGCGATGCTGAAGCGCGCGGACGAAGCCCGCTAAACCCGGGCCTTTTCTTTGTTCTCTTTTTGTTCTAGTCTACCCGGCCCGCAAAAGAGTGCCGCGTTATGGGCCGTTTCAGCTACCTGACCATCGACTTCAACTCCTACTTCGCAAGCGTCGAGCAGCAGATGGAGCCGCGTCTGCGCGGACGCCCGGTCGCGGTCGTGCCGATCGCGAATACCGACAAGACCTGCGCCATCGCCGCGAGCTACGAAGCCAAGGCCTTCGGCGTGAAAACCGGCACCCGTATCTGGGAAGCAAAAAAGCTGTGCCCGGACCTGATCTGCGTGCCCGCAAAGCACGACCTCTATGTCGATGTGCACGAAAAGCTCAAGGAGCAGGTCGAGAACAACGCGCCGATTTTATTCACCGGCTCGATTGACGAATTCACCTGCAAGCTGATCGGCGACGAGTGCGAGCCTGACAACGCGAGGAAGATCGCACGCGGCATGAAAGCAAGCATCCGCGACAATGTCGGTGTTTGCCTCACTTCCTCCATCGGCATTGCGCCGACCAAACTGCTTTCGAAAATCGCCTCCGACATGCAAAAGCCCGACGGCCTGACCTTGATCGAACAGAAAGACCTGCCGCATGTCCTGCACCCGCTGCAACTCACGGACCTGCCCGGAATTGCGCGCGGCATGGAAGCGCGGCTGCACCGCGGCGGCATCTACGACATCGCTTCCCTGCTTTCACTGGACCCGAAGGAGGCGCGGCATATCTGGGGCTCGGTCGGCGGCGAGCGTTACTGGTATGAGTTGCAGGGCGTCGATATTCCGCGGCTTGAAGGCGGCCGCCGCACCATCGGCCACTCGCGCGTACTCTCGCCCGATATGCGCTCGCCTGGCCGCACCCGCATCGTCAGCCGCGCGCTTTTAATGAAAGCCGGAACCAGATTGCGCCGCTATGGCCTCGCTGCCAGTGCGCTCGGCCTTTCCGCCCGCCGCGCGCACCAGCCGAGCCTGGTTGCGGAGACCACTTTTTCTCCGACACAGGATTCCTTCACGCTGTTGAAGATGCTGGACGATCTCTGGCGGCAGCTTCCACGCTCGCGCGAGCCATTCAAGAAAGTTTCCATCTGGATGATGCGGCTGACGCCGGTCGATACGCGCCCGCGCGACCTGTTCGTCGAAACGCGCCCCGATGGCTTCACAAAAAAAGAAATTCTCTGGCGCTCGGTCGACAAGCTGGTTGCGCGCTATGGTCGCGAGACGGTGACGCTCGCCTCGCAGAAAGACCTTGGCCTGCAATACCTCGGCGCGAAGATCGCCTTCACGCGCGTGCCGGACGCGCAGGAGTTCCGGGAGTAGCGCCACCTCAGCGCGGCTTCGGCTTCGCGAAGCGCGGGTCGTAGCGCGGATTCATGTAACACGTGCCGAAATTCGTGCGGGACGCCATGCACTGCTGGTACGTGTAAGCCTGGCAGATCGTCACGGTATCGAACGGCCCCGGACCGATGCGCTGGTCGCGGCACCACATATCCGATGGCGGCTGACGTTGCGCGTAAGCCGGTGCGGCAAACCATAGCGGCGCGACAACAGCCGCGAAAAGCAACACGCGCATCGCGAATGACCTTCTCTCTTCTCGCGCGTAACACGCCGCATTTGAACGCCGAATGAACGGCGCGCCTTGCAAAAATTTAATTCTGCAATCCGCGCAACGCGGGAACCGGACACGCGTCCGGCGCATTTACATGCGTCTCATCGTGAAATCCGAAACCCCGGCGCGGGCGACCGCGCTCGCACCGGAGTGAACATGGCTTTCGTGCCACTGCCCTATCTGCGTGTCTCGCCTGCGATCCTTGCTGCGTTTCTCGCGTCGATCCTCCTGCTGCTTGCACCCGCGATCTGGAACGGCTTTCCGCTGCTGTTCTACGACAGCGGCGACTACTTCCTGCGCACCATCCTCGGGCAACTGAACAACGGCCGCTCGGTCGTCTATGGCGCGTGGCTCACGGCGTTTCGCTATCCGAATTTCTGGCCCGCTGCGGTAGTGCAATGCGCGATCACGGTGTGGGTCGCCTATCTCGTGCTGCGCACGCATGGGCTGCGAAACCGTCCGGCGGCGCTGCCGCTCGGTCTCGTCGGCGTGATCGCGGTGCTCTCCGCCTGCACCGCACTGGCCTGGATCGCCGGCATGATGATGCCGGACCTTTTCGCAGCGCTTGCCGTGCTCGCGCTCTATCTCCTCCTGCGCAAGCGCGATGAAGTATCCCGCGTCGAGCGCTACGCGCTCGTTGCGCTGCTCGTGTTCTCCTGCGCCACGCATAACGGCACGCTTGCGGTCGTGCTTTCGCTGCTCGTCGCAGCCCTCGCACTTCATGTCTGGCGCGGCACGCTGATCCCGCGTGCTGGCCTGAAACAGGGCGCACTCGCGATCCTGCTCGCGATCCTGCTCGTGCCTTCGGCAGGCTGGGTGTTCACCGGCAACTTCGCCTGGACGCCGGGCGGCGCCGGCTTCGTCTTCAGCCGCCTCGTGCAGGACGGCATCGCGCACCGCTACCTGGCCGACAATTGCCCCGACACGAAGCTGAAGCTCTGCGAAGTGCGCCACGCACTGCCGCACACCGCGGACGATTTCCTCTGGCATCAGGGCGACCGCGGACCGTTCGCGCATATCGGCGGCTTCGAGGGCGGCGCCGACGAAATGAGGCGCATCACGCTCGACAGCGTGATCCAGTATCCCGGCCTTCATCTTTGGACCGCGGTGAAGTCGAGCGCGTTGCAGCTTTCGCGCGTACGCACGGGCGACGGCGTCGTGCATGACATCGGATTTACCTATGGCGTACTCGATTCCGACGCGCCGGAAATGAAGAATGCGATGAACGCTTCGCTGCAGCGGCGCGGCAAGCTGAAAGCGATCTTCGACGGCTTCAACCGCGTGCACGAGCCCTTCACGCTGACTTCGATGGCGCTCCTGCCGCTGCTGCTCCTGTTCGCATGGCGGCGCGGCACCATGCGCGACACCGACTGGCTCGCGGCGGCCGTACTGTTCGCGCTGCTCGCGAATGCCTTCGTGATGGGCGTGCTCTCGAACCCGAACCATCGCTATGGCGCGCGGGTCGCGTGGATGGCGCCGCTGGTGTGGAGCGTGCTGGCGGTGCAACTGCTGGCGCTATCGCGAAGCTGGCGCGATGCCGTTTCGCTCGTGGCCTACGCCGTCGGCGTTACGCCCAAACTCGCGCCGCAGGCGACCTCAACCCGCGGCAAACGGAATTAGGACTTCGCGCCCGGATCTTTCGCAATCGTATCGAGAATTTCGGCAAGCGCTTCCGGCGCGGTCACGTGCGGCGAGTGGCTCGCGTCCATCTCGAAATACGGCCAGCCTTCCTTCTTCGCGCGTTCGGCGAACGGACGGAACGGATCGCCGGGATTGTGGCGCTGCGCGTAGATGTATGCGCGCGGCATCTGCGGTTCGCCGTTCTCGAGCAGCAGCGGCTCCTGAAAACAGGCGAGCGGCTGATGCATGCGGCGCGGCGTGATCCACGCGATATCGCGCGGGCTTGTGTCGGGCGGCGGCGGTGCAGGCGGCAGCTTCCAGCCATCGACCGCACCCGCCTGACGGCGCTCGCGCTCCTCCGGGGAAACCAGATCGAACACGCTCTGGCCATGCCGCGGCACGAAGGCATCGAGATAGACGAGCTTCGCGATGCGTTCCGCCGCGAGATCGGCAACACCGGTCGCGACCATGCCGCCGTAGGAATGCCCGATCAGGATCGCGTCGCGCACGTCTTCCATCTGCAGGACCATGAGCATGTCCTGCACATGCGTCTCGAGACCGATAGAGGAATTGGCGAGGTGCGCGCGCTCGCCGAGACCGGTGTAGGTCGGCGTGATCAGCTCGTGCCCCTTCGCGCGCAGCAGCGGATGCATTTTCTTCCAGACCCAGCCCGCGGACCAGGCGCCATGCGCGACGATGAAGGTGGACATGTTTCCCCGCTAAACTCCGAGCTTCTTCTGCAGGCTCGAACTCGTCGTCGTATATTGGAACACGAGACGCTTGTCGGGGTAAATGATCTTGTGTGCGGCCTGCGACATCAGCGCGGCCTCGTGGAAACCGGAGAGGATCAGCTTCAGCTTGCCGGGATAAACATTGATGTCGCCGATCGCGAAGATGCCGGGCTCGCTGGTTTCGAATTTCTCGGTATCGACGACGATGCGCTCGGCATCGAGTTTCAGCCCCCAGTTGCCGACCGGCCCGAGCTTGATGGTGAGTCCGAAGAAGGGAAGCAGCACATCGGCTTCGATATCGAACGTGGAATTGTCCTCGCGGCGCGCGACCACCTTGCGGAGCACGCCGTTCTCGCCTTCGAGGGCGTGCAATTGCCCGAGTTCGAAATCGATCTTCTTCTCGGCGACCAGCGCCTTCATCTTGTTCACGCTGTCGGGTGCTGCACGGAAGGCGTCGCGGCGATGCAGGAGCGTCAGCTTCTTCGCAAGCGGCGCGAGGTTCAGCGTCCAGTCGAGCGCGCTGTCGCCGCCGCCCGCGATCACGATGTTCTTGCCGCGGAAGGCTTCCATCGAGCGCACGACATAGAACACCGACTTGTTTTCGTAATGCTCGATGCCGGCAAGCGGCGGCTTCTTCGATTCGAACGAACCGCCGCCGGCCGCGATCACGACGACCTTGGCTTCGATGGTGCCGCCGATATCGGTCTTCAGGCGAAAGCCGCCGTCGATGCGCTCGCAGCTTTCGACCCGCGCGCCGTATTCGAACGTAGGATTGAACGGCTTGATCTGCTCGAGCAGGTTCGTGACGAGACCCGCACCCGTCACCATCGGCAGACCCGGAATGTCATAGATCGGCTTCTCGGGATAGAGCTCGGCGCACTGGCCGCCCGGCTTGTCGAGAATGTCGATGACATGCGCCTTGATGTCGACGAGGCCGAGTTCGAAGACCGCGAAGAGCCCGACCGGGCCCGCGCCGATGATGACGGCATCCGTTTTGACGATTTCGCTCATAATTCCGGGATTTCGCTGTGATAGGGCGAGAAAACTGCACGGATATAGAGCCAGCCGCCGAAGAATCGCAACTTCGATCAACGCACGGAAGCTAGTCTCCACGGCATGACGAAGCCCGAAACCCGCATGGATTATGGCCGCCGCATCGCGCGGGTGACCGATCACATTGCCGCGAACCTCGACGAAAACCTCTCCGTCGAGCGGCTTGCGGAAATCGCCTACTTCTCGCCGTTTCACTTCCACCGCATCTACCGCGAAGCGACCGGCGAAACGCTCGCCGATACCGTGCGCCGCCTGCGACTGCATCGCGCGGCCGTCGAACTCACGCGCGAAGACATGCCGCTCGAGCGCGTTGCGAAGCGCGCGGGCTACGGCACGCTCGCCGCGTTCTCCCGCGCCTTTGCCGCCGACTACGGCGTACCTCCCGGAGCCTATCGCATGCGCGGAACGCTGCTGCCGCCGAACCCAAAAAAACCGCACGGGATGCGGGCGAACTATCGCGTCGCGATCGCGCCGTTCGAAGGCGCGCTGCTCGCCGCGATCGAACACCGCGGCGATTACCAGACGATCGGCAACAGCTTCGCACAGGTGCAGATCTTCTTCGCCGCGAACCGCCTGCCGCTCGCGCGCTCGTTCGGCATCTACTTCGACGATCCCGAAAGCATTCCGGAACGCGAGCTGCGCGCCGAAGCGGGTCTTGCGACGAACGAGAAAATTCCCGTTCACGAGACAATCCGCGAGACGAAAATTCCGGCGATGCTCTGCGCGAGCGTCCTGCACAAAGGTCCTTACGCGGAACTCGAGCACGCCTATCGCCACCTGTTTCGCGACTGGCTGCCGACCAGCGGCTACGAAGCCGGCGATTTTCCCTGCTTCGAAGAATATCTCAACGATCCGCGCGAGGTGCCGCCGACCGAATGGCTCACTCGCGTTCACCTTCCCCTGAAAGGCGACCAATGAAAATCATGGACAGCTATCCGCTGCTTACCGTCAAGAACATGCGCGCGAGCCGCGACTTCTACGTGAAGCACTTCGGTCTCGGTGTGATCTTCGAATCCGACTGGGTCACGATGCTCGGCAACGCGCGCTCGGGAAGAATCGCCATCGGCTTAATGACGCCCGACCATCCGACCAATCCGCCGGGACCCGAAGTGTTCGATGGCAAGGGCATGATCGTCACGATCCAGGTTGACGATGCCGCAACGGCTCGCGCCGCGCTGAAGGAACAGGGCGTGCATGTCTTCTACGAACTCGCAGACGAGCCCTGGGGCCAGCGGCGCTTCACGCTCACCGATCCCTCCGGCGTGATCGTGGATGTGGTCGAACAGACCGAGCCGGCAGCAGGATATTGGGAGAAGTATATGAGTGGGGCGGCAGCCTGACGCTCAGCCCTGCTGCTCGGGCGTCTTCACGACGAGCCCGTCGAGTTCGTCCGTCACCTTGATCTGGCAGGAAAGCCGGGACGTCGGGCGAACGTCGAAGGCGAAATCGAGCATGTCTTCTTCCATCGGCGACGGCTTGCCGACCTTTTCGGTCCAGGCATCGTCGACGTGCACGTGACAGGTGGCGCAGGAGCAGGCCCCGCCGCACTCGGCTTCGATGCCGGGCACGCCGTTGCGGATCGCGGCTTCCATCACGGTGCTGCCGACCTCGGCATCCACGGTGCGGTTCGTGCCGTCATGCTCGATGAAAGTGATTTTGGGCATCGCTATCGAAAGGTCTTCGCTGCTTTGCGCGGTTCGCGCGGGAGGTGAGGCCGCACCCTATATAGTGTGCCGCCACGAATTGCGAGTTGCGGCAAATCAGTCGCCGGAGAGATACGCAGCGGCGGCGCGTTGCGCATCCGCGATCCGCAGTCCGAGCCGCTCCACGGCGGCGGCATCGCCCTGCTCGATCTTCTCGGCTTCTTCGGCGACGGCGGATGCGCCGATCCCGCGCGCCGCACCCTTCAGCGCGTGCGCGGCCGCGGCCTGCTCCGCACCGCCAGTCTCGCGGATGGTTTGCAGGAGCTTCACCGCCTGCGTCTCGAACAACCCCAGCACCTCGCGCTGGAGCGCTCGGTCGCCGAAGGTGGCAGCCTCGAAGTGGTCGAAATCGATTGGCGGTTCCATTGCGGCTTTATCGCGTGCAGCCGGTAAACGGCACCTCAAAGCCTCCGTCAGGCTTTGGGCATACGCCGCCGCTTGGCGGGATCGATCCCCAGCAACCGGTAGCCCTCGTCGGTCAGGCGGCAGACCAGCCAGTCGGGGTGGATCGGGTTCTTGCTCCAGGGTTCCGCCCAGCCGTACTGGATGCAGGCGCGGATCGTGACCTTGGGGATTTCCTGCCCGTCTTCGTCGAACAGGGGCAGCTTGCCGCCCGGCTGGAGCACCCCCCGCTGGAGATAGCGGCGCTGCGCGTCGGAGCCCCCGGCATCGCTGTGCCAGGGCTTGGGGTCTTGCCCGGTGAGCTTCCTCCCCCGCGCCATTGCTCAATCCGTATGGTGAACAAGACTTTAAGCAATTAACGATGTTTCGAGACGGAACCCGATGGCCGTTCCTTTTTCACACGCCAGCGCGGTAGGATAGCCCAGCGGTGGACCGGAGTCCCGGGTGGCTGGCGTTTCTTATGTAATCAAGAAATTGCCGCCTCGGGACCGAAAGAGCGTGACGGTCCTTTGAGTAATTTCCGGCCCGAACGGCATGTTGCCGGTCGCGGTATCGAGTACGGACCGGAGGCAGTCGTGAAGAATAAAAAGACCCAAGACCCGACCGAAGCAGCGCTTTCCGCGATCGAGGATGCGCTGAACATCGGCAAGGACATTCCGGAGGTGGCTTCGCCCGCCGGCGAGCGCGACAACGCGCGCCGCAGCGAACCGAACGCATCCGAACCCGCAAGCGAAGTCTTCGCGCAGCGTTCCCGAGGCACACGCGAGCGTCTGTCGCGTTCCGCAGCGAACGACGACCGTCCGTCGGTCGGTCAGATTCTGCAAGCGCTCCACCACAAGCCTTCCAGCATGCCGATGATCGTGGCCACGCTGGGCTCGGCGGCATGGATTCTTGGCGGCGCACTGATCGCGGCCACCCAGTATCGCAACGCTTCCGGCACCGTGATGCGCCTTGCCGAGATCGCCGCACAGCCGAGCTTCCTGCCCTCGCTCGCCGCGATCCTGCTGCCGCCGCTCGTGTTCCTGATGACGGCCATGCTCATCCGCCGTTCGCAGGAAATGCGCCACATTTCCCGCGCGATGACGGAAGTGACGCTGCGCCTCGCCGAACCCGAAGGGGTTTCGACGGACGCCATCGTTTCGGTCGGACAGACGATCCGCCGCGAAGTCGCGGCACTCGGCGACGGCATCGAACGCGCCGTCGCGCGTGCATCCGAGCTCGAGTCCATGGTGCGCAACGAAGTTGCGACCCTGGAACGCGCCTATGACGAGAACGAAAACCGCGTACGCGGCCTGATCGGCGAACTGCACAACGAACGCGACGCGATCGTCGAGCACTCGGCGCATCTGCGCGACGCGATCTCCAACGCGCACGAGGCCTTTGCCTTCGACGTCCAGAACGTCGCAGACCGCGTGGCAAACGCGCTCGACAACGCAACCGGCCGCATCACCGACAACATTCTCCTGCGCGCGGAAGAAGCCCGCGCCCAGCTCACGGATTCGGGCAACACCATCATCGAAAGCCTGTCCGATCGCAGCGCGGCAGCGACCCAGCGCCTGACCGAAGTCGGCGTCGAGATTGCCAAGGCGATCGCCGACCGCAACGACAAGGTTTCGGAGACGCTGGAACAGTCCGCAAGCGACATGCACGCAAGACTTGCAGAGCGCGCCGCCGAAATCTCGCGGATGATCGCGCAGAGCGGCCAGACTTTCGAGAATACCATCGGCCAGCAGTTGCAGACCCTGGCCGACAACGTCACCGCGCGCGGCAACGAAATCGCAAACCGCATCGCGACCGACACCGGCGCACTCAGCCAGACCATGACGCAGAGCGTGCAGACCTTCGAGACTACGGTCCGGGGTCACGGCAACAGCGTCGTCACCGAAATGAAGACGGCGATCACGGGCATCGCCGAAGCTTCGCGCGACAGTCTCGCCGCGCTCGACCAGCGCGTCGCCGCCAAGATCGGCGAAGTCTCGGACGACCTCGACCAGCGCATCGAGCGCATCGAAACCACACTCGATACCCGCGCGAAATCGCTGAACGAAACGCTCGCCTCCCGCACGCTGGAGTTCTCGAAGACCATCGCCGACGGCTCGAAGGATGCGACCGAAGCGGTCGAGAAGAGCATCGCCGGCATGGGCGAATACTTCTCCGCGAAGTCCGCCGAGATGGCCGCAACGCTTTCCGAGCGCGCGGCCAAGATCGACGAGACGCTCGGCAACCGCGCCCAACAGCTCACCGAGACGCTCGACACCCGCGTCAACAAGTTCGAGGAACTGGTCGTGAGCCGCCTCGAAAACGTGACGAACTCGATCGAGCAGAAGGGTCTCGCTTCGGCCGACCTCCTCGTCGAGCGCGTCAACGCGGTCAACGAACACATCGTCGGCACGGCGGAACACGTCGAGCGCCACCTCAACGGGCTCGCCGACGGCATCACCAAGAACTTCATCGAACGCGTCGACAACATCACCGGCGCACACGAAACGCTGCGCGCGGAAGTTCGCGACATCATCGCGGAACTCGGACAGACCCACGGTCTGCTGCAGGCGGCGATCGACACCGCCTCTTCCACGCTCGGTCCGATCGAGGGCAAGGTCGCCGAGAAGGTCGCCACGTTCCACAACACGCTGGAAAACGCGATCAACGCGACCCGCTCGACGGCGGAACGCATGGATCACCAGATCCGCGAACTGAACGAATCCTCGAACGGCGTTCTGCGGGACGTTTCGAACATGGCGATCCGCTTCGAAGAGCAGGTTCGCCTGGTCAACACGACCAGCGAAGCGCTCCAGCAGACCCATCAGCGCATCGACGACGGCCTCGCCCGCCGCCGCGACGCCATCGACGACATCTCGAACGTTCTTGCCGAGCGCACGACGGAGCTCGAAGAGCGCCTCACGCGCTTCAACAAGATGCTCGAAGACACCTTCACGCACGCTCACGGCAAGGCACAGGACATCGCACGCGCGGTCGCGGAATCCACCGCGAACTCCACGCAGTCGATCGCGCGCCAGTACGAACTGATCCGCAACTCCTCGACGGAAGAGCGCGAGCGCACGAGCGGCGCCCTGCAGGACACCTACGACGAAGCGATGAAGACGGTGAACGCCATGTTCTCCGAAACCAACGCGCGCTTCCTCGAGGCGTCGCGCGACCTGCGCGAAATCTCCGAGGACATCCAGCGCACGCTGGACACGACCCGTGAGGAAATCCGCCGCACCGTGTTCGAACTGCCGACCGAGACCAAGGAAAGCGCGAACGCGATGCGCCGCGTCGTGGCCGACCAGATCAAGGCGCTTTCGGAACTCAATGACATCGTCTCGCGTCACGGCCGCCAGGCCGATCAGGCGAGCGTCGCCTACGAGTATCAGGGCGAAGTCGCCGCCGTCGGCGGACGCGCGGCACCGCGCGGCGCGCTACCGCGTCCGCAATACGAAGAAGCGGCCAACTTGCCGCCTGCCCCGCCAGCACCGCCGGCCCGCCCCCGCGAACAGGCTCCCGAGCCTCGCCGCAGCGGCAAGTCCGCCGACCGGGCTGCGCGTTTCGACGAAGCGCTGAGCAAGAAGACGCGCGCCGTCGAACCGGAAGCGGAAGACAACGCAACCGGCATCGAGTCGCTCGACTCGCTCTCGACCGACATCGCCGGCATGATCGATCATCAGGCGGCCGCCGAAGCGTGGGACCGCTTCAAGCGTGGCGAACGCGGCGTATTCAATCGCCGCCTTTACACGAACGCCGGCCAGAAATCCTTCGAGGAAATCCGCAAGAAGTATCGCCGCAACGCGAACTTCCGGGAAACCGTCGATCGCTACATCGACGAATTCGAGAAGCTTCTGGAGCAGGTCTCGCGCGACGAGCGCGGCCAGGCCCTGACCAAGACCTATCTCACCTCGGATACCGGCAAGGTCTACACCCTGCTCGCCCATGCCGCGGGACGGCTCGGCTGATACGCCGGACTACGACAGAACAAGAAAAAGCCCGCGCACGCCGCGGGCTTTTTTCTTGCCGGAACGCCGAAACCGCGCGGCGAAACCTTCCAGCCGCGCGGAAGCGCCCGCCTGCGGTACGGCGCTTTACCTCCGGCTCCGGAGATCGCTAGCATCCCTTCCGTCATCGGGGCCGGGGGACGCCATGCTACTCGCACGCAATGCCTTGCTTGGAATCTTGTTGCCGTTTGTCGCGGGAGCCGCACTCGCCGCGAGCCAGCAGGACTGGGACGAGTGCGTCCAGCAAAAGGATCATCCGCTTGCGATCCGCGCCTGCACGCGGATTCTCTCCGAGGACGGTATGTCGCCGAAGGATCGCTCCACGGCCCTGACGAACCGCGGCAATGCCCATGACGACAGCGGCGAACCCGACCGCGCGCTTTCCGACTACACGGCCGCGATCGGCATCGACGCAAACAACAACGACGCGTTCTTCAATCGCGGCATCACATACCGCCGGAAGAAAGAGTACCAGCGCGCGATTGCCGATTTCGATCAGGCGTTGCGGCTGAATCCGGAAGATGCCGACGCGCTGTACTACCGCGGACGCTCCAAGACCGATCTTGGCGACAAGAACGGCGGCGAAGCCGACATCGCTGCCGCCCGGCGCATCAATCCCGATATCGGAAAGTAACGGCGCCTAGATCCGGCGCGAGGTCCACTTCACCATCTGGACGAGTACGTCCGACAGCGCCTGGTCGAGCGCAAGCGTGGCGGCGGAGCCGGAAGCCCCGCCCGCGACGCGCGAAGTCAACACGGTGGCGGCGGCAATGCGCCCGCCCCGCTGGTAGACGATCTTCACCGACAGTTCGACGTTCGCGGTCGGGCCGTCATAGGCCTGAATGCCGAACTGGCGGATGTCGATGACGAGAAGGTAGTCGGCGTTCACGCGATCCTGCGTCTTCGCGACCGCGCGGATGCGTGTCGAATTCTCGAACGATTGCACGATCCGCGCCTGCAGGAGCTTGGGCAGCCGGTCGACCCATTGCGCATCGGAGAGATAGGCGACCTCGCCGGGCGTCGGCGAGATCACGACTTTTTCCGTATCCAGAATTTGCAGTGCGGTGGGTTGCTCGATCGCGAGCAGTCCGCGGGCGCGGCCCGGCAGCGGGCCGAAGTTGGTCGGCGCGGAAAGATCGAAGGTCGGCGTCGGATTGCTCCCGGTACCCACGAGCCCGCCCAGCACGCCGCCACCGCCGCACGCGCTGACGGCAAGCGCAAGCACGATGCAGCACGCAGCCTTCACCGCGCCCGACGCCACCGACCTGTACCCGTTACCCAGCCCCAACTTGAAACGCCTTCTCATCTACCAACCGGCGGTTACCGGTATTGCGGAACCGTACCACCATTATTGAACAGAAATTGCCTCGGATTGCGCTCGATATTCCGCACCAGCCGGTCGATTTCCCCAACCGCGCGCCGCGCATCCGAAGCGAGCGAGCGAAATTCGTTCAGCGTCGGGGCGGTCTGCGTGCCGATGGTATCGGCGGCCTTGCGGATCGATTCCGCCGCCGACTGCACTTCCAGCAGCGTGTCGTTCGAGCGCGCCGCAAGCACGCGGGAAACCTCGGAAAGGTCCTTCATCATCACCGAGATGCGCTGCTCGTTCGCCTCCACGAGCTTGTCGAGGCGCTGCATGAGTTTGGCGGCGGCCTGGAACGCGTCGGGGGTGGGCTCCGCCACCAGGCGGGGCGCCCGCTCACCCTTCTTCGGTGCGGCCAGCATGGTCGCATCGGGACTGCCGCCCGTCATCGCCACCAGGGCGACACCGGTCAGGCCTTGGTACTCGAGCGCAACACGGGTGTCGGTGCGAACCGGGGTGCTGCTCGAAATTTCCACGATCGCGACCACCGCGCGGGGCACGTTTGGCACGAGCGCAAGGCTGCGAACCTCGCCGACCCGGATGCCGTTGAAATTCACGGTCGCGCCGGTGCGCAGGCCAGCGACCGGACCGTCAAAATAGATTTCATAGCGCGACTTGGCTTCGCCGGTTCCGAGCCGCTGGAACCACCAGACGAAGCCGAAAATGCCGATGATCACGCTGAGCGTGAACAGGCCGATCAGGACGTAATTGGCGCGCGTTTCCATACCGGGCCCCGTTTCCTAGGCCTTCTTGCCGTTGATGCGGCTGGAGGCCCGTTTCCCGTGGAAATAGGCCCTGAGCCAAGGATGATCGGATTTTAGCATGTCCTGTATCGGTCCCGTCGCAATGATTTTCCCTTCGGCGAGAGCCGCAACCCGGTCGCATGCATTGTGAAGGCTGTCGAGGTCGTGGGTTACCATGAAAACGGTCAGCCCCAAAGTTTGTTGCAGGGCCTTGATGAGGTCGTCGAACTCGCCGGCCGAGATGGGATCGAGGCCTGATGTCGGCTCGTCGAGGAACACGATTTCGGGATCGAGCACCAAAGCGCGGGCAAGCGCGGCGCGCTTGATCATGCCGCCGGAAAGCTGCGACGGGAACTTGTCCGCCGCACTCGCCGGAAGCCCCACCATCTCGAGTTTCGCAATCGCGATCTCGTCCATCAGCCGCTGCGACAGGTCGAGATACTCGCGCAGCGGAAACTGGATGTTCTGGCGCACCGTGAGCGAAGAAAACAACGCGCCGTGCTGGAACAGCACGCCCCAGCGGCGCTCGATGGACTGCCGCTCGTCTTCGTTCAGCTTGTCGATGTCGTGGCCGAAAACCTCGATCGTGCCCTTCTGCTTCTCCACGAGGCCGATGATGGTGCGCATGAGCACGGATTTGCCGCCGCCCGACGCTCCGACGAAGCCGAGAATCTCTCCCTTCTTCACGTCGAGATCGAGACCCTTCAGCACGGCATTCGCGCCGAACGAGACCCAGATGTCCCGCACACGGATGATCGGGTAATTGTTCGGCACCTTATCGGGCCGTTTCGGCGCCGAGGCCTGCGTTTCGACATTTGCCATCGCGCTCACCAGTCGATGCTCGCGAAGAAGATCGCAAAGAAACCGTCGAGCACGATCACGAGAAAGATCGATTTGACGACCGACGCGGTGGTGTGTTCGCCAAGCGACTCCGCGCTGCCCTTGACGCGCAGGCCCTCGACGCAGGCGACGAGGCCGATGACCGCACCCATGAACGGCGCCTTGATCATGCCGACCCAGAAGGTGGACCAGGAGATCGAGTCGCGCAGCCGCTCCATGAAAATTTCCGGCGTAAAGCCGGCATAGAGCCATGCCGTGACCATGCCACCGAGCAGCGCGGCCATGCTGCCGATGAAGGTCAGCAGCGGCAGCGCGACGATAAGCGCGATCATGCGCGGCAGGATCAGGATTTCCATGGGATCGCGGCCCATGACCCGAAGCGCGTCGATTTCCTCGCGCATCTTCATCGAACCGAGCTCGGCGGTATAGGCACTGCCCGAACGGCCCGCGATCATGATCGAGGTGATCAGCACACCTACTTCGCGCAGCACGAGAATGCCGACCATGTCGACGACGAACGTCTCCGCCCCGAACTTACGGAAATGGAAAATGCCCTGCTGCGCGAGGATGCCGCCGATCAGGAACAGGATCAGCACGATGATCGGGATCGAGCGGAAGCCTGCGCGGTCGATCTGGTTCACGACCGAGGTGAAGCGAAAGCTCCAGGGCCGGACGAACACGCGGCCCATCGACACCACCGACGCGCCGAGAAACTGCACGAACTCCGCCGTGTCCTTCACGAAGCCTGTTGCCAGTTCGCCGAGGTGGACCAGCGTATCGGCGACGGCATTGTGCTCGGGACCGGCAGACCCTTCCTTGCCGGTGTTGGTTTGCTTCACTTCTTCGAGGAGGATCTTGTAACGAGGATCGAGGCCGACGATTTCCGCGCTCGCGCCCTTGCCTTCGAGGTCGCGCCGCATGCGCTCGAGCAGCCACGCGCCCGAAGTATCGAGTTGCTCGATGTGGCTCGCGTCGATCGCGACCTTCTTCGACTTCGAGCCGTTGCGTTCGATCTCGGTGACGAGGCGCTCAGCCTGCCCGGCGAAGGCCGAAATCCAACGGCCCGCCGCTGCAAGCACAAGCTTGCCGGCCTCGTCTTTCTGGCTGAGGGAAACGGCCTGCGCTGCCAAGAAACCCAACTCCAACCCACTACAAACCGGCCCGCTTCCGGGGCCACGTCCGGCTGGCTATTAAATACCACACGGGCATCCTCAGGCCGGCGAAACCTCCAAAGTTCCACGGAAAGTGACATTTATGCCGCGCCGACTGGAGTTCCGGATCGAGAAATGGCCCATTTCCGGGGCCTTCACGATCAGCCGCGGGGCGAAGACCGAAGCCGGCGTAATCGTCGTGACAATTTCCGACGGTCCGGCGGCCGGGCGCGGCGAATGCGTGCCCTATGCCCGCTATGGCGAGTCGCTCGAAAGCGTCGGCGCACAGATCGGGAAGCTGGCCTCCGGGATCGAACGCGGCATAGATCGCGAGGCGCTGCAGGCGGTGCTCCCTGCGGGCGCGGCGCGGAACGCCATCGACTGCGCACTCTGGGACCTGGACGCGAAGCGCTCGGGCAGCAGCGTCACTTCGCTGGCCGGCATCGCCGCACCTGCGCCGGTCGTCACCGCCTACACGTTAAGCCTCGATACGCCGGAGAAAATGGCCGCAGCGGCAAAGCAATCCGGACGGCCCGTCCTGAAGCTGAAATTCGGATCGCATGGCGACGTCGCACGATTGCGTGCGGTCCGCGAGGCAGCCCCCGAAGCAAAGCTCATCGTCGACGCGAACGAAGGCTGGACGCCGGCCAATCTCGCAGAGAACCTTCGTGCCTGCGCGGAAGCAAAGGTCGCGCTCGTCGAACAACCGCTCCCGGTTGCGGAAGACGAGCTTCTGCGCGGCATGGAGCGGTCCGTTCCGATCTGCGCCGACGAAAGTTTTCATGACCGCGCGGACTTCGCGAACGTCGACGGCAAGTACGATGCGGTGACCGTCAAGCTCGACAAGACCGGCGGGCTGACGGAAGCGCTGCGCGTCGTGGAAGAAGCCGATGCACGCGGCTTCGGGATCATGGTCGGCTGCATGGTCTCGACGTCGCTTGCGATGGCGCCGGCACTCCTGCTCGCGGGCCGCGCAACGTTCGTCGATCTCGACGGCCCGCTCCTGCTTGCGAAGGACCGCGAGCACGGCCTCCGCTACGAAGGATCCACCGTCTTTCCGCCCGCGCCGTCGCTCTGGGGCTGAGCCCACGCGAGCAGCGCAAGCAGACAGCCGAACGCCGCGATCAGCGACGAAACGAGGAACATGTGCGCACCGTAGCGCGCATAAAGCGGTCCCGCGGCAAAGGTCGCGAACAGCATGGCGATACTGACCGCAGTCGAGGAAAACGCCTGCGCCCTGCCCTGCGCTCCCGCGCCGCCGCTCTCACCGGCGATCGAAACCATGCCGAGGAACGTCGCGGTGAACGTGAAGGCATGCATGGTCATCAGCGGCACCAGCAGCATCTGCGGCGGATCGAGCGCGGTGAGCGCGAAACGCACGATCGCGGACGCGCCGCCGATCAGGATCAGGCCGATCGGCGAGAAGCGTTTCAGCATCACGGTCGCGAAATAGAAGACGACGACCTCCGCAGCGACTCCCGCGCCCCAGAGGAAGCCGATGAAACTCGAGGAAATGCCGCTCGCTTTCCAGTGCACCGAACCGAACGCATAGAGCGCGGCGTGGCTCGACTGCACGCAGGCCGCCGCGAAGACCGCAAGCACGACCCGCGCGCCGATTTTGGGACGCGCAGCAGAAGCCGTCTCGGCAGGCGCGCTCAATCGCGGCAACCGCTGTACGGAGAGCGCGAAAAGCACGAGCGAAGCCGCGATCAGCCAGACGATGGATGCCGGCGGCAACACTTCGAGCGCGACGCCGAGCGCGACATTCGCCACGATGAAGGCGACCGATCCCCAAAGCCGCGCCCGCCCGTAGTCGATGCCGCGCTCGCGCGAGAGCCGCACGCCGAAGGCATCGGTGAGCGGGAATGCCGGTCCCCAGAAGATCGTCGCCAGGCCGACCAGAAGCAGCACCGCTCCGGTTTCCGGCAGAACCGCCATGAGGGCGAAGGCGGCTGCCGCGCCGACGCCCAGCACGGCGAGAAAACGGCGCGGACGGCCGAAACGATCCGACAGAATGCCCGCGACCGGGTTCGCCAGCAGCCGCACCCCCATCGGGATACCGATGGCGATTCCGATCGCCTCGGGAGAGAATCCGAGCGAGGCGAGGAAAACCGGGAAGAACGGCAGATAGAAACCGGGCGCCACGAACAGGGCCGCATAGACCGCCGAAAGCATCCCGGAACCCGTGGCAGGGGCTGCGGGGGTGCGGCGGGACCGGGAATCAGACAATGGTTATCTTTCGTAAGTGATTCATCGTTCATGGTCGTCGCGTGAGCCAAGCCTTCTAGCCGATCCGGGCCCTCAATGCCGCTGCCGCCTGCCAGCCAGACCGTAACCGACACCGAATACGAAGCGATCGAAGCGGCGGTGAAGGAAACTGCGCGCGGACGGTGGTTTCTGGAAGAATTCGCCGAGCGCAACCGAAACACCGACACGCGGCTCGTGCTCGATGCGATCCAGCGCCTGCAGCGCTCCGTGCTCGGTGCGGAATCGGCACCGGCGCCGGCGCCGCAGATTCCGTCCGTGCGCGAAGACCTGAACGAAATCGAGCGCACCGCCGAGCAGACCCGCAAGGCGCTCCGCGAACTCGACGCCGAACGGCAGCGTGACGGCGATCTCGGCAACGAACTCAGCGATATCGTCGCCGCTTCCGCACAGGCGGTTTCCGGCGTGCTTTCGGATGCCGACCGGATCGCCGAGATTTCCTCGACCATGCGTGCGCAGGGGATCGCGCAACATGTCTGCGATCAGCTCGACGGCCTTTCCGAGCACATCAACACGGCTTGCGCATTCCAGGACCTGACCGGCCAGCGCACGCAGAAAGTCGTCGCCGCCCTTCGCCTGCTGGAGACGCGTGTCCTCGCACTCGTGCAACTCTGGCAAGCGGAAAGCCCCATGCAGGCTCCCGCCAAAAACGAACTCCTGAGCGGGCCCGCACGCGAAGGCGAAGGGCTGATGCAGGATCAGGTCGACGAACTGCTCACGATCGACCGGAGCCACGATATTTTCTGGGACGACAAACCGGCTGCGCCGGCCCCTGCAGCAGCCGCACCCGCGCCGCAACCCGCTCGCGCCGTGCATGCCGCCCCGGCCAAGAACGCCGCGACCTCCGAATTCGACAAACTGGTTCCGGAAGAACGGCTGGCTTTGTTCTCGTGATGAGCGGGCTCGTCCGCCGCTCCGACATCAATAGCCGGTAATCGCGCGGGCAAAAATTTCCGGATCGGCGTTGCCGCCCGAAAGCACGACCACCGCAACCTTGCCGCGGACATCGAGCTTCCGGCTCAACACCGCAGCAAGTGCAACTGCGCCGCCCGGCTCGACCACCAGTTTCAGTTCGCGAAACGCAAACGCCATCGCCGCAAGCACATCCTCGTCGCTCGCGGAAACGCCTTCGCCGCACAGCGTCTTCGTGATCTCGAAGGTAAGCCTGCCGGGATCGGCCATCAGGAGCGCGTCGCAGATCGAGCCGGTGAGGCGCTCGTTCTTCTCGCGCCTGCCCGATTTGAACGAACGCGCGTGATCGTCGAACAGCTCCGGCTCCGCGGTCACGACGCGTGCGCCCGGATGCAGCACCTTCACGCTCAGCGCAATTCCCGCAGCAAGTCCGCCGCCGGAAGCGGGCATGGTGACGATATCGGGCGCGAGGTCGAGGTTCGCGAGATCCTCGGTGACTTCGAAGCCGATCGTCCCTTGTCCCGCGATCACGTGAAAATCGTCGAACGGCGGCACGACCACCGCCCCGCGCTCCGCCGCAAGCTTCCGCGCGATGGCATCGCGATCCTCGGTCGCACGATTGTAGAGAATGACTTCCGCGCCGTGGCCTTTGGTGCGTTCCTGTTTCACCTTGGGGGCATCGTTCGGCATCACGATCGCGGCACGCACACCGGCCAGCTTCGCGGCAAGCGCGACACCCTGCGCATGATTGCCGGAAGAAAATGCGACCACGCCACCTTTGCGTTCTTCCGCCGTGAGACGCGAAATGCGGTTGTACGCGCCGCGGAATTTGAACGATCCGGTGCGCTGAAGCATTTCCGGCTTCAGAAAAACCTTGCCGCCGGTCGCTTCGTCGAGCGCATCGCAACGCAGGAGCGGCGTACGAACGGCAACGCCCTCGAGCGCCAAAGCTGCGTCTTCGACATCGGCGGCGGTGGGAAGCGTGATTCCGGCTGGCGAATGCATGGCGCGGAACCTATGCGTCCGCGCGTTCCCTGTCACGCCGCGTCGGGGAGTTCCGCCCGCAACGCACCCATCCCGTTTGCGCTGAGCACATTGCCGAAGAATTGCCGTGCGCTCTCCCGCCACGAAAACTGCAGCGCGTATTTGCGGCAACGGTCGCGCGGAATGGCAAGCGCTGCCGTCGCGGCCCGGCGCAGGTCGCGATCGAGCACGCCGGTTTTCGAGGTTCCGATCACGTCGCGCGGGCCGGCCACCGGAAAGGCCGCAACCGGCACGCCGGATGCAAGCGCTTCGAGCAGCACGACGCCAAACGTGTCGGTCAGGCTCGGAAACACAAATGCATCGGCAGAGGCGAAGGCCGCAGCGAGCGCCTCGCCCTGCAGCGCACCGAGAAAATGCGCGTCGGGATATTTCTGTTCGAGCATTGCCCGCGCAGGCCCCTCGCCCGCGATGAGCTTCGTGCCCGGCAGATCGAGTGCGAGAAACGCCTCGAGGTTCTTCTCGACCGCGACACGTCCCGCATAGAGAAAGACCGGACGCGGAAACGGCAGGCGCTGCGCCTTGCCCGGATGAAACAGATCCGCATCGACGCCGCGCGACCAGCGCACAAGGTTCCTGTAGCCCTGCGCGGAAAGTTCGTCCTCGAGCGAGGGCGTCGACACCATCGTCGCGGCAGAAGCCGCATGAAAGCGACGCATGAGCGCCGCCAGCGGCCATGACGGCACCGGAAGCCGCGCGGAAAGATATTCGGGAAAGCGCGTGTGATAACTCGTCGTGAATTTTCTTCCGCGCTTCATGCAATAGCGGCGCGCAAGAATGCCGAGCGGTCCTTCGGTCGCAAGGTGGATGAAATCGGGCGCGATCCGTTCGATGTGCTGCGCGACCTGCGACGGCGTTGCGAGCGCGAGCCGGATCTCGGCGTAGCCCGGCATCGCAATCGTCGGATACCCTTCCGGCGTCAGGTATTCGACCGCGAAGCCGAATGTCGCCGCCTGCCTGCCGATTTCGGTCAGCGACCGCACCACGCCGTTGATCTGGGGATGCCAGGCGTCGGTGACGATCAGGACCTTCATCAGGCCGGCACCAGTTCGCCTTTGGCAGACTTCACCGGCACCGGCAGGAGGTTTGCCTCCGGCACCGTCCAGTTCAGCAGTTCGAACGTGCCGTCGTCGTGCTCCGCGAGTGCCGTGCAGCTTTCGACCCAGTCGCCGCAGTTCATGTAGCGGGTGCCGTAGATGTCGTGGATCGTGGCATGGTGGATATGGCCGCAGATCACACCTTCGACGTTCTGCTTGCGCGCCTCCAGCGCCACCGCCTGCTCGAACTCGCTGATGAAGTTCACGGCGTTCTTCACCTTGTGTTTTGCCCATTTCGAAAGCGACCAGTAAGGGAAGCCGAGCTTGCGGCGGAACCAGTTGAAATAGCGGTTCGCGAAGATCGCGAAATCGTAGGCCCAGTCGCCGAAATAGGCGAGCCAGCGCGCGTTGCGGACGATCATGTCGAACACGTCGCCGTGGATCACGAGGTACTTCTGTCCGTCTGCCGCTTCGTGGATCGCGGTCTCCATGACCTCGATGCCGCCGAAGTGTGTGCCGTAGTAGTCGCGCAGGAATTCGTCGTGGTTTCCGGGGATGTAGACGATCCGCGCGCCCTTGCGCGCCTTGCGCAGGAGCTTCTGCACCACGTCGTTGTGGGACTGCGGCCAGAACCACGACGAGCGCATGCGCCAGCCATCGACGATGTCGCCGACGAGATAGATCGTGTCGGCGTCGTGATCGCGGAGGAAGTTAAGGAGAAGGTCGGCCTGGCATCCCCGGGTGCCGAGATGCACGTCGGAGATGAAGAGTGTGCGAAACTTCCGGCTGGCCGGAGCGTCCGTGTCGTTGGACTGTTCGTTGAATGCTACCGGTATCTGCAACATGGCGCCCGGGTAGCGCATTCGTACAACGGTTGTGTGACGCCCGCGGCGGAACGGCGCGGCGAAAGATCAGACAAACAGAACGGCGATCGAAAGCACCAAAATTACCGCAAGCGAGTAATTGAAGACACGCCGTTTCTTTTCATCCTTCAGCATCGCGGAAATCGCGACCCCGAACAGGCACCACAGCACGAGCGACGGAAAGGTGATAATCGCGGAGACGAGCGTGAAGACCGCGACCTCGCGGAAGAAATCGTTCGCCGAAAGCCCCGGCGTAGTGAAGGCCGCAATCGCCCCGAGCGCGATCGACCACGCTTTCGGGTTCAGCCACTGAAAGAAGAACGCTTCGAAGAACCCGACCGGCCGCGCGCTGCCCGCACTTTGCGGCGCATTCGCGCGCACGAGTTTCCACGCCAGATAGAGCAGGAAGGCGGCACCCACGTAGCGCATCGCATTGTGCAGCCACGGCACGACCTTGAAGAGTTCGCCGAGCCCGAGCCCGAGCGCCGCCAGCATCAGCGGATAGCCGACGGAAACCCCGAGCATCTGCGGCAGCGTCCTGCGGAAACCGAAGGTCGCGCCGGAGAGCGTCGAAATGGTGTTGTTCGGCCCCGGCGTCACCGCACCGGCAAGCGTGAACAGGGAGAATGCGAGGAGTTGTTCTGGCAAAGCGCAGGTTGTTTGCCACAGCCTTCCCGCTCCTGCCATGCGGCGGTGCGCATTGCAGGGCCTCGTGAATTGCTTTTAGCTGCCTCACCCGGAGAACTACGAGGCGAAGCAAGAGACCGGAATGGCGAGTACGCATTATCTTGAGATTCTGGGCCATCTCGGCGCCGCGTGGTTCGCCGGCAGCCTGATCGGGCTGGAACGCAGCTTTCGCGGCCGGCCCGCAGGCTTCCGGACCCACGCGCTGGTCTCGCTCGCGTCGGCGCTCCTGATGCTGATCACCGCCTATCCGCAGGACTGGCTGCCCGCCGAAATGAAGAGCGCGGGCGTCAATACGATTCTCGACCCCCAGCGCATGGCACAGGGCATCATGACCGGCATCGGCTTTCTCGGCGCCGGCGTGATCTTCAAGGAAGGCCTGACGGTTCGCGGTCTCACGACCGCCGCCTCGATCTGGATCACCGCGGCACTCGGCATCCTGTATGGCGTCGGCTACTTCCTGCCCGCCATTCTCGGCACCGTTGCCGTGCTCGGCACGCTGCAGGTTTTCCGCTGGATCGAAATCTGGATGCCGAGCCAGGCCTACGCGCATTTCATCCTGCGCTTTCCGCGCGCACGCACGATGTCCGAAGACAAGGTGCGCAAGCTGATGGCGGAATACGGCTTCTCCGTTGCCAACATCAATTACCGCATGGAAGACGGCGGCAAAACTTTCGAATACCGCATGACCATCCAGACCACCGAGAAGAACGCCATGGAGCGGCTCGCAACTGCGCTGCGCGCCAGAAAAGAAGTGCTCGAGTTCCGCATTTCGCCGGCGGGCGATTGATCCCATTGGCTCCCCTGCGGAACCTGCGCTAGCCTTTGCGAAAAGACACACGAAGAAAGCAAGCAGAAGAACAAGCGGGTGGAAATGTCG
>VFQR01000694.1_pt1 | contig 37068 bp, 36 predicted proteins | sample 3512321 | NCBI WGS metagenome assembly VFQR01 (sample SAMN10412374, study PRJNA504923) | tailings metagenome | isolation source: Relicate 3 Philex TSF1 revegetated site | place: Philippines: Tuba, Benguet | collected 2017-08-29 | reverse complement strand
GATCGGGCCCTTGCCGTCGATCGGGTTGCCGAGCGCGTCGACCACGCGGCCGAGCAGGCCCTTGCCGACGGGCACGTCCACGATGGCGCCCGTGCGCTTGACGGTGTCGCCTTCCTTGATGTCGCGGTCGGCGCCGAAGATGACGACGCCGACATTGTCGGCCTCGAGGTTCAGCGCCATGCCGCGGATGCCGCCGGGGAACTCGACCATCTCGCCCGCCTGGACGTTGTCGAGCCCGTAGACGCGGGCGATGCCGTCACCGACGGAGAGAACCTGACCGACCTCGGAGACCTCGGCTTCCTTGCCGAAATTCTTGATCTGGTCCTTGAGGATTGCGGAAATTTCCGCGGCGCGGATGTCCATCAGCCGACCTCTTTCAGTGCAAGCTTGAGCGAATTGAGTTTAGTCTTGAGCGACGTGTCGATCTGGCGCGAGCCGAGCTTCACGACGAGGCCGCCGAGGATCGAGGGATCGACGGTCACGTCGACCTTGACGTCCTTGCCGGCCACGGCCTTCAGGGCCGCCTTCAGTTCCTTTTCCTGCGCCGCTGACAGCGCATGCGCGGAAGTGACGCTCGCCGTCGCCTCGCCGCGATGCGCGGCCGCGATCTCGCGGAACGCGCGGATCATGCCGGGTACGGCGAAGAGCCTTCGGTTTCGGGCGACCACGCGCAGGAAATTGCCGACCAGGCCCGCTATCCGCGCCTTGTCGGCGATCGACGAAATGGCCTTGAGCTGATCTTCGGCGGAGAAGACGGGGCTGGAGATCAGCCGCTTGAGGTCGTCGCTGCCGGCGAGGAGCGCCTCGAAGCGGCCGAGGTCGGTCTCGACCTTGTCGACGGCATTGTCGGCGAGCGCCAGATCGAAGAGCGAGCCGGCGTAGCGCTGGGCCATTCCTGTGATCGGAGAGCTGGACTTGGACAAGTGGGCGTCTTCTCTTGCAGGGGCCGGTCACAAGATCGAACGCTCGAGCGCAAACTCTGGCTAAATCTTTGACCTTATTGAAATAATCGAGCCGAGCGAGCGACCGCGCCGCATCCCCCGGTCAAAAGTCGATTGCCGTCTAGCACAGGGTCCGGGCGACCGCAACACGCGGGCCGCGGGCCGTTTGGGCTGATTTGTCGCATCCGGCCCGGCAGGCCTCGCGTCAGGGAACGAAGCCGAAGGCGTAGACCAGCGCCATGCCCGCCAGAACGACCTCGAGAAGCAGCGAAAACCAGTTGTAGAAAGTGCCGCCCCGGTCCGAAAGGATCGAGATGATGCGGCCGAAGGCGGTGAAAGCCCAGGACACGCCGAGTGCCAGGTAGAGAAGCGGCTGGGCGAGCAGGATCGCGCAGAGACCGAGCCCTAGGTAGAAGCCCGACATGGTGGCGCGGGCCTCGCCGATCGCCTCGGGACGATCTTCGCGCGGCTCGAGCCTCAGTATGCGGAAGGAGACGCGCGGCGCGAAGAGCAGCAGCAGCCCGAACAGCACGGTGATCGCGGCAGACGACCATGCGAGCCATTCGCCCTGCGTCGTCGGCCATGGAAATGCCAGGTCCATGCGTAGCCCCCTCGAGGAGTTGTCCTGCCCTGCGAATCGACAATAGTCGAGCCGCGGCGCCGACAACAGGCCCGTCCCGCTGCGCCGGAGCATCGGAGCGACGAGGGGATTCCGGCTTCGGATTATCCGATACTCGATCAATGGACTGTATCGTGTCTTTTGCGCCCGTCGGGACGCGCGACGGCCTACAGGAAACTCTGCGGGTCGATGTCGACCTGGACGCGGATAGAGCCTCGCGGTTTCGGCGCCTCGGCGAGCGTCGTCCTGACGAAGGACTGGATGTCGCTCGACTTTTGCCCGTGCACCAGCAGCCGGAAACGGTGCCGCCCGGCGATGAGCGCCAGCGGCGCCTCGGCCGGGCCGAGCACGAGGACGCCGTCGGCTGCCGGCGCCGCGCGGCGCAGTGCCCTTGCGTGCCCCTCTGCCTCGCCCCGTGTGGCCGCGCTTACCACCAGCGCCGCCAGCCGGCCGAATGGCGGCATGCCGGCGCGCTCGCGCTCGGCGATCTCGCGCTCGTAGAAGGCGTCCGCGTCGCCGGACACCAGCGCCCTCAGGACGGGGTGCTCGGGCTGGAAGGTCTGCAGCAGGCCGAGGCTCTTGCGACCGGTACGGCCCGCGCGTCCCGTGACCTGGGAAAGCAGCTGGAAAGTGCGCTCCGCAGCCCTGGGATCGCCGTTGGCCAGCCCGAGGTCGGCATCGACCACGCCCACCATCGTCATGTTCGGGAAATTGTGCCCCTTGGCCACCAGCTGCGTGCCGATCACGATGTCCGCCTCGCCCTTGGCAATCGCCTCCAGCTCCAGCCTCAGCCGCCTGACCCCGCCGAGAATGTCGGAGGAGAGCACGATGGTACGTGCCTCCGGGAAGGCGCCCACGACCTCCTCCGCGATACGCTCCACGCCTGGACCGCAGGCGACCAGATGGTCGAGGGTGCCGCATTCGGGGCACGCCTCCGGCCGGCGTTCCGCATGGCCGCACTGGTGGCACATCAGCTGTCCGCGGAAGCGGTGCTCGACCAGCCAGCTCGAACAGTCGGGGCACTGGAAGCGATGCCCGCAGACCCGGCACAGCGTCAGCGGCGCGTAGCCGCGGCGGTTGAGGAAGAGCAGCGCCTGCTCGCCGCGCGAAAGCGTCGCGCCCATGGCGTCAAGCGTGACGGGCGACAGGAAGCCGCCGCGTGCGGGCGGCGAGCGGCGCATGTCGACGGCCGCGATCGCGGGCATCGCCGCGTCGCGGTATCGCGCCGAAAGGACGAGCCGGCGATAGCGTCCCTGGTCGGCGTTGACCCTGCTTTCCACGGACGGCGTGGCCGAGGCGAGCACGACGGGAAACCGTCCTATGTGCGCGCGCACGACGGCCATGTCGCGCGCGTTGTAGAAGACGCGGTCCTCCTGCTTGAACGCGGGATCGTGTTCCTCGTCGACGACGATGAGGCCGAGCTCGCGAAACGGCAGGAAGAGCGCCGAGCGCGCACCGGCGACGACGCGGACGCGACCCTCGGCGACCTGCCGCCAGACCCGCTCGCGCATGCGCGGCGCGAGGTCGGAGTGCCACTCGGCGGGCTTGGCGCCAAAGCGGTCCTGGAAGCGCTCGAGGAAGGCCTGGGTGAGGGCGATCTCGGGGATCAGGATCAGTGCCTGGCGGCCTGCCTCGAGGGCCCGCGCGACCGCCTCGAAATAGACCTCCGTCTTGCCCGATCCCGTGACCCCCTGGACGAGCGTCGCAGAGAACCCCGCGTCGAGGTCGCGCATCGAGGCGGCGACGTCGGCCTGTTCCGGCGTGAAGTCAGGCTTCGCGTAATGCGGATCCGGTGCCGCGACCACCGGCGGCGGCGCCAGCCGTACGGGTTCGAACAGCGCCTGCGCGACGAGGCCGTCGACCACCGATGCCGACACGCCCGCAGCGTGCGCGAGCCCGCTCCTGGTCCATGCCATGCCGTCGCCGGCGAGTTCGAGCACGCGCCTTCGCGCCGGCGTCAGACGCTCCGGCACCCCGGGTGCCAGTCTAAGCCCGTCGATCAGAGGTTCGGGATCGAACGCTGCCGGCGCCCGCAACGCCATTCGCGCCACGAGCCCCGGCGGTGTCAGCGTATAGGCTGCGACCCAGTCGATGAAGCGGCGCATGTCGGCGTCGAGCGGCGGGCAGTCGAAGACCGCGCTGATGGCGCGCAGCTTCCTCGGATCGACCGGCTCGCCGGGACCGTCCCACACCACTCCCGCCACCTCGCGCGGGCCGAGCGGCACGCGCACGATCGCGCCGGGCACCACCTCCATCGCTTCGGGAACGGCATAGGAATAGGCCCTTTCGGCGGGCATCGGCACCAGCACCGGCGCCACGCGCTGGGATCGCGAATCTTGTTTCATGATGCGTGACCTTGCCCGCTCTTTCGGCTAGAGCAAAGGCCGAAAGGCGCCGGCATGCCGGCGCCGGGGCGTGCGCGTGGAAGGAAATCCCCGATGAAGTTCTTTGTCGATACGGCCGACGTCAAGGAGATCGAGGAGCTCAACGCGCTCGGCCTGCTGGACGGCGTGACGACCAATCCCTCGCTGATCCTGAAGTCGGGCGGCTCGATCGCCGACGTGACGAGGCAGATCTGTGCGATCGTCGACGGCCCTGTCTCCGCCGAGGTCGTCGCGACCGACTACGCGCAGATGATGCGCGAGGCCGAAGTGCTGGCCGCGATAGCCGACAATGTGTGCATCAAGGTGCCGCTGACGCTCGACGGCCTGAAGGCCTGCAAGGCGATCCGCACCGGCATGAACCGGCACGTCAACGTCACGCTGTGCTTTTCCGCCAACCAGGCGCTGCTGGCGGCCAAGGCCGGCGCGACCTTCATCTCGCCCTTCATCGGGCGCATCGACGACACCGGCGCCGATGGCATGGACCTGATCGCCGAAATCCGCACCATCTACGACAATTACGATTTCGAAACCGAGATCCTCGCCGCCTCTGTGAGGACCGTGAACCACGTCAAGCAGGCGGCCCTCATCGGCGCCGACGTCGTCACCGCGCCGCCGGCCACGCTGCGTGCGCTCGTGCAGCATCCGCTGACCGACAAGGGGCTGCAGGCATTCCTGGCGGACTGGGCCAAGACCGGGCAGAAGATCGTCTGAGATGACCAGGCCTGAAGCGATCGCGCTCGAAGTCCTGGACGCGCTTGAGCGTCGCGTGCAGGTCGAGCCCTTCTCGCGTCGCGATGGCGCCTTCGACGTCCGTTCTGCATACCACGCGGCCCGTGCGCTCGACGCACTAAGGCGGGCGCGCGGCGAGCGCCACGTGGGGCGCAAGATCGGCTTCACGAACCGTGGCATCTGGCCCGAATACGGCGTCTACGCACCGATCTGGGGTCACGTCTACGACACGACGCTCGTCGAGACGGGGACCGTGGCCGAGATTGCGGCGGATCGCTTCGTCGAACCGCGCATCGAGCCCGAGATCGTGCTCGGCCTCTGCGCACCCGTTCGCGCGGGCATGTCGCTGGAAGAGGTCGGCGCCTGCGTCGGCTGGGTGGCGCATGGGTTCGAGATCGTCCAGTCAATCTATGCGGACTGGCGCTTTTCGGCCGCCGATTGCATCGCCGAAGGCTCCCTTCACGGTGCGCTCGTCGTCGGCCCGCGCAGCATGGTCGCCCCGGCCGAGCGACGATCGCTGCCGGCCGATCTTTCCGGACTGGCGATGGCACTGTCACGCGATGGCGGAGAGGTCGACCGCGGCACCGGGACGAACGTTCTCGACGGCCCGGTGCAGGCGCTGATGCACCTTGCCGGCACGCTCGGCGCCGACCCGGAGGCTCCGTCCCTGGAAGCCGGCGAGATCATCACGACCGGAACCCTGACCCGCGCCTTCCCCGTCGCGTCGGGTCAGACGTGGTCCACGACGATCGACGGCTACGATCTTCCGGGTCTGACGCTGCGCGTGGTCTGAATTCAGCCTGCGACCCCGCGGAATTCCGCGTTGCGGTTCTCCGCCAGCGCGAAGACCGTGTGCTGCTGGAGCGCATGGGTCACCTCGCCGGCCTCGCCTTCCAGCTTCTCCGGTGAGACCGGCCGGCCGATCGTCATGGCGAAGGCACGCCCCTTCTTGTTCAGGAGTTCGTGAAACACCGTCATGTCGCGCAGCTCGGTCGAATACTTCGACAGGAAGTAGAACAGGCCGGAGTTGCGCGCCGTCAGTCTGACCGGAACGATCGGCACCCGGTATCGCCGTGCGAGGGCCACGACCGAGGGCTGCCAGGGACGTTCGGTGAGCTTTCCCTCGTGCCAGTAGGCGATGCGGCCGGAAGGGAACAGCACCACGGCGCGCTCCGCCTGGAACGCCCGGGCGGTCATCTCCAGCGTATCGCGGCTCTTGGCATGGGTCTTTTCTCCCTGCCGCCACTCGACCGGTATGATCAGGTCTGCGAAGCCGGCGGCGACGCGTATCGCGTCACGATTGGCGAAGATCGCCATGTCGGGCCGCACATTCTTGAGCATGTCGAATACGGCGATGCCGTCCGCGATGCCCGTCGGATGGCTAGACGCCAGCACGAAACCGCCGCTGGCCGGGAGGTTCTCGGCGCCCTCGACCTCGATCTCGAGCGACAGCAGCCGGCTCAGATAGTCCATCGCCTCGCGCCCCGGCAGCGGCGCGATGGCGTCCGCCATGGTCACCGCGAGGCGGTAGTCGAAGATGCGGTAGAGGATCGGCCGAATAACCGGCCAGAGCGGGTGCCGGGAAAGCCGCGTCGCGCGCTCGGCGATGAGCTGGTCGACGACGTGCGGCGAAGGGCCACTGTCTCCGAGGAGACCGGACGCGCCCGGCAGATGGGCGATCACGGGCCGCGTCGGCAGAAGATTCATTTCCATCCCACTCCGTTCGGCGCTCAATCGCCGAAATTCGTGACGCGAGCATGACGCGAGGCCAAAACCTCCGCAAGCCGGATTGGTTCCTGCTCAGCGGGAGGGGACGCGCTCCAGTTCCTGCGCCAGCGCAAGCCGCAGCGCCTCCGCCAGTTCGCGCGCCGCCCGGTCCTCGGCGTCGCGCTGCGCCCTCAGCGAGGCGAATTCCTGGCGCGGACGGTCGAAGGAGGAGGTCATGTCGCGCCTGCCGGTGGCGATCACCTGGCCGGTGGCGGCGTCGGTGAGCCGGTATCTGGACGACAGCGTGACCGCGCCTGCGGTCGGTTCCTCTTCGGTCGACGTTCGCTGCAGGACGGCGGTCGTGACCACCTGCCGCGCGACCCTCAGATCGACGATGTAGCGCGGCGCTGCCGGCTCGCCCCGCCCGCCATTGAGCAGGAAGACGAGATGGTTGCGCACCTCCTGCGCTTCCCGGCTCGTGGCCGGTTCGATGCCGACATAGCCCAGCGCCGTGGCCGGGCTTTCGCCTCCCGGCACGCCGGACGTCGCATAGAGCGGCCGAACGGTGCAGCCGGATGCGAAGGCGAGGCAGCAGGCAAGCGCCGTCGCCAGCGTGACCCTTGCTGCGATCGGCCGGAAACCGGCATCAGGCGACGACATTGACGATCCTCTGCGGCACGACGATCACCTTGCGCGGCGGGCGGCCTTCCAGCGCCTTGCGGACGAAATCCAGCGCCAGCGCCGCCTCTTCCACCGCAGCTTGATCCGCGTCGCGCGCGATTGTCAAATCGCCGCGCTTCTTGCCGTTGATCTGCACCGGAAGCGTGATCTCGGAATCCGTGACGAGCGCGGCCGCGTGTTCGGGCCAGGACTGATTCGCCGCGAGGCCTGCTCCGCCGCCGAGCGCGGCACGGCATTCCTCGGCCAGGTGAGGCATCATCGGCGCGATCAGCGTGACGAGTATGTCCAGCGCCTCGCGCAGGGCCGCGCGCATGTCGGGCGCGGCGTCGGCCGCGCCGGCGAGCTGCGGCTGGATCGCATTGACCAGCGTGTATATGCGGGCCACCGCGTTGTTGAAGGCGAGCTTGTCGAGATCCTCGCCTACGGCCTTCAGCGCCCGGTGCGCGGCACGCGACACTGCTGCGGCGTCCCCTTCGTGAGCCGGCTTCGGCATGATGCCGGCAAGCGCTGGCGCCGCTTCGCTGACCAGCCGCCAGATCCGCTGCACGAAGCGGTGCGCACCCTCCACGCCGGCCTCGGTCCAGATCACGTCGCGGTCCGGCGGCGAATCCGAAAGCATGAACCAGCGCGCCGTGTCGGCGCCATAGCGCGCGATGATGTCGTCGGGATCGACGACGTTCTTCTTGGACTTCGACATCTTCTCGATCGGGCCGATCTCGACCTCGTCGCCTGATGCGATCAGCAGCGCGCGCCGACGACCGTCCGCCTCCTCGACGCGCACCTCGGCCGGCGTCACGTAGCCGCCCCCGCCACGGTAGGTCTCGTGCACCACCATGCCCTGCGTGAACAGTCCCTCGAACGGCTCCTCCACCTCGGCCACATGGCCGGTCGCCTTCATCGCGCGCACGAAGAAGCGCGAATAGAGCAGGTGCAGGATCGCGTGCTCGATGCCGCCGATATACTGGTTGACCGGCAGCCAGCCCTTCGGCCCGTCCACCACCCCCGGGGTCGTCGGCCGGGCCTCGTTCCAGGGATCGGTGAAGCGCGCGAAATACCACGACGAGTCCACGAACGTGTCCATCGTGTCGGTGTCGCGTCGCGCGTCGGCGCCGCATGACGGGCAGTTGACATGCTTCCAGGTCGGGTGATGGTCCAACGGATTGCCCGGTCTGTCGAAGGTGACGTCGGCGGGCAACTCGACCGGCAGTTGCCCGTCGGGAACCGGCACCGTGCCGCAGACCTCGCAATGGATGACCGGTATCGGACAGCCCCAGTAGCGCTGGCGCGAGATCAGCCAGTCGCGCAGGCGGAAGTTCACCTTGCGCTCCGCCATCGGCCGGTTGCCGATGGTCACGGCGGCCAGCCGGTCGGCAACCTCGTCGAAGGCCGGCTTCGGGGCCATGCCGTCGAGGAAGCGCGAATTGATCATGACGCCGTCGTCCGTATAGGCCTCGTCGATGATCTGGAACGTCGCGGCGTCGGCGTCCTTCGGCATCACCACCGGAATGACCGGCAGGCCGTACTTGTTGGCGAAGTCGAGGTCGCGCTGGTCGCCGGACGGGCATCCGAAGATCGCGCCGGTTCCGTAGTCCATCAGCACGAAGTTGGCGACGTAGACCGGAAGCTTCCAGCTTTTGTCGAAGGGATGGACGACGCGGATGCCGGTGTCGAATCCCTTCTTCTCCGCCGTCTCCAGCGCTGCCGCCGACGTCCCGGTGCGCCGCACCTCCTCGATGAAGGCGGCGAGTTCGGGATTGTTCTCCGCCACCTTCCTGGCGAGCGGGTGATCGGGCGCGATCGCCATGAACGAGGCCCCGAAGATCGTGTCGGGTCGGGTGGTGTAGACCTCCAGTTCGCTCTCGCCTTCCGGCGCAGTGCCCTCGGCCAGCGGCCAGCGAATGAGCAGGCCCTCCGAGCGCCCGATCCAGTTCGACTGCATCAGCTTGACCTTTTCGGGCCAGCGCGGCAGCGTCTCGAGGCTGTCGAGCAGTTCCTGGCTCATCGCCGTGATCTTGAAGAACCACTGCGTCAGGTCGCGCAGTTCCACCGGCGCGCCCGAGCGCCAGCCCCGCCCGTCGATGACCTGCTCGTTGGCCAGCACGGTCATGTCGACCGGGTCCCAGTTGACCTTTGCCGAGCGTCGTTCGACCAGACCCGCCTCGAGGAAGTCGAGGAACATCTTCTGCTGGTGACGATAGTAGGAGGGGTCGCAGGTCGCGAATTCTCGCGCCCAGTCGAGCGACAGGCCCATCGTCTTGAGCTGCCCCTTCATCGTTTCGATGTTGGCGTAGGTCCATTCGCGCGGGTTCACCCGGTTGTCGCGCGCGGCGTTCTCGGCCGGCAGTCCGAACGCGTCCCAGCCCATCGGGTGCAGCACGTTGAAGCCCTTGGCGCGCTTGTAGCGCGCGACCACGTCGCCCATCGTGTAGTTGCGGACATGGCCCATGTGGATGCGGCCCGACGGATAGGGAAACATCTCCAGCACGTAGTATTTCGGACGCGGGTCCTCGTTGGGCGTCTCGAAGAGCCGCGCCTCCGCCCAGGCCTTCTGCCAGCGGGGTTCGGTGACGCGGGGATTGTACCGTTCGGTTGCCATGACCGTCATTTCGTTCCAGAAGCACGGGCGAAAGGCGCGGGATGCGCCTTGCCGCGCGGACCTTCACCACGCTTTTCCGGGAGCGTCAACACGGGCCTTGGCCACGCAGGGTCGTCGGGAGTTCACGAATGGACAGCGTCAACCGGCTCGCAGAAGTCGAGCGCAGCATCGCCGAGGCAGCGAAGGCGGCGGGCAGGAATTCGTCCGAGGTCGCGCTCGTCGCGGTCTCCAAGACTTTCGAGGCCGAGGCCATCCGTCCGCTCCTCCTGGCGGGACACCGCGTCTTCGGCGAGAACCGCGTCCAGGAAGCGATGTCGAAATGGCCGCGGCTGAAGGAGGAGTTCTCCGACATAGAACTGCATCTTATCGGCCCGCTGCAGTCCAACAAGGCGAGGGAGGCCGTGGCTCTCTTCGACGTGATCGAGACCGTCGACCGCGAGAAGATCGCGGCCGAGCTGGCGAAGGAGATCGGCCGGCAGGCTCGCGCGCCGCGGCTCTACGTCCAGGTCAACACCGGCGTCGAGGACCAGAAGGCCGGCATCGACCCCCGCGAGGCCGTGGCCTTCGTGGCCCGTTGCCGCGAGGTCCACGGGCTCGCGATCGAGGGGTTGATGTGCATCCCGCCCGTCGACGAGAACCCGGGGCCCCATTTCGCGCTGCTCGGAAAGATCGCGCGCGAGGCGGGGCTGCATCGTCTCTCGATGGGCATGTCGGGCGACTACCAGAAGGCCGTCGCCTTCGGCGCCACCTCCGTCAGGGTCGGTTCGGCGATATTCGGCGGGCGCGGGTGATTCCATGACTTGGTGCGTCCTTCGAGGCGCCCCACCCCTCATCCTGAGGTGCGAGCCCGCGCGATGTTACAAGTCAGGTGTCTCCCACTCGGTCGAGCCTAGAAGGACGCACGATCAACCCTGCTTCATGGATTGGCCAGCGCCTTCTCTATCTCGGGCATGAGGCTGGCCCGCAGCGCGTCGGGCGACAGCGGGCCGACATGCTTTTTCAGTATCGTCCCGTCGCGACCCACCAGAAAGGTCTCCGGCACGCCGTAGACGCCCCAGTCGATCGCATGACGCCCCGCATCGTCGACGCCGATCGCGTCATAGGGATTGCCGAGCTCGCCGAGGAATCGGCGGGCATTCTCGGGACTGTCCTTGTAGTTCAATCCGACGATGGCGATGCGCTCGTCACGCGCGAGTTCCATCAGCAGCGGATGCTCGATGCGGCAGGGCGCGCACCACGACGCCCAGACGTTGACGAGCGTGACCTTGCCCTTGAGCGACTGGGTGTCGAGCCCCGGTAGGCCCGCGCCGTCGAGCGGCGGCAGCTTCGTCTCCGGTGCGAGCTGGCCGATGAGCGCGGACGGAACGACCGCGGCGTCCCGGCCCGACAGGAGCTGGAACAGGAACACGACCGCCAGCGCGAGGAAGACGCCGAGCGGCAGGAACACGATCGGCCGCCGTCGCGGGCCATCGCGCGCGGCCTGCTCGCTCACGCGCCGCGCTCCGAGCGCCGCGTGATCCCGCTGGCCTCGAGTTCGGCCAGTTCGCGCAGGCGGGCGCGCCGGTCGGCGAGGATCCATGCGACCAGCCCCGCCAGAACGACGGCCGAGACGCCGTAGGCCGCCGCGACGTAGAGTGCGTGCGTCATCGGCGCTCCCCGTCCGCGCGTCGCGCCGCGACCCGCCGCATCGCCGTCACGCGGCGCCGCCAGATCTCGTTGCGCATCGCCGCCATGTGCAGCACGAAGAAAAGCAGCGTGAAGCCGATCGCCGAGACGAGCAACGGCGTGAGCAGGCTCGAATGGATCGTGGGTCCGTCGAGGCGCATCACCGAGGCCGGCTGGTGCAGCGTGTTCCACCAGTCGACCGAGAACTTGATGATCGGGATATTGACGAATCCCACCAGCGTCAGGATCGCCGCCGCGCGGGCCGATTTCGACGCATCGTCCATCGCGCGGGTCAGCGCGATGATGCCCAGATACATCAGGAAGAGCACGAAGACAGAAGTGAGCCGCGCGTCCCAGACCCACCACGTGCCCCACATCGGCTTGCCCCAGATGGAGCCGGTCGCGAGCGCAAGCGCCGTGAAGGCCGCGCCGACGGGCGCCGCCGCCTTGAGCGAGACGTCGGCCAGCGGGTGGCGCCAGACCAGCGTGCCGAGCGCCGACGCCGCCATCACCGTGTAGCACATCATGGCGAGCCAGGCGAAAGGCACGTGGATGTACATGATGCGGACCGTGATGCCTTGCTGGTAGTCCTCCGGCGCCATGTAGCCCATCGCCAGTCCCGCGCCCACGGTTAGCGCGGCGGCACCGGCAAGCCACGGCAGCAGCCGTCCCGACAGCGACAGGAAGCGCGTCGGGTTGGCGAGCTCCGTCAGGCGTCCCGGCTGGGCGGTCGTTTCGCTCATGGCGCCGACTATATAGTCGCGCCCTCGGCGCCCGCAATCAAACCTCCGTGCAAGGCCCGGCCCTCAGTCCGCGGCATAGCGAAGCGCCGACGCCGCCGCGAACGGCCCGACGACCGCGAAGAACAGGGTCGTCGCCACCAGGAGCAGGAAGGGCGGAAGGAAGGGGTCGGGCTCGTTCACCGACGCATAGGCAGCCGACACGCCGAATATCAGCACCGGGACGACCATCGGCAGGATCAGGACGGAGACCAGCACGCCGCCGCGCGGCAACGCCACCGCCACCGCCGCGCCGGCAGCGCCGATGAAGGCGATTGCCGGCGTTCCGGCGACGAGCGTCGCGGTGGTGGCGGCAATCGCCCTGCCCTCCATGTTCATGACGAGCCCGAACAGCGGCGAGGCCACCGCCACCGGCAGGATCGAGGCGGTCCAGTGCGCCGCGCATTTGACGAACACGGTCAGCGGCAGCCAGTGGCGCTGGTCCGCCATGACCATCAGTGCGAGCGACCCGTCTTCGCGATCGGCCTGAAACAGTCTGTCGAGCCCGAGCAGCCCGGCGAGCAACGCGGCGATCCACAGGATCGCCGGACCGATGCGAGCCAGCAGGTTGAGGTCCGGCCCCACCGCGAAGGGCACGACCGCGATCACCGCCAGGAAGAACAGAACGCCCGTCAGCGCTCCGCCGCCGGCGCGCATCGACAGGCGCATGTCGCGGCGGAACAGCGCTAGCATGGCGGGCGCCTTGCCTCCCATCTTGCGGAGAGGGTCGGCGAGCCCGTCGAGCATCGCGAGACGCGTGAATCAGGGTGGGGGTGGCGGCCGTGGAGCCTCATCCGTCGCCACCCCCGCCCCGGTCCGCTTCACGATCCGGCTCTGCCCGCAAAGAGGAGCGTGGCTCCCCCATTTTAAGCGGCTTCGCGCCCTCGATGCCGAGCGCCACATGCGTGGCCGCCACGACGATCCCGCCATCCTCCCGATGCGCCTCGATGAGCGCCGCGAATTGGCGCTCCGAGCGCGCGTCGAGACCGGCGGTCGGCTCGTCGAGCAACCAGACCGGCCGGTAGCTCACCAGCAGCCGTGCGATGGCGATGCGCCGCCGCTGGCCGGTCGAGAGATAGCCGAAGGGCAGCGCGGCAGTGGTCTCCAGCCCCACCATCTCCAGCGCTTCAGCCACCTCCAGATGCGGCTCGCCGTTGAAATCTCGCCAGAAGGCCAGATTCTCGGCCACGGTAAGCGTGGCCTTCATCGCATTCTCGTGGCCGAGATGGTGGCAGGCGGCTGCGACGTCCGGCCATGCCTCGCCGGCGCCCTCCAGCGCGATCCGCCCGGCCGTCGGCGCGATGAGACCCGCGACAACCTTGAGCAGCGTCGACTTGCCGGTGCCGTTCTCGCCCGTGACGACCAGCGCCTCGCCGTCCGACAGCACGAACGAGACGTCGGAGAAGACCTCCTCTCCGCCCCGTTCCGCCGCAACCTTCTCCGCGATCAGCCGCATCTCGCACCATGCCTGCGGCACGCTTTCGCGATGCAGCAAATTTGCCCTTCGTCGCACTGGAATCCTGTTTAGAAATTCTCTAAGAGAACGGCAACCACGCCAGCGGTCGGCGTGATCACCTCATTTGCGCCGGACCAGCGCGCCTGCCGCCTTTAACGGAAGGTCGCTCGGGAGCGGACAGCGGAAATGACCGTACCCGCACCTTTGCGCGTGATGAGCATGCCATCGGGTCCCGTTCCCTTGAAAGGCAACAGACCAGGATGGGATCGCACGTGTCCAAATCTCTCGACAGCTTCAAGAGCCGCAAGACCCTCACGGCCGGCGGCGGCACCTACACCTATTTCGACCTGAAGGAGGCCGAAAGGAACGGCCTCGCGGGAATTTCGGCCCTGCCCTTCTCGATGAAGGTGCTGCTGGAGAACCTGCTGCGCAACGAGGACGGGCGCTCCGTCACGAAGGAAGCGATCGAGGCCGTCGCGGCCTGGCTGGTCGACAAGGGCACGGCCGGCGTCGAGATCGCCTATCGTCCAGCCCGCGTGCTGATGCAGGACTTCACCGGTGTTCCCGCGGTCGTCGACCTGGCCGCCATGCGCGACGGCATCAAGGCGCTGGGCGGCGACCCCGAGAAGATCAACCCGCTCGTCCCGGTCGACCTCGTGATCGACCACTCCGTCATCGTCGACGAGTTCGGCACGCCCCGCGCCTTCGCCCGCAACGTCGAGCTCGAATACGAGCGCAACGAGGAGCGCTACAAGTTCCTCAAATGGGGCCAGCAGGCCTTCCGCAACTTCCGCGTCGTGCCGCCCGGCACCGGCATCTGCCACCAGGTCAACCTCGAATATCTCGGCCAGGTCGTCTGGACGAAGGACGAGGACGGCGAGACCGTCGCCTATCCCGACACCTGCGTGGGCACCGATTCCCACACCACCATGATCAACGGCCTCGGCGTGCTCGGCTGGGGCGTGGGCGGCATCGAGGCCGAGGCCGCCATGCTCGGCCAGCCCGTCTCGATGCTCCTGCCCGAGGTGATCGGCTTCAAGCTCACCGGCAGGGTCCGCGAGGGCGTCACCGCCACGGACCTCGTGCTGACCGTCACCCAGATGCTCAGGAAGAAGGGCGTCGTCGGCAAGTTCGTCGAGTTCTTCGGCCCCGGCCTGTCCTCCATGACGCTGGCCGACCGCGCCACGATCGGCAACATGGCGCCCGAATACGGCGCCACCTGCGGCTTCTTCCCCGTCGACGGCGAGACGCTGCGCTACCTGACGATGTCCGGCCGCGACGAGGGCAGGATCGCACTGGTCGAGGCCTACTCGAAGGCGCAAGGCATGTGGCGCGAGGACGGCTCGGCCGATCCCGTATTCACCGACCTGCTGGAGCTCGACCTCGGCTCTGTCGTGCCCTCCATGGCCGGCCCGAAGCGCCCCGAGGGCCGCGTCGCGCTGGAAGGCATTCCGGCGGGCTTCGCCAAGGCGATGGAAACGGAATACAAGAAGGCCGCCGAGATATCGAAGCGCTACGCTGTCGAGGGCACCGGCCATGATCTGGGCCATGGCGACGTCGTGATCGCGGCGATCACGTCCTGCACCAACACGTCCAACCCCTCCGTGCTCATCGGTGCCGGCCTTCTCGCACGCAACGCCAACCGCCTCGGCCTCAAGCAGAAGCCATGGGTGAAGACATCGCTCGCGCCCGGCTCCCAGGTCGTAGCCGAGTATCTCGAGAAGTCCGGCCTCCAGAAGGAACTGGACCAGATCGGCTTCAACCTCGTCGGCTTCGGCTGCACCACCTGCATCGGCAACTCCGGCCCGCTCCCGGCGCCGATCTCCAAGACCATCAACGACAAGGGGCTGATCGCGGCGGCCGTGCTCTCGGGCAACCGCAATTTCGAGGGCCGTGTGTCGCCCGACGTCCAGGCGAACTACCTCGCCTCGCCGCCGCTGGTCGTCGCCCATGCGCTCGCCGGCACCGTCACGAAGGACCTGACCACCGAGCCACTGGGCGAGGGAAGCGACGGCAAGCCGGTCTATCTCAGGGACATCTGGCCGACCACGCAGGAGATCCAGGAGTTCATCGAGAAATACGTCACCCGCGATCTCTTCGCGCGCAAATATGCCGACGTCTTCAAGGGCGACGAGTACTGGCAGAAGGTGCAGGCGCCGTCGGGCCAGACCTATGCATGGGACGACTCGTCCACCTACGTGCAGAACCCGCCCTATTTCGCCGGCATGACGAAAAGCTTCGGCACGACCGGCGACATCCGCGGTGCGCGCATTCTCGGCCTGTTCGGCGACAAGATCACCACCGACCACATCTCGCCCGCCGGCTCCATCAAGGCCGCCTCGCCGGCCGGCAAGTACCTCACCGACAACGGTGTCGGCGTCGCCGACTTCAACCAGTACGGCACGCGGCGCGGCAATCATGAGGTGATGATGCGCGGCACCTTCGCCAACATCCGCATCCGCAACCACATGCTGGGAGAGAACGGGCGCGAGGGCGGCTACACGATCCACTACCCCTCCAAGGAGGAGACGTCGATCTACGACGCGGCCATGCAGTACAAGGCCGAGGGCGTGCCGCTGGTGATCTTTGCCGGCGTCGAATACGGCAACGGCTCGTCACGCGACTGGGCGGCCAAGGGCACCAATCTCCTGGGCGTCCGCGCCGTCATCGCGCAGTCCTTCGAGCGTATCCACCGCTCCAACCTCGTCGGTATGGGAGTCATCCCCTTCACCTTCGAGGAAGGCACCTCGTGGGCCTCGCTCAACCTCAAGGGCGACGAGACGGTGACGATCGAAGGGCTGGAGACGATCCGCCCGCGCCAGAAGATGGTCGCGAAGGTGACCTATGCCGACGGCACGGTGAAGGAGGTCCCGATCCTCTGCCGCATCGACACGCTGGACGAGCTGGAATACTTCAGGAACGGCGGCATCCTGCAATACGTCCTGCGCGACCTCGCGGCCTGAGCGAAGGGCGCAGCGCCCAACGAAAACCCCCGCCGGAGCCGTCCGGCGGGTTTTTTTGACGGGGACCCGGATTGGTCCGAGCTAAGGGTTGCCGACCAGCGCAATCCCTGTCCCGCGGGACCGCTTCGCACCCTCGAACCGATCATCCACCGCACATGTGGCGACCGCTTCGCACCGCTGAATCGGTCACGGTGGGATGGGAAGCGACTGTCGGAGTTGCGGCTAGGACCATTTCGCCTGCCACCGTGATCTTGTCTTCCGGTCCCGCACCAGCGCGATCATTGCGATCAGGCCGACTGCCGCGAAGGGCACACACGACGCGAAGACCCATTGGGCAACCTTCGCGGCGTCTGCGGGCGTCTCCATGGCCAGAAAGCCCGAAGCATTTGCCACGATTCCTATATAGGCTGCGCCGAGAGCGTAGCCGAGCCTCTGTACCGTGGGTATCGCTCCGGACACGCGTTGCACATCATCGGCATCGGCCAGCGCCACCGTTCGCCTGAGAATGAATGTCCACGCCATCCCGAAGCCGCCGCCCTCCATGGCCGCCAAAATGGCGATGAGCCAGACAGGGCCGTTGGGAACCGCATGGAGAAAGCCGAGTATGCTGACGATCACGACAGTCATGCCGAGGGCGATCATCAGGCGGTCGAACCGCTCGGGCGCTCCGCTGACCAGAACGGCCATGATCGTCCAGCCGATGGACGAACAGGCAACGATGTAACCGGCGGTCAGCGCGGATACGCCGTGGATGGCCGTGACCAGCAGCGGCCCGAATGCCGTGACGGCGATGGTGGCCATCGACATCAACAGGATCATCAGCAGCGCCGCGCCGGAAGGCCGCCAGGGATGGAATGGACGACGCGGCAGAAGCCTTGTGTCGCCCGCGCGCCGGTCCAGCCACAGAAAGCCGATCAGGCAGACCAGACCGGCGGCAACGGAAGGCACCGTTCGCAGGATCGAGACCTCGACGCCGCCAAGCGCGACCAGAATGACGGCGAGGCACAACAGCGACAGGCGCCCGACTGGGAATGCGGCGGCACCGTCCGTGGATCGTGTCGCGCCCGCATCGCTTCGCAGGACGATCCAGAGGGCCAGCGCGAATGCCTGGCAGGCAAAGAAGGCGAAGCCCCACCGCCAAGTCGCATATTCCACGAAGAAGCCGCCGACCAGCGGCCCGGCGAAGGCCGAGACGCCCCAAAAGGTCGAAACGGCCGCCATGGCGCGCGCGATATAGCGGCGCGGGAAGATCAGACCGACCGCGACGAAGCCCATAGCCACCAGACCGCCGCCGCCAAGGCCTTGCAGGGCGCGTCCCGTCAGAAGCAACGGCATGGTGGGGCTGATGGCGCTGAGGATGCAGCCGAACCCGAACAGGGCGGCGGCCATGCTCATCGGTGAGCGCAGGCCGAAGCGCATGGTCAGCAACGCGCTGGCCGCCCCTGCAACGATCGATCCGATCTCGTAGAGCGAGACGGACCAGCCCACCAGAGCGGCCCCGCCGATCTCGGCCACGATGGAGGGCAGCATGGTGGCGACGATCAGGCTGTCGGCTGCGTGCAGCCAGACCGCGAGGCAAACCAGGGCCAGCGACGCCGCATAAGGGCTGCCAAGAAACTCCCTCCATGGAACGAAAGTATCCGTGTCCTTCGCTGCGCCGATGCCCGTATCCGCCACGCCCCGTCTCCTCTTGACGGATATGGTGCTACGACCTCAACATTGGTTGAGGTCAAGGGGCTTGCGAATGACGAAGAAGGAATTGTCCGTAGGCGAACTCTCGCGCCGCAGCGGGTTGCCCATTTCCACGCTACATTTCTATGAACGCAGGGGACTGATCGCATCCGAAAGGACTTCGGCCAATCATCGGGTCTATCGACGCGAAGTCCTGAGACGCGTGACGGTTATCAAAATTGCGCAGAGCGCAGGCATCCCGCTTGCAGAGATTTCTGAAGCGCTCTCGCGACTGCCACGCGACGCGTCGCCCGACACGCAGGACTGGGAGCACATCGCCGAAAGCTGGCATCACGATCTTACGCGGCGGATCGAGCTTCTCACCACGCTTCGCGACAAGATGGCGATGTGCATCGGCTGCGGATGCCTAAGCGTGAAACGCTGCCCTTTGGTCAACGCGGATGATCATTTGGCCAAAGACGGTGCTGGCGCCCGACTGATTTGAGAGAGGGACGGCCACCGTCGATGTCCGCCTTCAAATCCTACCAAGAGCGGCCGCAATGAGGTCCGCCAGTTACCGGCAGCGATTGCACACACGATCTCTGACCTGTCGGACGTCTACCGATCACGATCCCAGCGCGACGCCCGACGGCCGCTACTGGTTGATCTCCGGCTCCACGAGCCTGGCGAGCTTGCGCAGCGATTCCTGCCAGCCGAGATAACAGGCCTCGCGCGGGATGACGTCGGGGATACCCTTCTGCTCGATCGTCACTTCAGTGCCCACCGAGACCGCCTTGAGCGCGACGGTGACGACCATCTCGCCGGGCAGGTTTGGATCGTCGAAACTGTCGGTGTAGACGAGCCGCTCGCCGGGCACGAGTTCCTTGTAGGTGCCGCCGAAGGAATGGCTGTTCCCGGTGCTGAAGTTGCGGAACGACATTCGGTGCCTGCCGCCGACCCGCGCGTCCAGTTCGTGGACGGTGCAGAGAAATCCGTAGGGCGGCAGCCAGCTTGCGATCGCGTCCGCCTCGACGAACGCTCGGTAGACCTTTTCGGGCCTTGTCGCGATCACGCGGTGCAGATTTACGGTGCTGGGCATCTCCATGTCCTTTCATCGGGAGCCTGACTTCTACGCCCTAGGACGAAGGGCGGACGCGGCCTCCGACATCCAGGACCGCGATTTGGCGATCAGGCTCAGGGCGTAGCGCGGCCCGCGCGATTGCCGCCATATCTTGCCGCCGCGACGAGAAGCAGCCCGATCATCAGGCCGTTGAGCAGGTGCCACATGAAATGGGTGCCGAGGGCGAAGCTCTCGCAGGCGTGGTTGTCGATCGCCCGGAAGGTGACCGAGGCGACGAAGACGAGGGAGGCTGCCACGAGCCACCGGCCCGCCGGGTGCCCCGTGGCCGCCACCCAGCCGCCGAAGACGAACAGCGCCAGGAACGCCGGCAGGTAGCCGGTCGATCCGTTCGTTGCCTCGCGCAGCCATTCCGGTACCAGCCATGTGAGAAAACCGGCCACCGCGAAGAAGGCGACGAAGACGACGGCCGTGGAGGCGCGAGAAAAGCCCAGATAGCGGCGCAGCAGGAAAACCGTGTAGGTCAGCGTGAAGAAGACGATCGGCAGAATGTCCGCCCACATCGTGACGCGATTGGCGAAGGTGTGGAAAAGGCCCGAGCCTATGCCGATCGCCACCGCCCACCAGCCCAGCACCTCGGCGAAGGTGCCGGCCCGGTATCGCCGCGCGGCCCATACGCCCCAGAGCCCGGCCAGCACGAAGGCGAGATTGGTGAGCGCGTTAACCGGCTCGGACCAGAATTCCGGTCCGGTTCGCTCGCAGTAGAGGTCGAGTGGCGTGTTCCAGGCGTCGAGCATGGGATCGGGCGAATCACCGCGTTGCGCTGCGAGATTGGCCGATCGCTCTCTCACCGCAAAGTGACTTCCTGTTGAGACATCGGCCCGCCTAATTTATAGGCCTTCCAGCGGTCCTTCGGGGGCGCTCTTCACCGGACAGCAGAAGTCGGCGAGCAGAAAGTCGGATGAAACGAGAAATCGGGGCCTGGATCAGGTTGGCGGCCGTTCTTGTGGCCGTCGTCGCGGCTGGCAGGGCGTTCGCCGGCGATGTCGCTAACAGGCCGCTCGGCGTGGTCGAGCTCTTCACCAGCCAGGGATGCAATTCCTGCCCGAAGGCCGACGCGGTCTTCGCCGACATGGCCCGGGAGGGCGAGGTCGTCGCCCTCGCCTATCACGTCGACTACTGGGATTATCTCGGCTGGCGCGACACGCTCGGCAGCGCGGACAATACCCAGCGCCAGCGCGACTATGCCCGCATGTTCGGCGACCGCTCGGTCTACACTCCACAGGCCGTCCTCAACGGCCGCCGCCATCTGAACGGATCGAGCCGCCCGGCCATCGACGCCGCCCTCGGCGAGATGTCCCGCCAGGGCAAGGGAATGTCCGTCGACGTCGCCATCGAGCGCATGGGCGACACCGTTCTCATCACGGTGGGCCAGGCCGCCCAGTCCGCCGGCCGGGCCAACGTCAAGCTCGTATATTTCGATCCAGCCCGGCCCGTTGAAATCACGCGCGGCGAGAACCAAGGCTCGACCATCACTTACTGGAACGCCGTGACCGGCTTCCAGACCGCCGGCGTTTGGACCGGCCAGCCCGCCCGCTTCGAAATGCCGGCAAGCGAGATCGACCGCAGGGGTGGGGGCGGATGCGCGGTTCTGTTGCAGAAATTCTCGCCGAGCGGCGTGCCCGGACCGATCATCGGCGCCGCGGTCCTTGCAGCGCCGGGAAGCTGAGCCCCGCGCCCGCGATTCGCACCGGGAGCACGCTGACCAGGACAAACAAAAACCGGCGCCTGCAAAGTGCAGCCGCCGGTGCTGATCTGTTTACTCCACCATCGTCGCCGAGGCTGGTTCGGCCCGGCCCAGACCCGTGGGCGGGGGGCTTGGGGTTACGGAGTCAGTGCCAGACCGAACCGTCTCAGGCAACGACCGGATGTTGTTCAGACATTGGGGCGCCAGCTTGGATAAATCACGGCGAGAATGTGTCATCGTCATCACCAATTCCTTCGCAACGTCGTGCCTGCGTTACACAGCGTGATGAACGATTTCCGGGGGTTGCAATTTCGGCTCGATCACGCCAGTTTTCCAGATGGTGGAGACGCGAGGCAGAAAGGCCTGATGACGGATCTGGGCAAGAGCGGGGAGGATAGGGACGGCTCCGCAATACTCATCCCCTTGAGCGATGCGCGCCGCGCCAGGGCGGATGTTCCCGTCACCTTCGACCGCAAGGATCTCGATCCGATACTGCGCCTCTACGGCCGCATGGTCGCCGCCGGCGAATGGCGCGACTACGCGATCGACCATCTCAGGGACCGCGCCATTTTCTCGGTGTTCCGCCGCACCAGCGAGGTTCCGCTCTTCCAGATCGTCAAGACACCGGCTCTCGCCAGGCGCCAGGGAGCCTATTCGGTCGTATCGGCCGCCGGCCACATATTGAAGCGCGGCCACGAGCTGTCCCGCGTGCTGACCGTGTTCGACAAGCAGCTGCGCCTGGTCGGGGCCTGACGGCCTCTCTCAGCCCTTGGCGCCGCGCGCGATCGCCTCGACGATCATCTTCTTGGCGACGTCGTGGTCGTGCCAGCCGCCGATCTTCACCCACTTGCCGGGTTCCAGATCCTTGTAGTGCTCGAAGAAGTGCTCCACCTGCCTGAGCGTGATCTCCGGCAGGTCGGTGTAGTTGCGTACCTTCTCGTAGCGCCGCGTGAGATGCGGCGAAGGCACCGCCAGCACCTTCTCGTCGAGCCCGGCATTGTCCTCCATCAGCAGCACGCCGATCGGACGCACGTTGATGACGCAGCCGGGAATGAGCTCGCGCGTGTTGCACACCAGCACGTCGATCGGATCGCCGTCGCCCGAAAGCGTGTGCGGCACGAAGCCGTAGTTCCCGGGATAGGTCATGGGCGTGTAGAGAAACCGGTCGACCACGAGGGTTCCGGCCTCCTTGTCCATCTCGTACTTGATGGGCTGCCCGCCGACGGGCACCTCGATGATGACGTTCACGTCTTCCGGCGGGTTGTTGCCGATCGCGATGGCATCGATGCGCATGGCTCTGTCCCGTGCTGTTCCGCATCGAAGGGCTTAGCGCGCCGGGTGCGCGCGCACAATGCGACAGAAAGGAGTAGGCGGCCCGCCCGGGTCCGGCCCGGCGCTCAGTCCCAGACGAAGGCGATCTTCCTGATCGCCTTCTGGTCGAACACCTCGACGCCCTCCGCGATGTCGCGGCCGCCCTCGCCGGCGTAGAAGTCGAGCGCGCCCCGGTTCTCCTCGAGCGCCCACACGACCATCCCGCTGAGCCCGAGTTCCGAGAGATGCGCGCGCGCGGCACGGAAGAGCCGGCGGCCGAGCCCGACGCCCTGCCATTCCGGCCTGAGGTAGAGCTCGTATATCTCGCCCTGGTGCGGCAGCTGCCGGGCGCGGTTGCGGCCCAGCGTGGCGTAGCCTGCGATGGTACCGCCGGCATCGATAACGATGACATTGGCCGAGCGGCGGATGGCGCGTTCCCACCATTCGCCGCCGCGCCGAGCGATCATCTGTCCCAGCGCGCGATAGGGGATGATCCCCGTATAGGCGCCCTTCCACGATTCGTGGTGCACGTCCGCGATCGCGTCGGCGTCCTGCGGTTCGGCTCTTCTTATGTCGATCGCCAGCGTCTTCATGATCGGTTAACCATACAAGCGAAGGCGTCGCGTGCAAGCTGCGAATGGCTGCCTCGGGGGATAAAGTACGGTGACCGCGCGTCAGATTTCGACGAGGTGGTCGTCGAGCTCGTTGCGGTCGCCGGGCGACGGCGGAAAGTGCTCTGCCAGCAGCGCTCCGACCCTGCCGATCGCCTCCACGAAGCCATCGGCGATTCGCCCCTCGGCTGCGTGCGTGACCAGCAGTTTCACCGTCTCGTCCCATGCGCGCTGGTCGACGCGCTCGTCGATCGCGGCGTCGGCGATCACCTCCGCGTAGCGTTCGGCCAGCGACACGAAGATCAGCACGCCCGTCCGCGCCTCTGTGCGATGGATGTTGCGCGCGAGGAACTGCTTGACGGCGTTCTGGTGCGCGCGGCGATGCTGGAGCGCGGGCGGAACCAGGCGGATGCGCAACCCCGGAAACGCGGCCAGTACCGCCATCCCGGCCAGGAATGCCAGACCCTGCGCCGTCGCGAATATGGCCAGCGGCAGGTCGTACCACATCTGGTCGAGAACGAGGCCGAGGCCGAGGCTCAGCGCCAGCATCGCCACGGTCAGCGCGAAGGACGCCGGGAAGAAATAGCCGTCGCTGTCATGCGCCAGCACGCAGTAGATCTCGCCGGAAGTCCGGGTCTCGGCCGCGGCGATCGCGGCGCGTACGCGCTCGTGCTCCTCCGTCGTGAACGTCGCGGATGTCCGCTGCCGCATGCCTACCAGCCCCCAGATGCACCGCCGCCGCCCGACGATCCCCCGCCGCCGGAAAATCCCCCGCCACCGGAGGACCACCCGCCGCCCGATCCGGACGACCAGCCTGACCCGCCGGACGAACGCCGTCCACCACTGCTCGAGCCGCCGCCCATCGTGAACGTCATGCCCATCCATCGATAGGTGTTGGGACCGATCTTCTTGCCGTAGATCGGAACGAGGATGACCAGCGCGAACGAACCGAAGAAGATCGTGCACCAGGCGATGACGAAGAGCACGACGAGCGGGTCTATCCCGCTCTCGTTCTCCAGGTTGCGCCGGGCGCGCGCCTCCAGCTCGGCCGCGTTGCCCGACAGCACCATGACGATGTCGTCCACCGCCCGCGATATGCCGCCGGCAAAATCGCCGGCACGGAATGCCGGCACCATGGTATTCTCGATGATGAGGCGCGAATGCAGGTCCGTCAGCGTGCCTTCGAGGCCATAGCCCACCTCGATGCGCATCTTCCGGTCGTCCCGCGCCACCAGCAGCAGAACGCCGTTGTCTTCCTGCGCCTGGCCGAGCTGCCATGCCCGGAAAAGCCGGTTGGCGTAGGGCTCGATCGCCTCTCCTTCGAGCGAGCCGATGGTGGCCACCACGACCTGGTCCGACGACGCGTTCTCGAATGCCTCGAGCCTCTCCGTGATCGCCGCTTCCGTCGCCGGGTCGATCAGCCCGGCCGTATCGACCACGCGACCGGTGAGGGCGGGAAGTGCCGTGGCGGCGAGTGCCGCCAGCGGCGCAAGCAGCAGCACGATCACCAGCTTGGACCGCGCGGCGGCCGGGCGAAGGGTGGGCACGAGGCGCATGCCGCAGACGGCTATCCGCCCTGCCTCGTGCCGAAATCGACCTGCGGCGCCTGCATCGTCTCCTCGGCGACCGTGAAGTTCTGGTAGGGCTCGTTGTCGGTGAACCAGAGCTTTGCCCAGATGATCGATGGGAACGTGCGAAGCGTGGTGTTGTAGGCCCTCACCGCCTCGATGTAGTCGCGGCGCGCGACGGCGATCCGGTTCTCGGTTCCTTCGAGCTGAGCCTGAAGCGCGAGGAAGTTCTGGTTGGACTTCAGGTCGGGATAGTTCTCGACGACTGCAAGCAGGCGGGACAGCGCGCCGGTCAGGCCGGACTGGCTTTCCTGGAAGGCGCGGAAGGCCTCCGGATCCTCGAGAGTCTCGGGCGTCACCTGGACTTGGGTGGCGCGCGCCCTTGCGTTGACCACCGCCTCGAGCACCTCTCGCTCCTGTGCCGCGAAGCCCTTCACCGTCTCCACGAGGTTAGGAATGAGATCGGCGCGCCGCTGGTACTGGTTGAGCACTTCGCTCCACGCCGCCTTGGCGCGTTCCTCGGCGGTCGGGATCGTGTTGAAGCCGCAGGCCGAGACGAGCGGCAGGAAGGCAAGGAGAAGGAGCAGCGCGACCGGTGAGGGTAGCGCGCGGCCGGTGACGGAAGGGCTGGACATGACGGGACCTCGAACGGCGCGGTTGCGCAGCGCGGACAATAGGAGGAAAGCGGGGCGGAGAAAACGTCCCTCTCGGCGGAATTCTGCGCGCCGGTCTGTGCTTGGAGCCCGCGGCTTGTTACCTTCGCGCTCCGAATCCGGAGAACGATTTCGATGTCCGACGCCGATCGCAGGGGACCCGACGAATCGCGACGCATCCTGGAGCGCGTGCGCCGCGAGGAAGGCGCGAGCGGGCTGGGGATGGCGCGGCGCGTGGCTGGCCGCGTCAACGACCACGTGACGGCGAAGGACGGCGAGGCGACCGACGGCATCGAGCTGTGGGGAACGCGGATCGGACGCGTGCTCGGGCTCGCCGTGATGGCCGTTCTCGCCGTCGTGCTCTTGACCTACGTCTTCGGCGGATAGAAATGACCAGCCCGGCGCGTGCCGTCATCGTCGTGTCCAGCCACGTCGTACGGGGTTCGGTCGGCAACCGTGCCGCGGTGTTCGCGCTCGAGAGCCTGGGTTTTCCGGTATGGGCCGTGCCGACCGTCATCCTGCCCTGGCATCCCGGTCACGGGCCGGCCACGCGGATCGTTCCACCCGAGGCGCAGTTTGCGGGAATGCTGGCCGACCTCGAGCGCTCGTCTTGGCTCGGCGAGGTCGGCGCGGTTCTTTCGGGCTATCTCGGCGATCCCGGCCAGGCCGACGCCGTCGCAAGCCTCGTTGCCGCCGTGAAGCGTCGCAATCCCTCGGCAATCTATGTCTGCGATCCGGTCATGGGAGACCGCGGCGGCCTCTACGTGCCTGTCGCGACCGCGGCCGCCATCCGCAACGTCCTCATGCCGCTGGCCGACATCGCCACGCCAAACCGCCACGAGCTCGAATGGATGGCGGGAGACCCGCTGTCCGACATGCGCGCCATCCTGGCGGCGGCGGAGCGCGCCGGACCGGCGCGCATGCTGGTGACGTCGGCGCCGGCGATGCTGGCGGGCGGCATGGGCAATCTGCTCGTCGGGCCGGCGCGAACGCTGCTTGCCGAGCACCGGGCAATCGAAAACCCTCCTAACGGCCTTGGCGACCTGACCGCCGCCGTCTTCCTTGCACGCATCCTCGACGGCATGGGCGACGAGAAGGCCTTGCAGTCGACCACGGCGGCTGTCTTCGAGATACTCGCCCGCACCGCCAGCCGAGGTGCCGACGAACTGACGCTCGAGACCGACGCCGCAAGCCTCGCCCATCCCATGGCCATGGTTCACATGCGCCGGATCGCCCATCCCGTCGGCGACAGGCGCGCATGACGGCGTTCGCCGGGGTGGACGGCTGCCGGGGTGGTTGGATCTGCGTCGCCCGGACCGGGAGCGAGCATCCCACGGTGCGCGTCTTCGCGCGCTTCGAGGCCATTCTGGACGCCATGCCCGATGCCACGATCATCGCCGTCGACATGCCCGTCGGACTGCCCGAACGTTGTGGACGCGGCGGTCGCGGCCCCGAATCGCTGGTCAGGCCTCTGCTCGGCGCGCGCCAGTCGAGCGTCTTTTCCATCCCGGCGCGCGCGGCCGTGTTGGCCGGCGCGGGACCGTTCCCCGATTCCGCGTCCTACGCGGAAGGGCACCGCAGGGCCTGCGCAGTGGCGCGCGGTCTGTCCGATCCGCCGCGTGGGGTGTCGATCCAGGCTTTCGGCCTGTTTCCCAGGATCGCCGAGCTTGACGCCCTTCTGCTCGCGCGCCCGCAATTGCGGCGGATCGTCCATGAATCGCATCCCGAACTCGCCTTCTGGCGGCTCAACGGTGGCGCACCGATGGCATTGCCCAAGAAGATAAGGGGTGTCGTCAATCCCGCCGGCATGGACGAGCGGCGCGCCCTTCTGGCACGCTGCGGCCTGCCGGCGTCGCTTCTGTGCGCGACTCCGCCGCGCGGCGCGGGTGCCGACGACCTGCTCGACGCCTGCGCGATGCTTGTGACGGCCGCGCGGATCGCCGACGGTGCGGCGCGTCCCTTTCCCGATCCGCCGCTCGACGACGGACGGGGCATCCCGCTCGCCATCTGGGCGTGAATCGACCGCTTCCCCAACGCAATTTCATCGTCTAATGAAACGCACATGAGCCCCCTGCCCGAAAGCCTTCTCGCCGGCTACCGCAATTTCATGGCCGGCCGCTACGCCACCGAGAGCGAGCGCTATCGTTCGCTGGCGCGCGAGGGGCAGACGCCCCAGACAATGGTCATCGCCTGCTGCGATTCGCGCGCTGCGCCGGAGACGATCTTCGATTCGCGGCCCGGCGAGCTCTTCGTCGTGCGCAACGTCGCCAATCTCGTTCCGCCGTATGCGCCTGACGGAAAGCACCATTCGACCTCCGCCGCGCTCGAATTCGCGGTGCAGAGCCTGAAGGTCGCGCATGTCGTCGTCATGGGCCACGGGCGCTGCGGCGGCATCAAGGCCGCGCTCGATCCCGCGCTCGAGCCGCTCTCGCCGGGCGACTTCATCGGCAAGTGGATGAGCCTCGTCGCCCCGGCAGCCCAGGCGGTGGCCGGCAACGACATGATGACGCCGGGCGAACGCCAGACCGCCCTCGAACGCATATCGATCCGCTACTCGATCGCCAATTTGCGGACGTTTCCCTGCGTGAGGATACTCGAAGGAAAGGGCCGGCTTTCGCTGCACGGCGCCTGGTTCGACATCTCGTCTGGCGAGCTCTGGGCGATGAACCCCGAAACCGGCGATTTCGAGCGCCCCGACCTCGACTGAGCTCAGACCGTGCCGTCCACCGGCGGCGCGACGACCTTGGCCAGAACCGGCTCCGGCAGCCGGGCAAAGACGACGCCGGCGGCCACCGCGATCAGGCCCATCGTCGGGATGACGATCGCCATGGCCGCGACCGGCCCGGGCATCGCCGCTGCCACCGCGCCGCCGACCATGCCGGCTCCCATCTGGAAGAAGCCCATCATGGACGAGGCCGCCCCGGCCATGTGCGGGAACGGGGCGAGTGCCGCCGTCGTCATCGCCGGCATCACGAAGGCGATGCCGAAGGCGTAGAGCCCGACCGGCAGCATGACCGTGTAGAAGCTGGCACCCTGTACGTGAAGCAGCACCGCCAGCGCCAGGCTCGCGATCGCGATGAAGACGAGCCCGGGCGCCACGAGCCGAAAGGCGCCGTGGCGCGGCATGAGCGCGCGCACCACGAGAGAGCCGACGAAGAACATGCCCGACTGCATCAGCATCGACAGGCCGAAGGCGGTTGCCGACAGCCCCACCTCGTTCATCATGATGAAGGGCAGTATCGCCGCCTGCGCGTAGATCGCGCCGAGAGAGCCGGCGATCGTCAGGCTCGCCGTGAGGAAGTAGGCGCTGCCCAGCAGCCTTCCATACGAGCGCACGAGCTGTGCGGGCCGGATGCGCGACAGATCGCGCGTCACGGTCTCGCGCATGGCGAGGTGGATGGTCAGCATCAGCGCCGCCCCGGCGCCGATCATCACGTAGAAGATCGCCTGCCAGCCCGCCAGCTCCATCGTCAGCCCGCCCAGGAAAGGTGCGAACGCCGGCCCCGCCGCCAGGATGATGCCGATCAGGTTCATGATCCGCGCGGACCGCTCGTGGGTGAAGAGGTCGCGCACGATCGCCCGCGAAATGGCGACGCCGACCGCGGCGCCCACGCCCTGGATGAATCGCGCCACGACCAGCCACTCGATCGTCGGCGAGAGCAGCGCCATGACGCTCGCCACCAGGTAGATCGCGATGAACACCGCGGTCACCGGCTTGCGCCCGAAGCCGTCCGACAACGGTCCGCATATGAGCTGCGCGATCGCGAAGCCGGCGAAATACATCGACAGCGTCATCTTGACCGCCGCCTCTGTAGTGCCGAAGGCGTTGACGAGTTCCGGCATCGCCGGCGTGAAAAGCGCCATGGAGACCGGACCGATCGCCACCAGCAGCGCGCCGATGATGCTCACCCGGCGTTCGCTCATCACCGGCTGGAAGAGGTTTGGAGACTGGACGTTCATGCCGCGCGGCCGGCCTCCGTCCTTGCCGCCGACAGCTCGTCGCGCACGCCGATCAGGAGGCGCTTAAGCGACTGCCGCTCCTCCTCCGTCATCGAATGCGTGGCGCGGAGCCGGATCGAGGCGGCGATGGCGCGAATGCGCTCGATCACCGGGTCGCACGCGTCGGTCAGCGCGACCAGCTTGGCCCGGCGGTCGCTCGGGTCTGGCCGGCGCGCGACAAGCCCGCGCGGCTCGAGCCGGTCGAGATAGCCGGAGGTCGTCATGGCCTCGATTCCCATCCTGTCGGCCAGCACGTTCTGCCGGACCTCGCCGGTCCGCGCGAGATGGATCAGCATGCGCGCCTCCGCCGGCGTCAGGCCGATGCCGGCCGCCGATATCAGGCGGTCGAACTCGGCGCGGATGAGCCGGGAGACGTCGGCGATGAGGAAGCCGAAGGAATCGGGATCGACGCTATGGGGCATGCCGGGAGATCATAAGCAATGACGATAATAAGGATTACTTATTAAAATGCCGCGCCCAAGTCAATCCGCCGCGCGTTGAATCGGCGGCGCCGAGCCGCTACATCCGGCCGGAACGCTCCCTGCCCTCCTTGGAACGACATCAATGGCATCTGCCCCCGATCTCGCCTCCCATCCCCTGACCCGCTGGACCGGGGAACTTGGCCTGCCCGATTTCTCCAGACTGCGGGACGCGGAGTTCGCACCCGTTCTCGAGGCGGCGATGACTGCGCATCTGGCCGAGATCGACGCGATCGCCGACGCACCCGAGCCCGCGACGATCGCCAACACGCTCGCGGCTTTCGAACTCGCGGGCGAGGCTCTGGAGCGGGCGTCGGCCATCTTCTGGTGCCGGGCGGGTGCGCACACAAACGACCTGATCCAGGCGCTGGAACGCGACATGGCGCCGAAGATGTCGCGCCATTCCTCGGCCATCTACATGAACGAGCGGCTGTTTGCCCGCATCGACGCCCTCTACGCCTCCCGCGCCGGCCTGGGGCTGGACGCCGAGACGGAGCGCGTGCTGGAGCGGACCTGGAAGCGCTTCGTGCGCGCCGGAGCTAGGCTCGGACCTGCTGAAAAGCAGCGCCTTTCCGCCATCAATGCCGAACTTGCCGCGCTCGGAACGCGCTTTGGCCAGAACGTGCTCGCCGACGAGGCCGAATGGGTCCTCTACCTTTCGCGCGACGATCTCGCCGGCCTTCCCGCCTTTCTCGTCGACGCCATGGCCGAGGCTGCGCGCTCGCGTGGCCGCGAAGGGTCCTTCGCGGCCACGCTGTCGCGCTCCATCGCGGAGCCCTTCCTGGCGTTTTCCGAGCGCCGCGACCTTCGCGAGAAGGTCTTCCGAGCCTTCACGCGGCGCGGTCAGAACGGTGGCGCGACCGACAATTCCGAAGTCGTCGGCGAGACTCTCGCCCTGCGCGCCGAGAAGGCGCGCCTGCTGGGCTACGCGACCTATGCCGACTACAAGCTCGACGACACGATGGCAAAGTCGCCGCAGGCCGTCCACGGCCTGCTCGATCCCGTATGGGAAAAGGCGCTGGCCCGCGCCGCCGACGACGAGGCCGCGCTCGGCGCGATCGCCGTGGCCGAAGGCCGCAACGACGACATCGCCCCCTGGGACTGGCGCTTCTACGCCGAGAAGCTCCGCGCCGAGCGTTTCGCCTTCGACGAGGCCGAACTCAAGCCGTACCTGAAGCTGGACAACGTCATCGCCGCGAGTTTCGACGTCGCGTCGCGGCTTTTCGGCCTGTCCTTCCGCGAGCGGCCGGGCATTCCGGGCTGGCACGGTGACGTGCGCGTCTTCGAGGTGCTGGACGCCGACGGCAGCCTCCGCGCGACCTTCCTCGCCGACTACTTCAACCGGCCTTCCAAGAGGTCCGGCGCATGGATGAGCGGGCTGCGCTCCGCCCACCGCCTCGGAAAGGGGCAGAAGCCCATCATCTACAACGTCATGAACTTCGCCAGGCCGGCCGAGGGCAGCGCGGCGCTCCTGTCGCTCGACGAGGCGAGGACGCTCTTCCACGAGTTCGGCCATGCCCTGCACGGCATGCTGAGCGAGGTGACCTGGCCCTCCATTTCGGGAACCTCCGTCGCGCGTGACTTCGTCGAACTCCCCTCCCAGCTGTACGAGCACTGGCTGACCGTGCCAGAAATCCTTCAAGAGCACGCTCGGCACCACGAGACGGACGCCCCGATGCCCGCCGATCTCATCGCGAAGATGCAGGCGGCACGGAACTTCAATGCCGGCTTCGCGACGGTCGAGTTCACCGCGTCGGCCCTGGTCGACATGGCCTATCACGCCCGCGCCGAAGCGCCCGTGGACCCGCTTGCGTTCGAGGCCGAGACGCTCGCCGGCCTGCGCATGCCCGACGCGATCGCGATGCGCCACCGCACGCCGCATTTCCTGCACATCTTCTCCGGCGACGGCTATTCGGCCGGCTACTATTCCTACATGTGGTCCGAAGTACTTGACGCCGACGCCTTCGCCGCCTTCGAGGAGACCGGCGACGTATTCGATCCCGCCACCGCCACGCGGCTGCGCCGCCATGTTTACGCGGCGGGCGGGTCGGCCGATCCCGAGGCGCTGTATCTCGCCTTCAGGGGGCGGATGCCAAGTCCCGAGGCAATGTTGGCCAAGCGCGGACTTGTGTAGGGACAGCCATCCGCGACCAGCGGGTGGGATTTCGACAGTTGATCTGCAAGCATTCAAGTATTTAGAGACGGTTATCCATTGTCCAAGATTGTTGACATGAATTAGCCATTTGCAATGCATCGTCGTGCGAGCCTTGTCGCGGGCAAGACCGGGAAGGACAACCGGACCGGTCCGGGGACAGGGGAGCCGCGCAGGCGGCAGGTCACGATGGCTTCATCTCGCAGCGCGCTGAAGCGGCGCGCGCAATCCGATTTCGCCGACGCGGCGCCGGCCGGGCACGAACCGTCCGCTTCGCCGTCTGCCTCGAGTACCGCAGGGGCGGACGCACCAACGCTGCAGGCGCTCTTGCGCAAGGAATTCCCCCCCGTCGAGGATGCCGGCACGCCCGCCGACGCCGTGGCGGAAGCGCGGCCCGCGCCGCGCCGCGTCCGCGTTCCGGGCGGGTCGCGCATCGTCAAGACGCTCGTCGGCCTTGCCTTGCTCGTCGTGGCAGGCTGGATGCCGGTCGAGCGCCTCTTCCAGGTCGCGAGCGTGGAGGCCGTCGTGAACGCCCCCCTGGTGACGCTTCGCGCTCCGATTGCCGGCGTGGTCGAGTCGGGGGGAGCGATCCTCGGCACCACCACCCGCTTGTCCGGCCCCCTGCTCGCCGTGGTCGATCCGCGCGCCGACCGGCGCGCCTTCGAGGACGCCACGCGCCGGCTGGACGATGCGCTCGACGAGCGCGACGCCGCCATTGCCCGGCTTGCCGGCGTGAGGCGCATAAAGGCCGAGCTCGAGACGGGATTCGCAGCTTTCCGCCAGGACAGGCTCGTGCGCTTGGATGCGCGCATCGAGGCCGCCCAGGCGAGGCTGGGGGCGGCTCGCGCCGGCTACGTCCACGCCGCGGGCATTGCCGCCCGCAACCGTGCTCTCCACACCAGGGGTGTCGTCAACGACGCCGCGCTCGATGAATCTGCCCGTGCCAGCGCCGTCGCGCGTGCCGGTCTCTCCGTCGCCGGTGCCGATCTCAGGGCGCTGCATGCCGAGCGGAAGTCTGTCGAGGAAGGCCGGTTCTTCGCCGAAGGCTACAATGACGAGCCAAGGACGGCGGAACGTATCGACGAACTGCGCATGAGCGAGGCCGCGCTGGAAGCCGAGATCGCGCGCGGCGAGGCACGTGTCTTGCGCGCCGAGGCGGCGTTCGCCCGCGAGCAGGCGGCACTGGAACTGGCAAGTCGCGCGGAGATCGCGGCGCCGCTGCAGGGCCGTGTCTGGGAAGTGCTTACTGCGCCTGGCGAACAGGTGGCCGCCGGCCAGCCGCTCGTGCGCATACTCGACTGCGCCCGGCCGGTCGTCACGGCCGCGGTTTCCGAAGCCGTCTACAATGGCCTGTCGCTCGGCATGGAAGCCAGCTTCACCTTCCGCGAGGGCGGTGCTCCCCTGCCCGGCCGCGTGGTTGGGTTGAGCGGCATAGCGACGGCGCCGGCGAATCTCGCCATTCTGCCGAGCGCGCTGGTCAAGGAGTCCTACCGCGTCGCCGTCGAGATCGACGGCGGCCCCGGATCGGCTTCCTGCGAGGTCGGGCGAACCGGTCGCGTGGTGTTCGGCCAGTCGCGGTAGGTGCGTCGATGAACCCCATCCTGTCGGTGATCGCGGAGGGCGCGCTGCCGGGCATCCTGGTCGCGGCCGGCCTCCTGGTCGTCCTGCCTTGGCTGGACCGTGCATCGCGCTGGCGCGTGCTTCCCGTCGCCTTGGTAATGGTGGTCACGGCTCGCTACCTCGTCTGGCGCGTCACCGAGACGATACCCTCGGCTTCCGATCCGGTCGACTTCGTCGCCGGGTGCCTGTTCTTCGCCATCGAGATCGTCGCCGTTTTGGGCTCGCTCATATCCTACGTCACGCTGACGCGGACCTCGAATCGCTCGGCCGAGGTCGACGCCAATGCCGGCTGGATTGCCGGCCGGGACCGGCCGCCGCTCGTCGACGTATTCATCTGCACCTACAATGAGGAACGCGCGATCCTGGAGCGCACCATGCTCGGCGCGACCGGCATGGACTACGCCAACTACCGCGTATGGGTGCTCGACGACGGGCGCCGGCCCTGGCTGGCCGAGCTCGCGGCCGAGCTCGGCTGCCGCTATCTGACACGGCCGGACAATGCGCACGCCAAGGCCGGCAACATCAACCACGCGTTGAGGCATGTAGCCGCGCTCGACGAGCCCCCCGACTTCGTCTCGATCCTCGACGCCGACTTCGTCCCCGTCTCGGTATTTCTGTCGCGCGCGCTCGCGCTCTTTCATGCCGGCGACGTGGGGATCGTCCAGACGCCGCAGCACTTCATCAATCCCGACCCCATCCAGGCCAACCTGCAGGCCTCGGATGCCTGGCCGGACGAGCAGCGCTATTTCTTCGACGTGCTCCTGCCCGCCAAGGACGCCTGGGGCACCGCATTCTGTTGCGGCACATCCTCGGTGATCCGCATGGAGGCGCTCGCCCTGGCCGGCGGGTTCCCGACCGATTCGGTGACCGAAGACTACCTGTTGACGATCAGGCTCAGGCAGCAAGGCTACCGAACCGTCTACCTCAACGAGCGCCTCTCGCTCGGTCTCGCGCCGGAAGGCCTGCAGGAATACATCACCCAGCGCAGTCGCTGGTGCCTCGGCTTCATCCAGATCGTGCGCAGCGCGGACGGGCCGTTCAATTTCACCAACCGCCTGGCCTTCTTGGACCGCGTCAGCCTCGTTGAGAGCCTGTTGTACTGGTGCGGCGCCTACATGTTCCGCGTCGCCGGCCTGCTGGTACCGATTCTGTATCTGCTCCTCGGCATCCAGGCCGTCGATGTTGGTACTGCCGAGGGCATCGCGCACTTCCTGCCCTACTATCTCGCCCAGATCACGGTGATGGCCTGGCTTTCGGGAATGCGCGTACTGCCGGTCATGACCGACGTCTCGCAGCTTCTGGCTGCACGCGAGATCCTCACCGCCGTCGCCGTCGGCTTCTTCCGGCCCAAACGGCAGAAGTTCAAGGTGACCGCCAAGGGCGGCGACCGCTCCAGGACTGTCGTGCAGTGGCGCATGATGGCCATGTTCGCAGTGCTCCTGGCACTTACGATCCTCGGCATCGTGGTCGCCTTCGGCGGCACCGGGTCAATCCAGGAATCGAGCGCCGTCGCGCTGTACTGGTGCTGGTACAACATGCTGATCCTGATCGCGGCCATCGCCGTCTGCGTCGAGCGGCCGCGATTGCGGCGCAACGAGCGCCTCGCCGGAGCCCAGCCCGTCGTGGTGACGGTAGGTTCGGTGCGGGAACTCTTCGTGACTGCCGACATCTCGGTCGGCGGGCTGCGCCTGCATGGCCACATCCGGGCGCCGGCAGGGACCGCCGTGAAAGTCGAGATGGACGGCGCGGTCTTCGATGGACACGTCGTCCGGCAGGGCGGCAACGATTTCGCCATCGAACTCGAAACCGGCCTCGCGGCGCGCTCTGCCATGGTCAGGAAGGTCTATTCGGGCCGGTTCGAGACGTCGCTGAAGACGATCAGTTCGCCGGTCGTGGCCCAGCGGGTCCTGGCGTCCATCATGCGCTGAGCGTCAGTTGGGGTAGCAGCCCGACGGGATATGCGGCCATTCGGCCGTCTCGCAGCCCAGCGCGTCGCGCCGCTCGCGAAATTCCTTCGAGACCGGACCGGTCACCGTCGCGTCCACCCCGAACGGCGCCTGTGCGAAACGCTCGGAAGGCTCGACCTGCACGCTGGCCGGGCTTTGCACGCGGGCATCGAAGCTGCGGGCATCGACGCCGGACAGCGCGATTGCGCCCGCGGCGAAGCCGAGCGCAGCCAACATGCATGATCTGCCGAGATTGATGGTCATGACCCGTGTGAACGTGTGCGGCGCCGGAAGGTTCCCGCGATCCCGAAAATAATCTGCGCCCGTCATCCTTAATTTTCGGTGACCGGGCCCGGCACTTTCGCAACTGCGAGAAACACTGTATGGAGCCCGCAAATTCGCGTGGCGCGCCGTCGCCCGCGCCACCATTCCTCCGAGAGACAGTCATGAACCTCCGCAATATCGCGATCATCGCGCATGTCGACCATGGCAAGACGACGCTGGTCGACGAACTCCTCAAGCAGTCGGGATCGTTCCGCGAGAACCAGCGCGTCGCCGAACGCGCCATGGATTCCAACGACCTGGAGAAGGAGAGGGGCATCACCATACTGGCCAAGGCGACGTCGGTCGACTGGAAGGATACCCGCATCAACATCGTCGACACGCCCGGCCACGCCGATTTCGGCGGCGAGGTGGAGCGCATCCTGTCGATGGTGGATTCGGCCATCGTGCTGGTCGACGCGGCCGAGGGCCCGATGCCGCAGACCAAGTTCGTCGTCGGCAAGGCGCTCAAGGTCGGCCTCAAGCCGATCGTCGTGATCAACAAGATCGACCGTCCCGACGCGCGTCACGTCGAGGTGGTCAACGAGGTATTCGATCTCTTCGCCGCGCTCGACGCCACCGACGAGCAGCTCGATTTTCCGATCCTCTACGGGTCCGGCCGCGACGGCTGGGTCTCCGAGAACCCGGAAGGCCCGAAGGATCAGCGCCTCGCGCCGCTTTTCGACCTCGTGCTCAGGCATGTGCCGGCGCCGACGGTCGAGCCGGGACCGTTCCGCATGATCGGCACCATCCTCGAGGCAAACCCCTTTCTCGGCCGCATCATCACCGGCCGCATCGCGTCGGGCACGGTCAGGCCGAACCAGGCGGTCAAGGTGCTGCACCATGACGGCACGCTTCTCGAGAACGGCCGCGTCTCCAAGATTCTTGCCTTCCGCGGCCTCGAGCGCCAGCCGATCGAGGAAGCGCATGCGGGCGACATCGTCGCCATAGCGGGCCTGTCGAAGGGCACCGTCGCCGACACGTTCTGCGACCCCTCCGTGAACGAGCCGATGCAGGCGCAGCCGATCGACCCGCCCACCGTCACCATGTCCTTCCTCGTCAACGACAGCCCGCTCGCCGGCACGGAAGGCGACAAGGTGACCAGCCGCGTCATCCGAGACCGCCTCCTCAAGGAGGCCGAGGGCAACGTCGCGCTCAAGATCGAGGAATCGGCCGACAAGGACTCCTTCTACGTGTCCGGCCGCGGCGAGCTGCAGCTTGCCGTACTGATCGAGACGATGCGTCGCGAAGGCTTCGAGCTGGCCGTGTCGCGCCCCCGCGTCGTCATGCAGAAGGACGAGGACGGCACGTTGCTCGAGCCCGTCGAGGAAGTCGTCATCGACGTCGACGAGGAGCATTCCGGCGTCGTCGTGCAGAAGATGTCGGAGCGCA
>VFQR01000693.1_pt1 | contig 37099 bp, 32 predicted proteins | sample 3512321 | NCBI WGS metagenome assembly VFQR01 (sample SAMN10412374, study PRJNA504923) | tailings metagenome | isolation source: Relicate 3 Philex TSF1 revegetated site | place: Philippines: Tuba, Benguet | collected 2017-08-29 | reverse complement strand
CATCATCCAGAAGTCGGTATGGGAGCCGATCCTGCGCGACTACCAGAACCGCCCGGAGAACATCGAGCGCTTCGTGGTGGAGCGCCCGATCGGCTCCGGCCCCTTCAAGGTCTCCCGCGCCCGGCTGTCGGAGGAGATCGTGCTGGAGCGCAACCCGGACCACTGGGCCGCGCCGAAGATCGATCGCTGGATCCTGCGCATCGTGCAGAATGTCGAGGCCACGCTTGGCATGCTCAACCGCGGCGAGATCAACTTCCTGGCCGACTACACCGGCGACCCGGAGCTCGTGCAGCAGCTCGTCCGCCGCAACCGGAACATCGTGATGAACGAGGCCGTGGACGTTGGCTTCCAGTTCCTCGCCTGGAATCATCGCCGCCCGCCCTTCAACGACCCGGCCTTCCGCCGCGCGCTCTCCGCCGCGGTGGACCGCGAGCTGATGGCCGGCGCCGCCTGGAACGGCTTCGCCGAGCCGGCCAACAGCCATGTCTCGCCGGCGCTGCCCTTCTGGCATCGCGACGGCATCGTCGGCATGGCGCCCTCCGGCGGCATCGAGGCGGCGCAGCGCATCCTGCAGGAGGCCGGCTACCGCGTGGTCAACGGGCGCCTGCACTACCCGGCGGGCGTGCGGGAACAGGCGCAGCCGAACTGAGCCGAGGCACGCGCGCGTGGGATATGTCGGGCAGCGCCTGATCCAGGCCGTCTTCGTGCTCTGGGTCGTGGCGACGCTGTGCTTCCTGCTGTTCAGGTTGATGCCCGGCGACCCCACGCTGAACTACATCGACACCTCCATGACGGAGGAGCAGCGGCAATCCATGCTGGTCGCATTCGGCCTGGACCAGCCGCTGCACGTGCAATACCTGATCTATCTGCGGAACCTGGTGCAGGGGGAATTCGGCAGCAGCTTCCTCCAGGGCCGCCCGGTGATCGAGCTGGTGGGCGAGGCCCTGCCGCTCACGCTCGCGCTGACGCTCTCCGCCCTCGTCGTCGCCTACATCTTCGGCGTGATCGCCGGCGCCTTCCTCGCCTGGAAGCGGGGCAGCCTGGCGGAGGGCATCGCCATCCCGCTCGTGCTCACCACCCGCGCCGCGCCGGAATTCTGGCTGGGCATGATCCTGCTGGCGATCTTCGCCTTCGGCTATGGCTGGTTCCCCTCGGGCGGCGCCGCCAGTGCGGGGGCCGAATTCGACAGCGAATGGGAACGGTTCTTCAGCCTCGACTTCCTGCACCACCTGTTCCTCCCCGCGCTGGCGCTCGCGGTCTATCTGCAAGGCCTGCCGCTGCTGCTGATGCGCAGCACCATGCTCGAGGTGATGCAGGACGAGTTCGTGACGATGGCCCGCATGAAGGGGCTTTCGGAATGGACCATCGTGATCCGCCACGCCGCGCGCAACGCGCTGCTGCCAGTCGCCACCGCCTTCGCGCTTGGCATCGGCGGCAGCATTGGCGGCAATGTGGTGATCGAGACGGTGTTCTCCTGGCCCGGCCTCGGGCGGATGCTGGTGACGGCGGTGCAGGGCAGCGACTATCCGCTGGCACAGGGCGCCTTCCTGATCATCGCGGCGGTGCTGATCCTGATGAACCTGATCGCCGACCTGCTCTACGGCTTCCTCGATCCCAGGGTGTCGCATGGACGCAAGGGCTGACGGGCTGCTGCCGGCGCGGCCGCGCGCGCCCGGCTGGCGCAGCGTGCTGCGCGCCTTCGCGGCCGCCGGCTCGCTCATGGCACGCGATCCCTTCGCGCTGGTCGGCACGCTGATCTACCTGCTGCTGATCCTGGTCGCGATCTTCGCCGACCAGATCGCGACGCATGACCCGCGCGAGATCCTCTACAGCGGCCGCTTCCGCATCGCGCGCAACCTGCCGATGTCGTGGGACCACCTGCTCGGCACCACGCATGGCGGGCGGGACATCTTCTCGCAGCTTGTCCACGGCACGCGCAGCGCGGTGCTGGTGGGGCTGACGGCGGCCTTCTGCGTCGCCGCGCTCGGCACGCTGCTCGGCCTCGTCTCCGGCTATTTCCGCGGCTGGGTGGACACGGTGGTGATGCGGCTTGCCGACGTGGTGCTCGGCCTGCCCTTCCTGCCGACGGTGATCGTGCTGGCGGCGCTGACGAAGCCGGGCACCACCACCATCATCGCCGCCGTCGCGCTGATGCTCTGGCCCAACACCGCCCGCGTCATCCGCAGCCAGGTGCTGACGGTGCGCGAGCGCGCCTTCGTCGAGGCCGCGCGCGTCACCGGCTGCTCGACCTCGCGCATCCTCTTCGTGCATGTGGCACCCTCGATCCTGCCGCTCTCCTTCCTCTACGGCTCGATCGCGGTGGGCTGGGCGATCCTGACGGAGGCGTCGGCCAGCTTCCTCGGCTTCGGCGATCCCACCGTGATCTCCTGGGGCACGATGCTGCAGGACGCCTACGCCAACCAGGCGATGGGGCGGGAGGCGTACAACTGGTTCGTGCCGCCCGGCCTCTGCATCGTGCTCGTCGTCCTCGCCGGCTTCTTCATCAGCCGCGGCTACGAGGAGATCCTGTTCCCGAAGCTGCGGTCGTGACGCGCATGGATCCGCTGCTCGCCATCCGCGACCTCACGGTGCGCTACAACACGAAGCAGGGCCGGGTGCATGCCGTGGATGGCGCCAGCTTCGACGTGCCGCGCGGCGAGGTAGTCGGCCTCGTCGGCGAATCCGGCTGTGGCAAGACCACGGTGGCGCGCGCGGTGATGGGCGTGGTGCCGAAGACCGCAGACATCCTCGGCGGCCCCCTGCTGTTCGAGGGCCGCGACCTGATCCGCCTGCCCGAGCGCGAGCGCCGCGCGCTGCGCTGGCGCGAGATGGCCTTCATCCCGCAGACGGCGATGAGCGCGCTCGACCCCGTCTATCGCGTCGGCCGCCAGATCGAGGAGGTGCTGGTCGAGCGCGCCGGCCGATCCCGCGCGCAGGCCCGCGCGCGCGCGGAGGAGCTGTTCGGCCTGGTCGGCATTGATGCGCGCCGGCTGGATGACTACCCGCACCAGTTCTCCGGCGGGATGAAGCAGCGCGCCTCCATCGCCATCGCGCTGGCGCTGGAGCCGAAGCTGGTGCTGGCGGATGAGCCCGTGACGGCGCTCGACGTCATCGTGCAGCGCCAGGTGCTCGACCTGCTGAAGGACCTCCAGACGCGGCTGGGCCTCTCCGTCGTGATGGTCACGCATGACATCAGCGTCGTCGCCTATGCCTGCGACCGGGTCGTGGTGATGTATGCCGGCCGCGTGGTGGAATCGGGCGGCGTGCGGGAGGTGCTGGAACAGCCGCGCCACCCCTACACGATGGGCCTGACCAACGCCTTCCCCGACCTCGAACGCGCCGGCGGCGAGCTGGTGCCGATCGAGGGCAGCCCGCCCAACCTCCTCGATCCGCCGAAGGGGTGCCGCTTCGCGCCGCGCTGCCCTTTCGCCATCGCGCGCTGCATCGCGGAGGACCCACCGCTCACGACCGAGCCGGACGGCCATGCGAGCGCCTGCTGGCGCTCCGGCGAAGCGCCGGCCCTGCGGGGCCCTGCCGCGGAGGCCGCAACGTGGCGGCGCTGATCGAGGCGGACGACCTCACGAAGCATTTCCCCGCGCCCCGCAGCGTCGCGGAGGTGCTGCGCGGCCAGCGCCCGGTGGTGCGCGCGGTGGACGGCATCTCGCTCCGGATGGAGGCGGGCGAGACGGCGGCGATCGTCGGCGAATCCGGCTGCGGGAAGACCACCACGGCGCGGCTGCTGTTGCGCCTGCTGCCGCCCTCCTCCGGCACCATCACCTTCCGTGGCGAGAACATTGGAACGTTCGACACCGAGGCGATGCGCGGCTTCCGGCGCCAGGCGCAGCTCGTCTTCCAGAATCCGTTCGACGCGCTGAACCCGCGCCTCACGATCCTGGACAGCCTGGTCGAGCCGCTGCGCAACATGCGCATCCCGCGCGCCGAATGGGATGACCGCGTCGCGCTGGCGATGCGCCGCGTGCGGCTGGCCGATGCCGAGCGCTACCTGCCGCGCTACCCGCACGAGCTCTCCGGCGGGCAGTTGCAGCGGGTGGTTCTGGCGCGTGCGCTGATCCTGGAACCCGCGTTCCTCGTCGCCGACGAGCCGGTCTCGATGCTCGATGTCTCGGTCCGCGCCGGCATCCTGAACCTGATGCGGGAGGCGCGGGAGACGCTCGGCGTCGCCGCGCTCTACATCAGCCACGATCTCGCGCTCGTGCGCTATGTCTGCGACCGCACGCTGGTGATGTATCTCGGCCGCGTCGTGGAGGAAGGCCCGACCGAGGAGGTGGTGCGCGCGCCGCGCCATCCCTACACCCGCGCCCTGGTCCAGGCCGTGCCGCTGCCCCGCGTGGACCAGCCGCGCGGCCCGCTGCCGATCAAGGGAAACGTCCCCGATGCGCGCACCCCGCCCTCCGGCTGCCGTTTTCGGGATCGCTGCCCGATCGCGGTGCCACGCTGCGCGGAGGAGGAGCCTCTGCTGCGCGACACCGGCGGCGGCGTGCGGGCTGCCTGCCATCTGGCGTGACCCTGGGGCGTGACCCTGGTGCGTGACCTGGCATGATCCATGTCAATGTCGGAAGGTCGCCGCCCTCGTAGTCTCCCGCCCAGGCAGATCGCGCCCCGCGGCGCAGGGAGACCGCCATGCCGCTTCATGACATCCTCGTTCAACTCGATTCGACCGAGCAGAGCGGGCAGAGGCTGCGCCTCGCCGCAGACCTCGCGCGCAAGCACGGCGCGCATCTGACCGGCCTGCATGTCTATGATCCCATGCCGGCGCTGTTCGTCCCCGATCCGAGCGGCGGCGCCGTCATCGCGGAGCTGCTGGAACAGATCCGGGCCGATGCCATTGCGGCCGCGACGCGCATCGAGGCGGATTTCCGCGAGCGTATCCAGCGGGAGGGCATCGCCGGCGAGTGGCGCCTGGTGGAGGGCTCGGTCCCGCAGCGCACGGCGCTCCATGCGCGCTACGCCGACCTGGTGATCCTGGGTCAGGATGATCCCACGACGGAGGAGGACGCCGATGGCGTCACGATCGAGGCGACGCTGTTCACCTCGGGCCGGCCGGTCCTGCTCGTTCCCTTTGCCGGGCGCTTCGAGACACTGGGCCGCCGCGTCCTGATCGGCTGGAACGCCGGCCGCGAGGCGAGCCGCGCCGTGCATGATGCGCTGCCGCTGATCGCCGGGGCCGAGCAGGTGACGATCCTCGCCGTGAACCCGGGCGATGGCGGGCATGGCGAGGAGCCGGGCGCCGACATCGCGCGCCACCTCGCCCGCCACGGGCTGGCCGTCACCGTCGAACGCACCGCGGCCGCCGAGATCGGCGCCGGCGACCTGCTGCTCAACCGGGCCGCCGAGATCGGCGCCGACCTGATCGTGACCGGCGCCTATGGCCATTCCCGCTTCCGCGAGCTGGTGCTCGGCGGTGTCACGCGCACGCTGCTGCGCCAGATGACGGTGCCGGTGCTGATGTCGCACTGAATGCCGGCCTTGCCAGGCGCCACCGTCCGGCCCGAAATGCCGGCCGGACCCGCTGACGCCGGAGTGGCCATGACGATGCGCGGAACCGTCGCCGATCTCGGGATCGGCGTGCTCATGCTGGACACGCAGTTCACCCGCCTGCCCGGCGATATCGGCAATGCGCGGAGCTGGTCGGTGCCGGTGCAGTTCCGCGTCGTGCGCGGGGCGTCCCCGAGGCGCGTGATCGAGGAAGCCGACCCCACGCTGCTCCAGCCCTTCATCGAGGCGGCGCAGGAAATGATCGCGATGGGCGTGCGCGGCATCACGACGAGCTGCGGCTTCCTTGCCCTGTTCCAGAAGGAGATGGCGGCCGCGCTGCCAGTGCCGGTCGCGACCAGCAGCCTGCTCCAGGCACCGCTGATCGAGCGCATGCTGCCGGCGGGGCAGCGCGTCGGCATCCTCACCTATTCGCCGGATGCGCTGACGCCGCGGCATCTCGCCGCGGTCGGCGTGGCGCCCGATACGCCAATCGGCGGCCCGCCCGCCGGCAGCCGCTTCCGCGCCGTCTACGGCAATCGCGGCGACTCGGCCGACAAGGCGGTGCTGGAGGCGGAGGTGCTGGACGCCGCGCGCGCCCTCACGCGGCGCCATCCGGAGATCGGCGCGCTGCTGCTGGAATGCACAAACCTGCCGCCGCATGCGGCCGCGATCGCGCGCGCCACCGGCCTGCCGGTGCATGACATCATCGGCTTCATCGAATGGTTCGCGCGCAGCCTGGCGCCGCCTTCCTATCCGCCTGGGTAGTCACCGCTGCGCGCGTGCCAGCGCCTCGCAGGTCGCCCGCAGGCTCGCCACCATCTCCGCGCGCGCGCGGTTCACCGCCTCCTGCCGCCCGCCGAGCCCGACCGCCAGCGGTGGATGGCCTGTGAGCGGCGGCAGCGGCATCGCGATCACGCTGGCACCCGGCAGCACGCGCCCCGCGCTCTCGACCCAGCCGCGCACCCGCCCCTCCTGGATCTCACGCAGCAGCGCGGGGATGGAGACGCGCAGCGCCTTCTCGCGTTCCTCCGCATTGGCGCGGCGCGCCAGGCGTTCCACCTCGGCATCCGGCAGGCCCATCAGCAGGGCGAGCCCGACCGCCGCGCGGCAGAGCGGCTTCAGCAGGCCCGCGCGCTGTTCCTGCGCCACCATCCCGCGCGGCGCGCGCAGCGTGAGGATGTATTGCACATACGCCTGCTGCCGCATGCCGAGCAGCACCGCGAAGCCGCTGCGCCGGCGCAGATCCTCGAGCAGCCGCAGCAGATGCGTGTCGCCCAGCAGGCTTTCCTGCTGCCAGGCGCCGAGCAGCAGCACGCGCAGCGTCGGGCGGTAGCTGCGCGCGACGGGGTCGAGCTCCAGATAGCCCAGCCGGTGCAGCCCGCCGAGCAGGACGGAGGTGCTGGATTGCGGATAGCCGAGCGCGCGCGCCACCTCCATCACCGTCGCGGGCCGATGGGTGACGGCGAAGAACTCCAGCACCTCCAGCGTCCGCTTCGCGGATTTGATCCGCCGCTCCTGCGCCACCTCGCTCATCGCGGCGCAGGCTCCGTCATCGCGGCGCGTCCGGCAACGGCGCCTGGCTGGCGGCGCCCGAGGCCAGCAACGCCTCGACCGCCGCCTCGTCATAGCCGGCCTCGCGCAGCACCGCGCAGGTCTGGGCGCCGAGCCTGGGCGCGGGCAGCGCATCCGCGCGCTCGCCGCCGCCGAAGCGGTTGGGGTTGGCGGTGCGCCGCAGCCTGCCTTCCGTCGGGTGATCCTCCTCCTGGAAGAAGCCGACATCGATGAGGTGCGGGTCGCGCACCAGGTCGTCAATGCCGTTATAGGCCGCGACCGGCACATCCGCCGCTTCGAGGATCGCGAGCCATTCCGCCGTGCCGCGCTGCGCCAGCCCCTCCGCGCGCACCTCGAAATAGGCGGCCGCGTTGGCGGTGCGCGCGGCGGCGGAGGCGAAGCGCGGATCGGTCTTCAGCTCCGGCCGCCCGATCGCGTCGAAGAAGGCGAAGGCCTGCGCATTGGTGTTGGGCGAGACGGTGATCCAGCCATCCCGCGTCGGCAGCGGGCGGTAGTAGGGGCTGAGCTGGCGCAGATCGCCGCTCGGGCCGACCGGCGGCTCGAAGCTCGCGGCGCCGAGATGCTCGGTCATCACGAAGCTCGCCATGTTCTCGAACATCGGCACCTCGATCGCCTCGCCGATGCCGGTGCGCTCGCGCCGGTAGAGCGCAAAGCCGATGCATTGCGCGGCGATCAGCCCGGTGGTGTGATCGGTCATCACCATGGGGACGAAGCGCGGCTCCCCGATCGCGCGCTCGAAGGTGCCGGCGATGCCCGAGAGGCTCTGGATGATCGGGTCATAGGCCGGGCGGTTGGCGTAGCGCCCGCCATTCCCGAAGGCGAGGATGGCGCAATGGATCAGCCGCGGATTCCGCGCGGCCAGCCGCGCCGCGTCGAGCCCCAGCCGGCGCAGCGCCGCCGGGCGGATGTTGCTGACGAACACGTCGGCGCCTTCGAGCAGCCGATGCATCGCCTCCATCGCCGCCGGCTGCTTGAGGTCGAGGCAGATCGAGCGCTTGTTGCGGTTGAACTGGATGAACTTGCCCGGCATGCCCGGGCTGCGCGCGCCGACCGCGAGGTTGCGCAGCAGGTCGCCTTCCGGCGGTTCCACCTTGATGACATCGGCGCCCTGGTCGGCGAGCACGCGGGTGCAGATCGGGCCGACGACGACGGAGCTGAGATCCACCACGCGCACGCCCTCCAGCGGGCCGCTCATGGCGCGAACTCCAGCGTCATCTCGGCCGCGAGCGCGCCCTCCATGTCGGCCACCCAGGCGCGCATGCGGCCATCCTCCACCGTGCCGCCGCAGAAGCGCGCCGTATCGCCCACCATCAGCGGCCGTGTCAGCCGCGTCGCATAGAAGGCGAGCCGCCCGGGCGCGCGGCGCAGCGCGGCATCGAGCAGCAGATGCATCGTCAGCCCGCCATTCATCACGGGGCCGGGATAGCCTTCGCGCCGGCGCGCGTAATCCGCATCATAGTGGATGCGATGCGCGTTCCAGGTGATCGCGCCGTAGCGGAACACCTGCACCGGGTCGAGCGGCAGCATCTCCTCCCACGCCGCATCGCCGGGTGCAGGGATGGGCGCGGGCGCGGCGCTCCCGGTGCCCTCGGGCACCGCCGCGCGATAGATCGCGTCGAACTCCTCCACCGCGAGCGCCGTTCCGCCCACCGTGATCGTGCTGCGCATGGTCAGCACGCAGATCGGGCCGGTGCGCGCGGCCTTGGGCTGGATCGCCGCGACCTCCGTGCGCTTTTTCGCGACATCGCCGACGCGCAGCGCGCCGTGCAGCCGCACGCGCCGCCCGGCGCCCATCCGGCGCGGCAGCGGGATGGGCGGCAGGAACTCCCCCTTGCGCGGGTGTCCATCCGGCCCGAGCGCCGCGTGGCGCGCCACATCGGCGAAGAACAGGCTGAACCAGTGGGGCGGCAGCGCATCGCCGCGCGCAAATGTCTCGGGCGGCTGGTCGAAGGTGGCGGCGATCCGGCGCACGGCGCCCAGCGCGATCTCCTCCTCCACCTCCCGCGCGCGGCCGATCCAGCCCTGCAACTCCGGCATCGCCGCGGCAAGCGCGGCGGCGGCATCCATCAAGACGCGGTCCTCCCCCCCGATATCGCGCGGAGCCTAGCGCGGCGCGACGCGCGGCTGCCCATCACCCGGGTGATATTGGGCGCAGGACCGCGGCGCGGCCGTGACGCGGCGGCGCGACGTGTGATCTGGTCCGCCCGCCGCAGCACGCACGACACGGGAGGAGGCTGCCATGAAGCCTGATGCGACCCAGGAGGAAGGCGCGCGCTTCGCCCTCGCGAGGCGCCGGCTGCTCGGCGCCGCACTCGCGACGCTCGCGGCGCCGCCGGTGCTCGCGCAGGGCGATTGGCCGGGCGAGCGCGTCACCATCATCGTCTCGCTGCCCGCGGGCGCCACGACGGACATCACCACGCGGCTCTACGCGGACCAGCTTTCGCGCACCTGGGGCCACCCCGTCGTGGTGGATAATCGCGGCGGCGCCAACGGCGTGCTGGCGGCACAGGCCGTGGCGCGCGCGAGGCCGGATGGGCGCACGCTGCTCGCGACCACCGCGATGACGCATGCCGCCAATCCCTGGCTGATCCCGCGCCTGCCCTACGACCCCGTTGGCGATTTCGACGCGATCGCGATGTGGAGTGCCTCGCCCTTCGTCATGATGGCGACGAGGGGGCTCGGCACGCCGACGCTCGCGGCGCTCACGGCGAAGCTGCGGGCGGAGCCTGGCCGGCACAACTACGCGACAGGCACCGTGCCGGGGCGGATGGTGGCGGAGCTCTATCGCCAGCTCACCGGCGTGGATGCGGTGCATGTCGGCTATCGCGGCAACCAGGCCGCCTATCCCGACCTGACCCAGGGCCGCATCGCCTTCATGCCCGTGGACATCCAGGCGGCGAAGCCCATCGTGGATCGCGGCGCGGTCGTGGCGCTCGCCGTCACGGACGCCGAGCGGCACTACGCGCTGCCCGACGTGCCGAGCGCCGTGGAGGCCGGGCTGCCCGATTTCCGCTTCCTGACTTGGGCCGGGCTCTACGCGCCGAAGGGCACGCCGCGCGAGGTGCTGCTGCGCATCCATGCCGACATGGTGCGCGCCTACCAGACGCCGGAGGTCAATGCGCGCATCCTCGCCAATGGCGGCTCCCGCACGCCGCCGACCGGGCCGGACACCTTCCAGGCGCACACGATCAGCGAGCTGGCCGCCTGGGGCCGGATCATCCGCGAATCGGGGATGACGCTCGACTAGCGGCCGCCCCTATAGCTGGTGATGCGCCGCCGGCCCGAGCACCGCCTCGCGAAAACGCGCCGCGAGATGCGCGCCCTCGCGCGGGGGCAGGACCAGCTTGTGATTCCCCGGCGCGATCTTGATCACCGCGAAGACGGGCGCGGCCGCGCGGTGCAGGTCGGCGCGGAGCATCGCGACGCCAGGTTCCGTCACCACGATGCGGGAATCCGCGATCCCGGCGCCGCGCGCGATCGCTGCAAGATCAACGCCGTGGCGCGTCGCGGTCTCCTGCCCGCCGGTCTCGCTGTAATGTTCGTTGTCCAGCACGATGACGGCGAGATTCGCCGGCCGCTGCACCGCGATGGTCGCGAGCGCGCCGAGCCCCATCAGCATCTCGCCATCGCCGGTCAGCACCAGCACGCGCCGCGCCGGCTGCGCGAGCGCGAGGCCGAGCCCCACCATCGCCGCCCCGCCCATGCCGCCCCACAGAGGAAAATTCAGCGGCCCGTCGCCGGCCGCCGTGATGTCCCAGGCCGAGGCGCCGAGCCCCGCCACCACCAGCAGCTCGCCGCGATCCTCGAGCAGCGACCGCACCACAGAGCGCCTGTCGAGCATCCGGTCAGTCCTTCCCGAAGGTCTTGGCGCCGATCAGCCGCTGCCCCAGCAGCGCCGCGGCCGGGCGATAGGTGTTGAAGGCGAGCCGGAGCGTCGCATCCACCACGGGCTCGACATCCTCCGCGCGGTCGGCGCGGTGCACCAGCGTGCCCATCGCCTCCAGCACCGTCTGCGTGGCGCGGCCCATCGGCACCTGGGCGGGATTGAACTCGCCGAAATCGCCGCGCATCGTGACCAGCATCGCCAGCGGCGCGCGATGCAGCACCGGCAGCGACAGCATATTGATGCAGTTGCCGACGCCAGAGGATTGCATCAGGAGCACCCCTTTCGCCCCGCCGAGCCAGGTGCCGACCAGCATGGCGACCCCTTCCTCCTCGGTGGTCAGGGTGACGACGCGCATGGCGCTGTCGGCCTGGCAGCGGCGGATCAGGCGGGAATGCCCGGCATCCGGGACCAGCACGACCTGCGTGATGCCATGGTCCTTCAGCGTGTCGTAGATGCGGTCCGGCCAGGCGGCGGCCGCATCCGGCGCCTTGTCCATGGTGTCACGGTCCATCGCATCCTCCATGGCGCATCCTCGGGCGGCGATGGCGGGCTGGCAAGCCGGGCGGGGGCCGCCCTAGCATGGCCGGCATGGCCTTCGCGCACACCATCGCCGGCACGCGCCACGTCTTCGACGATCTGCGCACGCTGCTCGCCCGCGCCACGCCCTTCCGATCGGGCGACGCGCTGGCCGGCATCGCGGCGGCAAGCGCCGCGGAGCGCGTCGCGGCCCAGCATGCGCTCGCCGACCTGCCCCTGGCGCATTTCCTGAACGAGGCGATCATTCCCTACGAGGCGGATGACGTCACGCGGCTGCTGCTCGACAGCCACGATTCGGCGGCCTTCGGCCCCGTGTCGCACCTCACGGTGGGCGGCTTCCGGGACTGGCTGCTGGGCGAGGCCGACACCGCGGCGCTCGCCGCCCTCGCGCCCGGCCTGCTGCCGGAGATGGTGGCGGCGGTCAGCAAGATCTGCCGCCTGCAGGACCTGGTCGCCATCGCGGCGAAATGCCGCGTCGTCACGCGCTTCCGCAACACGATCGGGCTGCCCGGCACGCTCTCCATCCGTCTGCAGCCGAACGACCCCGTGGACGACCCCGCCGGCGTCGCCGCGCAGGTGCTGGATGGCCTGCTGCTCGGCGCCGGGGATGCGGTGATCGGCGTCAACCCCGCGACCGACAACCCCGAGACCATCATGCGCCTGCTCGCGATGCTCGACGGCGTGCGCCAGCGCTTCGACATCCCGACCCAGACCTGCGTGCTCTCGCACGTGACCACCACCATGATCGCGCTGGAGCGTGGCGCGCCGGTGGACCTGGTCTTCCAGTCCATCGGCGGCACCCAGGCGACGAACGAGTCCTTCGGCGTGTCGCTCGCCCTGCTGCGGGAGGCGCGCGAGGCGGCACTCGGGACAAAGCGCGGCACGCTCGGCGACAATCTGATGTATTTCGAGACCGGCCAGGGCAGCGCGCTGTCCGCGGATGCGCATCACGGCTGTGACCAGCAGACGCTGGAGGCGCGCGCGCATGGCGTGGCGCGCGCCTTCGCGCCGCTGCTGGTGAACAGCGTCGTCGGCTTCATCGGCCCGGAGTATCTGTTTGACGGGAAGCAGATCCTCCGCGCCGGGCTCGAGGACCATTTCTGCGGCAAGCTGCTCGGCCTGCCGATGGGGGTGGATGTCTGCTACACCAACCATGCCGAAGCCGACCAGGACGACATGGATGCGCTGCTGACGCTGCTCGGCGTGGCCGGCGTGACCTATGTGATGGGTGTCGCCGGCGCGGATGACGTGATGCTCGCCTACCAATCCACCTCCTTCCATGATGGGCTCTACGCGCGCGCGGCGCTGGGCAAGCGGCCGGCCCCGGAATTCGCGGCCTGGCTGGAGCGGATGGGCATCGCGTCGCGCACGCCGGAGCTGCTGCCCGCGCCGATGCAGGGGCCGCTGGCATGAGCGGGACGGTCTCGCGCTGGCAGGACCTCCGGCGCTTCACCACGGCGCGTGTCGGGCTGGGGCGCGTCGGCAACGCGCAACCCACGCGCGCGCACCTCGATTTCCAGGCCGCGCATGCGGAGGCGCGCGACGCGGTGTGGTCGGCGCTGGACGCGCCCGCGCTGGCCACGGCGCTGGATGCGACGCTCGTGGCCAGCGAGGCCGGCGACCGCCGGCGCTATCTGCTGCGGCCCGATCTCGGCCGGCGCCTGAGGGAGGCCGACCGCGCCCCGCTGTCCGCCTCGGCGATTCCCGGCTGCTGCGCCATCGTCGTGGCCGACGGTCTCAATGCACGCGGCGTCCAGTCCCAGGCGCCGGAGCTGGTGCGCCGGCTGCGGGCCGGCCTCATCGCCCAGGGCTGGCCGGTTCGGGTGGTGGTGGCGACCCAGGCGCGCGTCGCGCTGGGGGATGCGATCGGCGAGGCGCTGGGCGCCACCGTCGCGGTGGTGCTGCTCGGCGAGCGGCCGGGACTTTCGGCGCTGGACAGCATGGGCGCCTATGTGACCTGGGCGCCGCGGCGCGGCAGGACCGATGCCGAGCGCAACTGCGTGAGCAACATCAGGCCCGCCGGCCTCTCGCCGGAGGCGGCCGCCGAGAAACTCCTCTGGCTGATCGCGACCGCGCGGCGCCTGGGTGCGACGGGCGTCGCCTTGAAGGAGGAGGCGCCCGGCAGGATCGGCACGGATCCCCTGCCCCGGCCGACCTTGCCCTGACGATCCGGCGCGCTACGCGATCACGATGATCTCCGATCCGTCGAAGCCGGCCGGCGCGGTGGCGAAGTCCAGCAGGGTGTGCGCCGCCATCGCGCCGGTGCCATCGGGATCGAACAGCAGCGTCGCGGTGTCCGTCCGGAAGATGAACTGGCCGGTCCCCGCGGGTGCGGTGGCCTGCCCGGTCTCGTTCGCGACGAAGCGCATCGCGTCCGCGATCGCCATGCCGGCAACGAGCCCTCCGCCGAAGCCGGCCGCGCTCACCTCGATCGCGTCCTGCGCCGCGTTGTAGTCCAGGATCAGGTCAGCCCCGTGCGCCGGGGAGTCGTAGCGGAAGACATCGCCGCCATGGCTGCCGGCAAGCGTGTCGGCGCCGGCCCCGCCGATCAGCGTGTCATCGCCGTTGCCACCCCACAGGCTGTCGGCGCCAGCCGCGCCATCGAGCCGGTTGGCCTGCGCGTTCCCGCCGATCTCGTTGGCCGCGCCATTGCCAGTGCCGTCGATCGCATCCGTGCCAATCAGGATGAGGTTCTCGACATGCGCCGCCAATGCGTGGCTGACCGTGCTGCGAACGAGATCGATGCCCCCCGCCGCCGCCTCGACGACCGTGTCGTCCGCATCGGTGAGCAGATAGATGTCGTTGCCGTCGCCGCCGATCAGCCGGTCCAGCCCGGCGCCGCCCGCCAGGCTGTCATCGCCGTCGCCGCCGGCCAGGGAATCGTCGCCCTCGCCGCCGATCAGCGTGTCCGCGCCACCCTCGCCGAACAGCCGGTTGGCGCCGGTATTGCCGCGGATCAGGTTGGCCTCCGCATTGCCCTCGCCGCGCAGCCCGGCCACGCCGTTGAGCAGCAGCGTCTCGACATGCGCCGGCAGGATGGCGCTGAAGCCGGCGACCATCACGTCCTCGCCCTCGCCCGCCGCCTCGATGATGAGGTCCTGCGGGTCGGCGACATGGGTGTCGTTGCCGGCCCCGCCGATCAGCGTATCCGCACCGCGCCCGCCGTTCAGCAGGTTGTCCGCGGCGTTGCCGAGGATGCGGTTGGCCAGGCCGTTGCCGGTGCCGCTGATCGCCGCGCTGCCCGTGAGCTCCAGATCCTCGGTCTCGCCGCGCAGCACCCAGCTGACCGAGGCGCGGACGGTGTCCTGCCCGCCGCCGCGCGAATCGACGACGAGGTCGCCGGGATCGTCCACCACATGCAGGTCGTTCCCCGCCCCGCCATAGGTGGTGTCGGCGCCGGCGCCGCCGTCCAGCACGTCATCGCCGTCCAGCCCGCGCAGCGCGTCGTGCCCGGCGAAGCCGTAGAGCGCGTCCGGCCCGGCATGGCCGAAGATGCGGTCATCGGTGCCGAGGCCACCGAGGCGGATCGGGTTGCCGTCGTCGTCGAAGAAGATCTCCGGGCGCGATTCGTCGAAGCGGATCGCCGCCTGCGCCGCGGGATTGACGATGCGGATGACCTGCAGCTTCGCCGCCGAGGCGAGGCCGCCCGCGTCCTCCACCGCGCGCACCGTGAAGCTGTCCTCGAGGAAGGCCGCGCCCGCGAAGTCGAGCGCCATGTCCTGCGCATAGGTGAAGCCGCGATCGGGATCGAGCAGGAGCGTGCCGAATCGCGGGCCCTCCAGCAGTTCCAGGCCGAAGACGTCGCCCTCCGCGTCGGAGGCGACGATCACCGCCTCCAGCACGCCGCCCGGCGAGATCGGGTAGAGCAGGGACAGGATGTCGGGCGCGTCGTTCACCGCCGTCACCTCTATGGCGATGCGCTGCGTCGCGCGGCCATCGCGCGCGCCGACATCCACGCCGGGATCGGCGCGCTCCGTCTCCGCGGTCTCGGCGAGCTGACGGAAGCCGCGGCGGGTGTCGGCGAGATAGGCGAAGCCGCCGAATTCGCCCGCGCCATCGGCCGGCGCGCGGTAGTGCAGGCCCTCGAGCTGCGCATCCGTCAGCACCTGGCCGAGCGCCACGGTCCGCTCGGCCCCCCCTTCAAGGTAGAACAGCGTGCCGGCCGTCGGCATCTCCGTCACCTTGATGATGAGCGGCCCGCCCAGCGGATCGGTCGGCGCCGCGATGCCGAGCGCGACGCCGGCGACCGGCGGGGCCGGCGGCAGCGTGACGATCCGCGCCGGTGTGCCGTCCGGCGCGCCGAGGCGTTCGATCGCGAAGCTGTCGGGCGCCGCGCCGTACTCCTGCCCGGCCACCACCTCGATCCGCGCCAGATCGGCGGCGGCGACGACATCGCCGAGGCCGAGCGGCGTGCCATCCGGCCGGCGCAGCGCCGCGCCCTGCGGCAGCGAGGCGATGCGATACTCGTCACCCGCCGCGATCTCGGCGGCCGGCGCGCGGATGCCGAGCAGGAAGGGCTCGCGGGCATCCTCGAGAAGCGTGAGCGTGCGGTCGGGCCCGACCGTCGGGTCCAGGCTGTCGAGCCGGATCTCCTGCCCGCCGATGATCAGCCGCTCGATGCCGACCAGCTCGAAGATCGCCGGGTGGGCGGCCGCGAGTTCGAGATAGTGCGCCACCGCCTCGGTCGAGGCGAGCGGGATCGGCGCCGCGTCCACCGCTACGACGAGGCCGGTGAGCCCCGCCGCCGCGATCAGCGCCTCCGGCGTCACCTCCTGCGGCGCGAAGCCGAGATCGCCGAAGCGCAGCACCCGCGCGCCGGTCGCGGTGAGGACGACCTGATGCAGGCCGTCGCCCTCCAGGATCACCGTGTCGAGCCCGCCCGGGTCGGTGTCCTCGATGCGCGTGGTGCGCTGCGCTTCCGACCATCCCGCGTAGCTCCCCGCCGGCGTCGCGACGAGCGTGATCACGTCGTCGCCCGCGCCCGGGTCCAGCGTCAGGCCAAGCCCACCGATGCGCGCGGTGTCGTCGCCATCCCCGAGGTTGATCGTGGTGCGCAGATTGGCGTCGCCGCGCAGCCCGGTGCTGCCCGAGAACGTCACATGGTCGTCGCCGGCGCCGAGCTCGAAACGGCTCGCCACGGCGCTTTCCATCGCGGTCAGGACGCGCAGCGCCACGGTGGCCTGGAACTCGTTGACCCGCGGCTCGCCAATCGGCGCGCCATCCACGAGATCGCGCACCAGCACCGGCACGAAGACGATCTCGTCGGCGGCCGCGATGGCGGGCGGCGCGAACAGCACCGTATCGCCATGCGCCGAGCCGCGGACGGTCTCGAAGTTCCGCGCGAGGTCGCCCTGCGCGTGGCCGGCCCCGGTCTGGAAGGGCTGGGTATTGTCCATCACCAGCCGGCCGGCCTCGGCCCGAAAGTTCAGCGTCACGCCGGAGGGCGCCAGCGCGTAGCTCAGCGTGTCGTTGCCTTCGCGCCCATCCAGCAGGTCGGAGCCCGCCATGCCTTCTAGCACATTGTCCCGCGCATCGCCGAGCAGGCTGTCCGAATTGGCGCTGCCGACCACGTTCTCGATGCCGAAAAGCGTCGCCTTCTGGAACACCTGCCCGAGGCCGTTCAGCCAGCTCGCCTCGCCATAGACGACGCGCAGGCCGGTGACGGTGCTGATCACCGTGTTGGTCGGCAGCACATCGAGATCCACGAAGGCGCGCGCGGTCGGAGCCTGGCCCGGGTAGAAGCCGATGCCGCGGTCGAAGCGGAGATCGAGCGTGTCGCTGCCGGCGCCGCCCCAGAGGAAGGAGCCGAAATCGGTGATCGCGGAGGAGCTGCCGATCTTCACCTGGCCGACATTCACGCGCGGCGCGGCACTGGTCGTCGTCGCGTCGGGATCGAGCGTGCGGAGCTGGGCGAGCATGGATTGCACGCCCGTCGGGCCGAGAAAGCCGCCGCCGGGGAAGGACGGCACCTGGGGGAAAGAGAACTCGTTGGAGAGGCTCTCGCCCTTGCCGAAGCCGAGACGGTCGTCCCCGGCGCCGCCCTCGATGTAGTCGCTGCCGCCATTGCCGAAGAGCGCATTGGCCTCGGCATTGCCGAAGATCCGGTCGTCGTTGTCGGTACCGATGATCCCTTCCACGCCGCGCAGCGTGTCGGAGGAGAGCACCGAGGCGGCGCTGCGCAGCGAGGTGACCTGGTTCACGCCGACGACCTCGCCGAAATAGCTGCTCCTGATGATGTTGCGGTCGCCGTTGTGCAGGTCGAGATACTGGTCCTGGCTGAGGCTGCCGCGCGGCAGCAGGATGTCCACGCCGATGATCGCGGCGCGGGTATAGCCCGAATAGGTGGCGCTCACCGGCGCGGAGCCGGCGGTCCAGCCGGTCTCGAAGCCGGCGAAGCCGCTGTAGGTGTAGTCGAAGCGGCCGCTGCCGCTGAGGCCGGTCAGCGAGATCTGCGAGCGGAGTTCGGGCGCGATGATCTGGGCAAGGCCGTCCGCGCCGTCCTCGCCGAGCCGCGCGGTCAGGGCGGGCGTGTCGCGCACGACCCAGCTGAAGGTGACGCTGCGGTCCTGGGTGCCGACCAGGTCGCTCTGGAGGAAGCGCGATTCGATGGTGCGGTAGCGCGCGGTGCCGCCGACCGTGCCGAAATAGACGGGGCTGTTCACCTCGAAGGCCACGATGTCGGTGCCATCGCCGCCGTCGTAGAACTTGTTGCCGGTGATATTCGCCGCCTGCCGGTCGGCGAGCAGGCCGCGCGCGAGGAGGTCGTCGCCAGCGCCGCCGAAGAGGTGATCGTCGCCATTCTGCGCCGCGAGGCGGTCGTCGCCCGCGCCGCCCTCCAGCGTCTCGCGCCCGTCCGAGCCGATCAGGATGTCGTCGAAGGCGGTGCCGATGACATGCTCGATGCCGGCGAGCACGTCGCCCTGCGCCTCGCCGCGATAGCCGCGGCCGACGCCCGCGACGTCGAGGTCCACGAAGACGCTGGTCGGCGCGTCCGCGTAGCTGACCGTATCCAGCCCCGCGCCGCCATCGAGGGAATCCGCGCCCGGCCCGCCGATCAGCAGGTCGCCACCGCCGAAGCCGAGCAGCGTGTCGTTGCCGCCCTGGCCGATCAGCGTGTCCACCGAGGCGAAGGCGGTTGCGCCTTCCAGCCGGTTGCGCCCGGCATCGCCGATCAGGATCGCCTCCAGCGCGGCGACGCCGCCGCCCGTGCTGCCGCCCGTGCCGCCATCGCCCCCGCCCGTGCCGCCATCGCCCCCGCCGGGCGTGCCGGAACTCAGATCCCCGCCGACGCGCAGATTCTCGAAGCCGGTGATCGCGAGCCCGTCCGACAGCAGGCCGAGCCCGAGATCGGCGACGGCGACCAGGCCCGCGGGCCCGCGGCGGAGCTCCAGCCAATCCTCGCCCGCGCCGCCATCGAGCAGGCCGGGCGCCGCGCCGGCGCGCGCGCCGCCGGCGAGATAGACGATCGTGTCGTTGCCCTCGCCACCGCGCAGCGTCACGTCGCGCTGGGCGATGAAGAGCACATCCTCGCCGGCGCCCGCATCCACTTCGAGGATGGCGCCGGCCGCCTCCGGCGCGCCGGTCAGCGCCACCTCGTCGCGCCAATCGGTCAGCAGGATGCGTTCCACATCGGCGAACCAGGTCCGCGGGCTTGCGGCCAGGTTGGCGAAGTCCGGGCGCTGCACGGCATAGGGGCCGAGCCCTTCGGCCAGGCCCGCCGGGAAGGGCGCGGGGATGCCGACCACCACGCCGATGCGTTGGCCGGGCTGGATCGTCAGGCCGAACGGCGCGGTCGCGACGACGCCGGTGAGGTCGCTCATGTCGAGCAGGTCGATGCCCGCGCCGCCCTGCACCGTCGCGGCCCCTTCGCCCGGCTGCAGCGTGTCGTTGCCGCCGCGGCCGCGCAGCAGGTCGGCGCCGCCGAAGCCGATGATGAGGTCGTCGGCGTCCTGCCCGCCGCGCACGTCGTCGCCCTCGGTGCCGAGGATCGCATCGCCGAAATCGGGCGGCGGCGCCTCGCCGCCCAGGACGAAGCTGGTGACGTGGCTGTCCTGGATGCGGAAGGCCTCGTTGTAGAGGTCCACGATGTCGAGGTTCAGCAGCGGGAAGGATTCGCGGAACAGCGGCCCGAAATCGAAGCCGAGGCTGGCGCCGAGGGTGAAGGGCCCGACATCCACCGACGCCGCGAAGCCGATGCCGGCGGCGATTCCCTGGAGGAGCAGCGAGAGGTCGAACTCGAGCCCGGTGCGGTTGGTGATCAGCGGCCAGGCCTGGTGCTCGACCTCGACGAAGGTGGTGTCGCCGTCGTAGCGCAGGTTGAGCACGCCGACATCCGGCAGGAAGGGCGTGGCCTGCAGCGGCGAGACGATCTCCGCCATCTCCTCGCGGAACAGGCTGCTCGCGGGATCGAAGGCGATCGGGATGATCTCGTCCTGTTGCCCGCCGCCGCTGCCGCGGATGATGCGGTAGCCGAGCGTGATGCCCGAGAGATCGAGCGGCAGCGTCTGGTCCTCGCCCAGCATCGGCGCGCTGCGGGCGATGACGGTGTCGCTCTCCAGTGTCTCCCAGCTCGTGCCGCCATCGCGGCTGAGCATGACGCGGCCGCCGAGGCCGCCCGTCTCGCCGGTGAAGGCGCCGGGGATGCCCGCCTCGAAATCCACGAAGAGGTCGAGGTCGCGCGCGAAGCCGAGATTCTCCGCCGCCAGTTCGCGCAGCCGCTCCTCCACCGCCGCATCCTGGAAGCTGCCGGTGGGGTCGAACAGCAGCTGCCGTTCGACCTGCACCACATCCACGAACTTGGCGTCGCCCTTGCTGCCATCGGCCTCCATCTCGAAGAAGCTGAGCTTCGTGCGGAGTTCGGGTGTGAGCGTGAATTCCTGGACCAGCGGCAGCGCCGCCTCCAGCTCCACGTCGAACAGGTTGTAGTAGAACTCGGCCGCGAAGGAGACGGGGCCGACGGTGCCTTGCAGCACGGGCAGGCCGAATTCCAGCGGCGGGAAGAGGCCGCCGGTGGCGAAGGTGACGATGCCGTCGAGGTCGAGGATCAGCGAGGCGAGGTCGTCCTTGTTGCCCTCGCCGATGTTGTTTCCGTCCTGGTCGAGATCCTCGACGATCTGGCCGTTCAGCAGCTTGCGGGTGGGGTCGGTGACGAAGATGCCGTCGAGCTGCTTGGAGACGGTGTTGATGCTGGGGACGAAGATGTTGATCGAGCCGAGGTCGATGCCGCTGAGGTCGGGCTCCGGCGTCTCCTCCTCCTCCTCGGGGACCTTGTCGCCTTCCTTCTCGACCTCGGTCTTCGGCTTCTCCTTGGTCTTGGGGGCGGAGACGAAGCTGTTGAGCGGGATGCTGATGCCGGCGAAGTTGCCGTTGGCGTCGTAGGCCGGGTCGAGCCCGGCCATGTCCACCAGCTCCTCGGTGGTCACGCCGAACAGGTTGACGGGATCGGCCGCGCCCCCCGCGGTCTGCCGCGCGGTGTCCACCGAGATCAGCGGGATGCGCGTGGCGGCGGCGAAATCGGCCAGCACGAAGGTCGCATTGTTCCCGGCGACGCCGAGTTCGGTGGCCAGCAGGATGTCGAGCGCGGCGACGAGGTCCATCTGGAAGCGCAGGCTCGGGAAGCTGGTGGTGAAGCCGGAACCCGCGCCGAAGGCCGAGGCGGCGGCGAAGCGGATGCCGACGATCTCGCCCGAATCCTGCACCGCGTCGAGCTCGGGGACCAGCAGCGCGAGCTCATAGGGCAGGATCGCGTCGATCGAGCCCGGGTCGAAGCCGGCGGAGATGTCGAGGCCGAAGGTCGCGCCCAGATCGCCGAACACGCGCGCGCGGAACAGCTCGACCTCGCCGAGGAAGGGCAGGCTCGCATGCACCGCGCCCCCGATGTCGAAGGGGCCGCCAACCGGGTCCGGATCGCCGATGCCGAAGAAGTCCCGGTAAGGCTCAGGCGCTGTACCGCCGCCGAACTGGCCGCCACTGGGCAAGAAAGTGACGGAGTCGGCGAGCAATACATACCCGTCGCGATAGCCAAGGGACATGGCACCGCCTCCTCATTCCCGGATTGCTTCGTTCGGAACCTCGGAGCGGGCACCGGTTTTGAATACGGTAGGCTGCGCTACTGCGACGGCACAAGCCGAAGCCGCATCCGCACCGTTTCGAGGCTGGCCTTTCGACCGCGGTCAGTCCTCCGCGAGCGCGGTGAAAGGCGCGGCTGCGCTCAGCGGATCTCCTCCTCGGGCAGCACGCCCCAGAGCTCGGCGCGCCGCAGATGGCCGCGATGCGTGCCGGCCTGCGCCTCGCACCAGGGGCTTTCCGTCTCGCAGGAGCGCAGCCGCACGATGACGCCGGCGCGCAGACGGGCGACGGGCGGGGCGTCGGCCTCGGGGCGGCGGCGCAGCGGGATCTCGGCCGCGCCGGCGGGCGGCCGCACCAGCGCGGTGCGGCGGCCCTGCAGCGTGGATTGGTGCACCCAGCCCTCGGCGCCGTCGGGGTCGCGGACGCGGCGCCAGAGGTGGAACTCGCCGATGATCAGCACCGGCAGGTCGCGGCGCTGGAAGGTCCATTCGATCGGGAAGGTGGTGTTGGGCCCGACCCGCATGTTGACGTTGTCCGAGCGCAGCGAGGCATAGCGCGGCAAGGGCTGGCCGCTGACCGGGCCGGTGGTCGGCATCGGCGGCGGGGGCGGCGCGGCGGGCTCCGGCGGGCGGGGCGCGGCGGCGCCGGCCGCGGCGCCCGCGGCAGCACCCGCCGCCGCGCCGGCCGCCGCGCCGGGGCGGCGATTCGCGGGCGGCGTCTGGGCGCCGACCGTGGGGGGCCGCGCGGGCTGGGCCTGTGGCCGGGGCGCGGTGGCCGGGCGCGGTTGCGTCGCCTCCGGGCGCGGCTGCGTCGCCCCCGGGCGCGGCTGCGACGTGGGTTGCGTGGGGCGCGCGGGGGTGGCGCTCGGCGCGGGCTGGGTGGGGCGCGGCGCGGCAGCGGGCTGCGGCGGGCGCGGAGGCGCGGTCGCCGGCGCCGGTGCGGCCGGCTGCACCGGGCGGGGCGGCGGCAGGCTGCCGGGCTCCACGAGCTGCGCCAGAGCCGGCGCGGTGGCCGCGAGCAGGAGAAGCGCCGGCCAGGCCGGGCGAGGGAAAGACATGGGCGATCCCTCCCGCATCTGGGCGCGCCGGGTCAAGGCCAGCTCAGAAAGTCGCGATGGGAGCTTCACCGATCGCGGCCAGGAACGTGACGATTCCCGCCACTTCGATGCCGGGCAGCAGCGTCGAGGGCGGGATCGCCTCGGCGCGCAGACCGGCCTCGCAGGCGATGCGGCGGATGCCGAGGTCGTTCGCGGCGGCGAGAAGTTCCGCGATGCCGGCGACGCCACGCTCGGCAAGTCTCGATTCGCGCGGGTCGGCTTGCAGCGGCGCCGCGGCTTCGAACAGGTGGCAGCCGGATTGGGTGGCGAAGATCACCACCTCCCGCCCGATCGCGGCGGCGCCGGTGGCGAGGATCAGCGCGGCATGGGCGCGGTCGTGCTGGTCGGTGACGAGCATGACGCCCAGAGGTTTCATGCCGCGCAGACCGCCGGCGTGGCGCTTTCGTGCGCCGAAAGGTCGCGGATGGTGGCGTTCTCGCCACACAGCGCGCAGGCGAGGTCGCGCTTCAGCTTCACGGTCCGAAAACGCATCTCGAGCGCGTCCCAGAGCAGCAGGCGGCCGGTGAGCGTCTCGCCGATGCCCATGATGAGCTTGAGCACTTCGGTCGCCTGCAGCGTGCCCATCACGCCGGTCACGGCGCCGAGCACGCCGGCTTCCGAGCAGGTCGGCACCAGGCCCTCCGGCGGGGGTTCGGGATGCAGGCAGCGATGGCAGGGATTCCCGGTGCCATCATGGCCGCGGAATACGCTGAGCTGGCCCTCGAAGCGCAGCACGGCGGCGCTGACCAGCGGGCGGCCGAGCAAATGGCAGGCATCGCCGATGAGGAAGCGCGTGGCGAAATTGTCGGTGCCGTCGCAGATGATGTCGTAGCGCGGGATCAGCTCGCGCGCGGCCTCGGCATCCATGCGGCGGATGTGGGTTTCGACCGTCACGTCGGGGTTCAGCGCGGCGAGCGATTCGGCGGCGCTTTCCGCCTTGTGGCGGCCGATGCGCGCGGTGGTGTGAGCGATCTGGCGCTGGAGATTCGAGAGCTCCAGCGTGTCGTGATCAATCAGCCCGATCGTGCCGACGCCGGCCGCCGCCAGATAGAGCGCGAGCGGCGAGCCGAGCCCGCCGGCGCCGACGACGAGCACGCGCGCTTCGCGCAGCTTCGCCTGGCCGACCGCGCCGACCTCGGCGAGGAGGATGTGGCGCGAATAGCGCGAGAGTTCGGCGTCGGAGAAATCGAGGTCCATGGCGGCGATATGGGGCTTCGGCGCCGCCGCTACATCATGTTGGCGGTGACGCCGCCATCCACGAAGATGAGCTGGCCGGAGACGAAATCGCTCGCGGGCGAGGCGAGGAACACGGCGGTGCCGGCGATCTCCTCGGGCATGGCGTAGCGGCCGGCGGGGGTGCGGCGCTTCACCGTCGCGAGCCATTCGGGATTGTCCACCAGCGGGCGGTTCATCTCCGTGTTGAACCAGCCGGGGCCGATCGCATTGCACTGCACGTTGAACGGGCCGAGTTCCACCGCCAGCGCGCGGATGAACATCTTGAGCCCGCCCTTCGCGGCGGCGTAGGGCGTGATGGTGCCGCGGCCGAGTTCCGAGGCCAGGCTGCCGATGGCGATGACCTTGCCGCGCTGGCGTTCCTTCATCCCCGGCACGACGAGGCGCGAGAGGCGGAACAGCGCGGTCAGGTGGGTGTCCATGATGCCGTACCAGCCCTCGTCGGTGAGGGTCTCGACCGGGCCGCGATACTGGTTGCCGGCATTGTGCAGCAGGATGTCGATGGGACCGAGGCCGGCGACGATTTCCTTCATCGCATCCGCGTCGCGCACGTCGAAGGCGGCGGTGCGGACCTTGAGCCCCTCCCGCCGCATCGCCTCGGCCTGGGTGTCGAGCGTCGCCTGGTCGCGGCCGTTTAGGATCACCTCGGCGCCGGCGCGGGCGAGGCCGAGCGACATCGCCGCGCCGAGCCCGCGCGAGGCGCCGGTGACGAGGGCGACGCGGCCGGTGAGGTCGAAGAGCGCGGCGTGGGCAGGCGTAGGCATGGGGTGTTTCCTCCGTGACGAAAAACTCGTCCCGCGCCGGGGGAGCGGGGTCAAGCCGTGGTCTTCCAGAGCCTCGGCATGCCGCAGGCGATCTTGAGCAGGTGGAAATAGGCGTCGAGGAGGGGCTCGGGCAGGGCGAAGAAGGCGTCGCCACCGAGGCGGTGCAGAATGCGCTTGATGCTTTCGGACAAATTCGGGCGGGGGAGGAAAAGCGGGTCGGCGGGCAGCGCGTCGGCGAGGCCGAGGCGGCGGGCGAAGGCGATGGCGTGCGGCGCCACGCGGAAGGCGCGGCGGAAGCTGCGCACGATGAACCAGGCGATGGAATGCAGGCCGGAGGTCCGCATCAGGCGGTGCGGCGAGACGGCGATGAGCATGCCGTGGAGATGCCAGGCGAGCGCGGCGCGACGGAGCGCGCGATGGGCGGTGTCGGGCTTGCCGAAGTGTTCAGGGAGTTCGCGCCAGGGGCGGCGGGAGCAGGCGATCCAGAAGATGCCGTCCCAGGTGCGGCGGGCGTTGGCGCTGCGGCGGCCACGGCCGGATTGGCGGAGATGGGTGGCGAGCGCCGACCACTCGGCATCCGTCATGGGGCGCCAGGGGAGGCGGGGGGTGTAGCGGAGGACGAAGGCGGGGGGTGCGGGCATGGGCGAGAGGGTATAGGAATTTATTGCTTTATTCCAGCAAAACCCACCTACCCCTGGGGAGCGAGGCCGACCCCATGCGCGACGGCCAGGGCATGGAACCAGTCGGCGTCCAGGTCGGCCTCGCGGTGCGCGACCGCGATGCGGCCGGCGGCACGATCGAAGATCGCGACGCAGATCTCGTCGTCATTGTGCCGGGCGCGATAGGCGAGGCCATCGGCGGCGACAGGGTGACCGTGCAAGGCCTTCGACCAGCGTTGTGGCAGGTCGTAAGGCAGCGGGCCGTGCGTCAGTTCCGCGGTAGCGCCGAGCGCCGCGGCGCCAGGGCCGTGCAGTTCGATCAGCGTCAGTTCCTTCCGCACCTCGATCGCGGCGAAGGCTTTTCGGGCAACGAGGGCGGGATCGAGCAGCGTGCGGCCCGGTGTGCGCAGGAAGGTTTCGGCGAAGGCTCCTGCGCGGGAGAGCGCCGCGTAGAGCACGCCATGGCTGCCATCCGGCGCATTCAGCCGCCCGCCCGTGCCGCGGTCGAAGAAGAGCGGATCGTGGACAGCGGTATGAAAACGCGCGAGGCGGGTGCCGGGCTTGAGCCGGACCAGGCGCGGCTTGCGGCCGGCGAGGTCCGCCGGCGGCGGCGGATGGCTCAACCGCCCTGGAGGCCCTGGGCCTCTGCGGCGGCGACGGCCTGGGCGACCTGGCCGGCGGCGAGCAACTCCGCCGGAGCCCGGCCGCCAAGCCGGGGATCGGGATTCACCAGCCAGTTCAGGCGATACCACGGGCTGTCGCTGCCGAGCGCGGCGAAGGCCTGCTTCAAGCCGGGCAGCAGGCCATCCGGCGTGAACTGGACGGCGGGGTAGCGCCGACGATTGGCCGGGCCGGGCACGGCCAGGATCGAGCCGTCCTTGACCTTCCGGTCTATCGCCTGGCGGCTGATGGCCAGAAGTTCCTCGACCTGCGGGAGATCATAGGCGCCGCCGGCCGCGCGGAGATCCTGCTCGGCGATGCGGCGGCCGAGCGCGAGGGCCTTGGCCTTGCCGGAGAGCTCATAGGCGGCCGGATCAATGCCGAGCGGCACGCCGCGACGGGCGGCCGGGGCGGGCGCGACGGCCCTGCGCTTGGCCTGCGTGGTGTCCATGACGAGACAGAAGGTGGGGGGCGCGGCGGGTGATGTCAACCTCGTCAACCTGGTCAAGCAGGTAACGGGCTGGGCCCGGCGGAGCTTCGGGCTTCACGCGGTGACGGAAGGCGCGCCCCCCACCGCGGCCAGCCTGCCTAAGCGTCGGCAAGCCGCCGCAACTCCGGCGCCCGACGCAGCGCGTCGCCCACCCCGAGGGGGGAGGAGAAGGGGTCAGATCAGGCAGAGGTCCTGCAACTGCCGGCGCAGCTGCGGCGGCAGCTTTTCCAGGCCGGCGGCGGCGACGGCGCCCTTCGGCAGGTCGGGCGGGGCGGCGGTGGGGTCGAGGTAGCGCCAGCCCTGGAACGGCTTCTGGGGGCGGAGCTCGACGGGGACCAGCGCCTTGTGGAGGACCAGGCCGCAGCAGGACGTGCCGTCCTCATACTGCTCCTCGCGGATGTCGAGGATGCGCTGGCGGACGCGGACGAAACCCGCAATCACCCAGTAGATCGAGCCGCCATCCAGCAACTCCGCCACCTTCTTCGGCATCATGCGCGTGACATGGCGCAAGGGCGGATGGGTGCGGGCGCGCTCGGCCTGCCAGGCGGCGAGATCCGCCACCTCCTTCGAGCCGACACTGAGCTTGATGAGGTGCAGCATCGCGGCCAGCCATGTGGCATGGGGGCGAGTCCGCGCAAGACGGGGGGTGCGGCGATGCTTGGCGCCGGCTACGCCGAGCGGGTTGCAGCGCGAAGGAGGATGGTGCGCCACCCTTCGAACCCCCACCCCAACCAGCCGGCGTAAGCGGCGGTAACCCGCCGCAACTCTGGCGTCCGACGCAGTGCGTCGAACCCCCCGCTTGCGGGGGAGGGAGAAGGTTGCCGCGCGCGCCTCGGTCGGGCTAACTCGGTGGGACGGAAGCAACCGCAGGGAGGATAACGATGCGTCGTCGCGTGATTCTGGGCAGCCTCGGGCTCGCCGCACCCGGGCTGATCGGGCTCAGGGCTGCCTCGGCACAGCCGCGCAACGCGGCCTGGCCGCGGGCGCTCAACATGGGCACGGCCGCGCCGGGCGGGACCTACGCCCTGTATGGGCCAGCCTGGGGACAGCTCGCGCAGGAAGCGACGGGGGTGCAGATCTCCTACCGCGCGACGCAAGGCCCGAACCAGAACATCGTGCTGGTGCAGCGGCGCGAGATCGAGCTCGGCATGGTCACCATGGGCGTCGCGCTGCAGGCCTGGAACGGCCAGGGCGACTGGACCCAGGGCAACCGCTTCCGCGACATCCGCGCCATCTTCCCGATGTACGACACGCCGTTCCACGGGATCGCGCTGAAGGCCTCCGGCATCACCAACCATGCGCAGCTCGCGGGGCGCAGCGTCGGCGTGGGGCCGCGCGGCGGGACGCCGGGCACCTACTACCCGCTGATCCTGAACCACCTGGGCTACCGGGCCTCCGCGGTGCGCTACGGCTCGGCGGCCGACATGGCGGGCCAGGTGCAGGACCGGCTGCTGGACGCCTTCCTCTTCGCCTCGGGCGTGCCGGTGCCGGCCTTCTCGGAGATGGAGGTGCAGGGCGACGTGACCTACCTCGACTTCACCGACGACGAGGTGACCAAGCTCAAGCAGCAATTCCCGGAACTGTCGGGCGGCACGCTGCCGATGGGCACCTACCGCAAGCAGGAACGGCCGCTGAACATCGTCGGCATGTTCAACTTCGCCATCGGCCACCGGACCCTGCCGGAAGACCTGGTGTACGAGATCGCGAAATCCGTGCTCGGCCAGAACGCGCGACTGCGCCAGGCGATCGCCGCCGCCTCGGAAACCATTGCCGAGAACTGGACGAAGAACAGCTTCCTGCCCTTCCACCCGGGCGCGGCACGCTACCTCCGCGAGGCCGGACACCGCGTGCCGGACAACCTGGTGGCCGCGTAGGGCCAGGCGGCTTGAGGGGGACGCTGTCCCCCTCAAACTCCCCCTGCCAAAGGGCAGCGGCCCTTTGGAAACCCATTCGTTTTCGTGGCTTTGAGGGGAGGGGGCCTCGTGCGCCCTCGATCAAGGTCACGCCAAGCCCCCTCCCCTCAAAGCCACAAACTGATAGGGGTCCCAGGGGACCGCTGTCCCCTGGCGGGGGAGGTCTGGAGGGGGCAGCGCCCCCTCCAGCACGCCCCGCCCCACGCGTTCACCGGCCGTCAAGCAGCGGCGTGGCATCACCGGCGGGCCTTGTCCCGCCGGAGTGATGTTGCATGCGGTTCCTGCTCAATCTGTCGGTCGGCCGGAAGCTCGCGGCCTCGGCCAGTCTTGTGGTGCTGTTGCTGGTGGCGCTGCTGGCGCTGGTCTGGGCGGATGGCGGGGCGATCCTGCGGGCGCAGCAGCAGCAGGCGGCGTTCGAGGCGATGCGCGCGCGCACCGCCGACGGCATGCGGGCCTTGCGCGATGCCGCGACGCTGGAGCGCGACCTGCTGCTGACGCAGGACGCGGCCGGCCAGGCGACGGCGCGGGAGCGTCTGCTCGCGCAGCTCGATGCGGGGGTCGGGGAGATTGCGGCGGGTGCGGCGGGCGAGCCGGAGGCGGCGCGCGCGGTGCCGGGGCTCCGAGCGGCGCATGCGGCCTATCGGGAGGCGTTGGCGGCGCTGGCGGATGAGCGGGCGAAGCTCATCCGCATCCGCGACGAGCGGCTGTTCGGCCAGAGCGGCGACTACGACACCGTGTTCGAGGCGGTGAGTGCCAGCCTCGCCTACGACCTGCAGGGCGATGCGCAGGAGGAGGCGCGGCAGCGCATCATGACCGTGCATGCCGCGGTGAACGATCTGCGCTTCGGCGCGCAGCGCTATCTCGCGACGGGCGAGGAGGCGCAGATGCGGCGCGTGCGGCGCGGCATCGCGCAGGCGCGCGTGCATGGGCGGGGGCTTGCGAGCATCGAGGCGGTGCAGCGGCTGAAGGAGGATTTCGCCAGGCTCGGCGAGCGTGCCGGGGCGCTGGCCGCGGCGGGCGAGGAGCTGCTCGCCTCCGGCGAGGCGGTGGCGAAGCTGCGCGAGGAGCGGGTGGCGCCGGCGCGCGCGGCGCTCGAGGCGCAGATGGCGGCGTTGACCGGGGTGCAGGCCCGGATCGGCGAGGCGCGGCGCGACGAGGTCTCGCGCACCATCGCCGAGGTGCGGAGCGTGACGCTCTGGGCGGGCGGCGCGGTGATGATCGTGGTGGTGCTGTCGGGTCTGCTGACGGCGCGCGCGGTGGGGGCGCCGCTGCGCCGGCTGGCCGGCGCGATGGGCGCGATCGCGGGTGGGGATGCCTCTGTCGCGGTGCCGGATCGCGGCCGGCGCGACGAGATCGGCGCGATCGCGGAGGCGCTGGAGACGCTGCGCGGCACGGCGGCGAGGGCCTTCGCGCAGGGCCAGATGATGGAGCAGATGCCGACCGCGGTGATGAGCGTGGACCCGCAGGACGAGTTCCGCATCACCTACATGAACCCGGCGTCCCGCGCGCTGCTGGAGAAGCTGCCGGGGCTGCCCTGCCGCGTGGACGAGATGGTCGGCAAGAGCTTCGACATGTTCCACCGCAATGCCGCCCATCAGCGCGCGATCGTCGGCGATCCGGCGCGCCTGCCGCATGTCGCGACGATCCGCATGGGCGAGGAGGTGCTGGCGCTGCGCGTCTCCGCCATCAACGACGCGGCCGGGAAATTCGCGAGCGCCATGCTGAGCTGGGATGTCATCACCAAGCGCGCGCGCCTCGCCGACACCTTCGAGCGCGAGGTGGGCGCGGTGGTGGAGGCGGTGGCGAGCTCGGCGGAGCGGCTGCAGGCCTCGGCGCGGACGCTGTCGGCGACGGCGGCGACCTCGGGCGAGGAGGCGGCGACGGTGGCGCAGGCCGGCGGCCAGGCCCATGCGGATGTGCAATCCGTGGCGGCCGCGGCGGAGGAGATGGCGGCGAGCGTGACCGAGATCGCGCGCCGCGTGGGCGAGGCGGCGGAGGTCGCCGGGCGCGCGGTGGCGGAGGCGCGGGCGACGGATGCGACGGTGCAGGGGCTGTCGGACGCGGCGGCGCGCATCGGGGACGTGGTGCGGCTGATCGGCGACATCGCGGGGCAGACCAATTTGCTCGCGCTGAACGCGACGATCGAGGCGGCGCGCGCCGGCGAGGCGGGCAAGGGCTTTGCGGTCGTCGCCAGCGAGGTGAAGTCGCTCGCGGGGCAGACGGCGAAGGCGACGGAGGAGATCGCGCGGCAGATCGCCGACATGCAGGCGGCGACGGCGCAGGCGGTGGGCGCGATCCGCGGGATCGGCGCGACGGTGGAGCGCACCAGCGAGATCGCGACGACGATCGCGGCGGCGGTGGAGCAGCAGGGGGCGGCGACGCAGGAGATCGCGCGGAGCGCCGCGCAGGTCGCCGAGGCGACGAGCACGGTCGCGAGCCGGATCGAGAGCGTGCGGAGTGCGGCGGAGGCGACCGGCGCCTCGGCGGGCGCGATGCGCGACGACAGCGGCGCGCTGGCGGGCCAGGCGGCGACGCTGCGCGAGAAGGCGGGCAGCTTCCTGAAGGCGGTGCGCGCGATGTGAAGGTTGCCGCCGGGGTCTGATGCGCCTACCTGCCCGGTTCCGTGAAGACAGGACCGGGCAGCATGGCGATCAAGGTGGCGGTGGTGGGGGCGACGGGCCAGGTGGGGCGGGAGATCCTGCGCACCATGGCCGAGCGCGGCTTCCCGGCCGGGGAGGTCGTCGCGCTGAACCCCGGCCGGGGCGGCGGCGCGGAGGTCTCCTATGGGGACGAGCGGGTGCTGCGCGTGCGCGGGCTCGAGACGCATGAGTTCCGCGATACCGACCTGGTGTTCTTCGCCGCCGGCGAGGCGGTGAGCGCCACCGAGGCGCCGCGCGCGGCGGCGGCGGGCGCCTTCGTGGTGGACCTCGCGGCGCGGTTCCGCATGGAGCCGGACGTGCCGCTGGTGGTGCCGGAGGTGAACGCGCCGAGCCTGACGCGGGCGCGCAAGCGGCGGATCGTGGCGTGCCCGGGCGCGGTCTCGACGATGGTCGCGGTGGCGCTGAAGCCGCTGCATGCGCTCGGCAAGGCGCGGCGCGCGGTGGTGACGGGGTTCTGCGCCGTGGCGGGGGCGGGGAAGGAGGCGATGGACGAGCTGTGGGGGCAGACCCGCGGCGTCTTCGTCAACGAGATGCCGCCGTCCGAGCAGTTCCCGAAGGCGATCGCCTTCAACCTGATCCCGCAGGTCGGCGACATCGGCGAGGATGGCGCGACGAATGTGGAGGCGGGGATCGCGCTGGAACTGCGCAAGCTGCTCGATCCGGATCTGTCCGTCGTGGCGAACTGCGTGCGGGTGCCGGTGTTCATCGGCGATGCCGCCTCCGTCGTGGTGGAGTTCGAGCGGCCGGTGGCGGAGAAGGCCGCCTGGGCGGCGCTGCGCGAGGCACCGGGTGTGACGCTGCTCGATCGGCGGGAGGAGGCGGGCTATGCGACGCCGGCGGAGATCGCGGGCGAGGACATGGTCTTCGTGAGCCGCCTCCGGCGCGACCTGACGGTGCCGAACGGGCTCGCCTTCTGGTGCGTGACGGACACGCTGCGCAAGGGCGCCGCGCTGAACGCGGTGCAGGTGGCGGAGGAGCTGGTCAGGGCGGGGATGGTCGAAGCGTGACGCGATGAACGCGCATCTCCGCGGCTGGCTGGAAGCGCTCGGCGATGTCTTCTGGCTGCGTCCCGCCCTGGTCGTGGCGGCGGGGCTCGCGTTCGGCGAGCTGGCGGTGCGACTGGAGGATGGCGGCGCCTCGACCGGCTGGCTGACCGCGGGGTGGATCTATGCCGGCGGGGAGGCGGGGGCTCGCTCGCTGCTGACGGCCGTCGCGGCCTCCAGCATCGGGGTGGCGGGCACCACCTTCTCGATCACGGTGGCGGCGCTGTCCCTCGCATCGGGGCAGATGGGGCCGCGGCTGCTGCGGAACTTCACGCGCGACCCCGGCAACCAGCTCGCGCTCGGCATCTTCCTCGGCACCTTCGCCTATTCGCTGGTCGTGCTGCGGACGGTGCGGTCGGTGGAGGAGACGGCCTTCGTGCCGCATCTCGGCGTGACGGGGGCGGTGCTGCTGGCGCTGCTCTGCCTCGGCACGCTGATCTGGTTCGTCCATCACGTGGCCACCGGCATCAATGTCGAGACGGTCCTTGACCTCGTGCATGACGAGCTGTGCGTCACGCTGGAGCGGCTGACCACCGAGGCGCCGCCGGCGCCGGCGCAGGGCGAGCCGCCACCCGGGCGGCCGGTGACGGCGATCGAGGGCGGCTATCTCCGCACGCTGGACGAGGACGGCCTGGCCGACTGGGCGGAGCAGGCGGGCGCCGTCGTGGTGCTGAAGGTGCGGCCGGGCGATTATGTCCTGCCGGGCGCCTGCGTGGCGGAGGTGCAGGCGGGCACGCAGGCTGACGGCGCGGAGGAAGCGGTCCGCGGCGCGCTCTCGCTCGGCCGGCGCCAGGCGGCGGAACAGGACCTGGAATTCGCGGTGCGCCAGCTTGTCGAGGTGGCGGTGCGGGCCTTGTCGCCAGGGGTGAACGACCCCTTCACGGCGATCGCCGTGCTGGACCGGCTGGGGGCCGCGCTGAGCCAGCTGGCGCCGCGGCATCTGATGGGCCGGGTGGTGCTGCGCGGCGGGCGCGCGGTGCTGCACCGCCGGGTCACCGACTATGACGGGCTGTGCGATGCCATGTTCCACCTGATCCGGCAGAACGCGGCCGGTTCGGCGGCGGTGCTCATCCGGCTGCTGGAGGTGCTGGCGGAGGTGCTCGCGATCGAGCGCGCGCCGGCGCGGCGCGCGACGCTGCGGCGCCATGCCGATCTCGCGCTGGCCGTCGGGGAGGCCGGCATCACGGATCCAGCCGGGCTCGCGAGCCTGCGGGACCGGCACGAGGCGTTGGTGCGGGGCCTGTGAGCGGCTGGCCTGCATCGGCACGGCTGGCGATGGCGGATGGCGGGGCGGCTCGAGGGTGGGGGGCAACATGGTGGGTCCCGGGCGGAGAACGGACGGCGAGCGCGGTCAAGACAGCGGCTGAACTGGTGCTGATCGGGGTGATTGAGGCATAGTTGCGGGATGGACACCGTCGCCGAGACACCATCCGACGAGACCCGCGATGCCTTGATTGCGGTCAGCCTCGCTGCCGCGCGCATTGTGGCGGCGGTGGTCGCCCTGCAATCCGCCGCTTCGCATCTGAGGGCGGCTTTGGCAGCCACCCACATAAGCAAGGCGGAGGAAGCCGCCGGTCTGCTGAGCATGGTGGGTGACGACATCGAGAAGAGCCACGACCATGTGATGGATGGCTATCGGGATATTGTGGCGACACTCGAACGCCTGGGTGCAGACCGTGGCTGAGCCGGATTTTTCATTGCTGGAGCGTCTGGCGCAAAAGGCGCGCTCGGGCGGCGGCCGCGGAAGTGGATCGGACGACGGAGGCATGTTGGAACAGCGGGTTGCACGCCTGGAGACCGATATGCGGGAGGTGAAGTCCATCCTCGTCCGCATGGAGCCGGTTCTGCGCAGCATCGACGAGAGGGTTCAGCGGCTCGACAAGCGGATGGATGGTGTCGAGCGCCGAACCGATGGCTTTGACGAAAGGCTGCGGAAGCTGGAAGTCGATGTTGCGGAGACAAAGGGGCGGGTGGCGCAACTGCCGACAGCTTGGACCTACATGACGACTGGGCTTGGCCTGATTGTCGCGACGTTCGGGTTCATCTTCGCGATGCTGCGGTTCGCGCTGCCGGGGTGAGGCTGGCGGCTACAGGGGGGCGCGGACGATGCCCCCGCCCCGGCCCTCCCCCATGAACGGGGGAGGGAGAGGCTTTACCGCACCGCGCCCTTGCCGGGCCACAGGACCACACGCAGGGTTTGCAGGATGATTCGCAGGTCGAAGAGCAGGTTGAAGTTCTTCACGTAGTAGAGGTCGTAGCTCAGCTTGCTGCGGGCATCGTCGAGCGACGCGCCGTAGGGGTAGTTCACCTGCGCCCAGCCGGTGAGGCCGGCCTTGACGCGGTGGCGCTCGTCATAGAGCGGCAGTTGCGCGGCGAGGTCGGCGATGAATTCCGGGCGCTCGGGGCGGGGGCCGACCAGCGACATGTCGCCGCGCAGCACGTTGAAGATCTGCGGCAGCTCATCGAGCCGGGTGCGGCGGAGGAAGCGGCCGATCGCAGTGACGCGGGGATCGCCCTCGGCGGCCCAGCGCGCGCCGGCCTTCTCGGCATCCACCAGCATGGTGCGCAGCTTCATGATGCGGAAGACGCGGCCGCCCTGGGTCACCCGATCCTGCTGGTAGAGCACGGGGCCGCCATCCTGCAGCTTCACCGCCAGCGCGGCGGCGGCGAGGAAGGGCCAGGCCAGCAGCAGGATCAGCAGCGCCGTGACGATGTCGAGGATGCGCTTCAGCGCGTGGTCGAGGCCGCTGGCGTCGAAGCCATCGGCATAGACCAGCCAGCCGAGCTCGACGCGCTTCATGTCGATGCGGCCGATCTCGCGTTCCAGGCAGCGCAGATATTCCACCACGGGAAAGCCGGCGGTGCGGCAGGCGAGCAGGGAGAGCATCGGCAGGCCGCGGCGGTCATCGGCGGCGACGACGATCTGGTCGGCCTCGAGCCGCTCGGCGGCCTGGAGCGGGTCGGTGCCGGCGGGCAGGACCTGGACGGTCGGGTCCTCGAGCAGGCGCGGATCGGCCTCCTCCGCCGGCGCGCCGCGGATGAAGGCGAGGTCGTAGATGCCGCGCTTGCCTTCCTTGCGGAGCAGCCAGGCGAGGTCCCAGGCGCGTCGGCCGGCGCCGACCACGAGGATGCGGCGATGGAACAGGCCGAGGCCGCGCACGCCCGGCAGCAGAAGCCGCGCGGTGGCGCCAGCGGCCGAGAGCCCAAGCACGGCGGCCGCGAAGAGTTCCGGGATGTCCGCCGTCGGCTCGCCGCCCATTCGCGTGGGAAGGATCAGCAGCAGGGTGGAGGCGACGAGCGCGCCGAGCACGGCGGCGACCGGCACGCGGGCCAGTCCGCGGCGCGGATCGAGCAGCGCCTCGCGCCGGTAGAGGCCGAGGCTGTAGGCGAAGACCAGATAGCCGGTGGGGAAGAGCAGGGTCGCGAACAGCCCCGACGGCGGATCGGCGATCAGCCGCTCGGCCGCCCACCAGGCGGGCAGCGTCGCCAGCACGTCGAGCGTGAACAGCGCCCGCGCGGCGCCGAAGGACGATGCCGATAGGAAACGTGCCATGCCCCGCGAATCCAGCCTTCGGAACAGCCTGTCCGCCGCCGCCCCGGCGGGCAAGCCGATCCACGACAGGCCCGCGCCAGGGCAGGCACGGCCCTCCACAGGGCAGCGTTGCGCAGGGCGCGGGGCTGATCGTCGCACCCCGATGCGTTGACGCTCTGGCGCACTGCACCATAAGAAGCAAGCGGCAAGAGGTTGATTGACAGCGCCATACACCCCGCCGGCCGATCCATCGGCGGCAATCCCGCATCGTGGGACTTGATCGTGTGACGGGGACGCGCCGGCGCGGCACGGGGAGTAGCTGATGGCGGGCATGCAGGATTCACGCGAGGCGACCATGATCGGCCGCCGCTCCGACGGCACGCCGATCCGCCGCCCGCTCTCGCCGCATCTGCAGGTCTACGACATGCTGCAGATGACGAGCGCGATCTCGATCAGCCACCGCATCAGCGGGGTGATCTGGACCGTCGGCGCCATCGTCATGGTGTGGTGGCTGGTCGCCGCCGCCTCCGGCGAGGGCGCCTTCGGCGGTGTGCAATGGTTCCTCGGCTCCTTCCTCGGCATCCTGATGCTGATGGGGCTGACGGCGGCGGCCTGGTTCCACACGCTGTCGGGCATCCGCCATCTCGTCTGGGACAGCGGGCGGGGCTACGAGATTCCGACCGTCTATCGCACCGGCCGCGCCGTGCTGATCGGCACGGCGGTGCTGACGGCGCTGACCTGGCTGCTGCTGCTGATCTCCTGGTGAGGGGCCACGACATGTCGCACACCACCTCCACCTCCACCCGCCAGGTCACGCTGCGCACGCCGCTCGGGCGGGTGCGCGGCGCGGGTTCCGCGAAATCGGGCAGCCATCACTGGTGGATGCAGCGCGTGACCTCCATCGCGCTGCTGCCGCTGACGATCTGGTTCATCCTCTCTCTCGCGACCTCGGCCGGCATGACGCTCGACGAGGCGCGCGGCTGGATCGGGCATCCGCTCAACGCCGTGCTGCTGCTGGCGCTGATCGGGCTGACCTTCCACCACATCGCCGCCGGGCTGCAGGTGATCATCGAGGATTATGTGCGCCGCGACGGCGCGCGGATCGCGGCGCTGCTGGCGGTGAAGGGCGCCTGCGCGCTCCTCGCGCTGGCGGCGGCGCTGGCGGTGATCCGCATCGCGGCGGCCTGAGCACCCATCTTCACGTGGACGCGGCACGGCCCACCTTCAGGGCGGGCCAGACCAGACGGACGGCACAACGATGAACGCCATCAGCAAGCCCTCTCGGGGCGCCTATCGGATCGTGGACCACACCTATGACGTGGTGGTGGTGGGGGCGGGCGGCGCCGGGCTGCGCGCCACCTTCGGGATGGGTGCCGCGGGGCTGAAAACCGCCTGCATCACGAAAGTCTTCCCGACGCGGTCGCATACCGTCGCCGCGCAGGGCGGCGTCGGCGCCGCGCTCGGCAACATGGGCGAGGATGACTGGCGCT
>VFQR01000692.1_pt1 | contig 37118 bp, 35 predicted proteins | sample 3512321 | NCBI WGS metagenome assembly VFQR01 (sample SAMN10412374, study PRJNA504923) | tailings metagenome | isolation source: Relicate 3 Philex TSF1 revegetated site | place: Philippines: Tuba, Benguet | collected 2017-08-29 | reverse complement strand
GCACGTCAACCTGTACCTCGGTGGCTCGGCAGCGGTCAACGCGATCGGGCACCACTTCGGCCGCCGCCCCTACCCGAACGGCGCCGGCAACCTCCAGTGGCTGGCGTTCCTCACCGCCGGTGAGGGCCTGCACAACAACCACCACGCCGCACCCACGTCGGCGCGGCTGTCGCACCGCTGGTACGAGATCGACCCGGGCTGGTGGGTCATCCGCGCCCTCACCACGCTGCGCCTCGCGAAGGTGCGCCTCACCGACCTGAAGCTCGTGCGCCCGAGCGTGGCACCCGAGCGCTCGGCGGCCTGAGCGGCGGCGGCGGGGTCGGGCGGGCCACGTGACGGCCCTGCGCCTCTGCGCCGAGCGGGCGCTCACGCCCGGCGGGCTGGTCGGCCCCGTCGAGGTCACCGTGGAGGCCGGCCGCATCGCCGCGGTCGCACCCGTCAGCGGGCCGACCGACGTCCACCTGCTCGCCCCTGGCTTCGTCGACCTGCAGGTGAACGGCATCGACGACGTCGACGTGGCGCGCGCCGACGGCGCCGCCTGGGAGCGGCTCGACCGGGCGCTCGCCGCACAGGGCACGACGACGTGGTGCCCCACGCTCGTGACGATGCCGCTCGAGCGCTACGCGGCCCCGCTCCAGCGCGTCGCCGCCGCGGCCGCACGCGAGGGCGCTGCCAGGCCGCGGATCGCGGGCGCCCACCTCGAGGGGCCGTTCCTCGGCGCCGCTCCCGGAGCGCACCCGGCCGATCTCGTCGCTCCGGTCGACCTCGCGTGGCTCGCCGCGCTGCCCCGTCACGTGGCCCTCGTCACCCTCGGCCCGGAGCAGCCCGAGGCCGTGGCCGCCATCACCGAGCTCCGCCGGCGCGGCGTGCTCGTGGCGCTCGGGCACACCACCGCCACCCACCACCAGGTGGCCGCGGCGCTCACCGCCGGTGCCGGCCTGGCCACCCACCTGTTCAACGCGATGACGGGGCTCCACCACCGCGAGCCCGGCGTGGCCGCCAGCATCCTCACCCACCCCACGGCGGCGGCGTCGCTCATCGCCGACGGTGTGCACGTGCACCCGCGCATGATCGACCTGGCCTTCCGGCTGCTCGGCGACGACCGGGCGGTGCTGGTGACCGACGCCGTGGCCTGGCGGGCGGGCACCATCGGGCCCGTGCGGCTCGAGCTGCGCGACGGCGCGCCGAGGCTTCCCGACGGCACCCTCGCCGGCAGCGCGCTGACGATGGACGGCGCCCTGCGCACGTGCGTGACGGCCGGGGTCGACCTGGCGCGGGCGCTGCGGGCCGCCAGCACCACACCGGCGCGGCTGCTCGGCCTCGCGGGCCGCGGCGAGCTGCGCGTGGGTGCCGACGCCGACCTGGTGGCACTGGACCGCGATCTGGCCGTGACGCACACCTGGGTCGGCGGCCGCGCCGCTCACCAGACGTGAGCACACCGGCGGGGTACCCTCGACCGCCATGCAGATCGTCTCGGCGCTGTTCGTGGAGAACTTCGAGATGCGCCAGGCGCCGGGGCCGTCCACGCGCATCGACCTCACCGGGGCCATGTTCTCGATGGCCGCGCCGCAGCCGGCGCCGCTGACGATCGCGCCGCACCTCGTGGCGCTGATCTACTGCCCGCCCGAGGAGCCCGGCCAGGGCGTGTTCGAGGTGGTGTTCCGGCGTGGCCTGGCCGCCGACAGCGAGCAGGTGGCCCGGAACGTCAGCCCGTTCACGGTGGAGCCGGGCAAGTTCACCTACCGGTTGGTGCGCGGCGAGCTGGAGTTCGACGACTACGGCCAGGTGATCGCCCACTGCCGGGTCGGCACCGGCCCGTGGCACCTCGTGCCGTTCACGCTCCTGCCACCCGTCTGAGGGCCGGACGACTCGCCGAGCGGTGGAGCAGGAGCGTCCGACGGTGTCCGAGAGCGGCGACGTCGTCCACGCTGTTCGTTCCAGCCTGCGTCGACTCGACGAGGCCGACGCTCGCCTGAACTGCGTCGCCGACCGGAACGATGCCGCCGTGCTGGCCGAGGCCGCCGTGGCACCTGACGGTCCACTGCGTGGCGAGCCCATCACGGTCAAGGACTGGATCGACGTCGCCGGCTTCCGGTGCAGTGGCGGTGAGCTGGGCCTGAGCGACCGACGTCCACCGGAGGACGCCAGCGCGGTCGCCCGATTGCGGGCGGCGGGAGCTGTGGTGGTCGCCAAGACGTGCGTGCACGTCGAGAGCGAACGATTCGGGAGGGTGCTCAACCCGCACGACCCGTCCCGGAGCCCAGGTGGCTCGAGCAGTGGCGACGCTGCGGCGGTGGGCAGCGGTGCCGTGCGACTCGGCGTCGGGAGTGACTCCGGCGGCAGCGTGCGCGTCCCGGCCGCCTGGTGCGGTGTGGTGGGCATGAAGCCGTCCGCCGGCCTGGTCCCCCTGACGGGCCACTTCCCGCGTGTCGGGGAGCGCAGCGACGGTCGAACGGTGATCGGTGCGCTGGCGAGATCGACCCGCATGGCGTGGCTGGCCGTGACGACGATGGCGGGACCGGACGGCATCGACGGCGGGGTCGCTCCGGTGACCCTCGGTGAGCCGGGCTCGATCAGCGTCTCGTCGCTGCGGGTCGCTGTCGGTTCGCCCGGAGGGCGGGACGTCTGCCCGGCGGTCGCCTCGGCGCTGACGCGGGTCGCCGCGATCGTGCAGGAGGCGGGGGCATCGGTCGTCGGGCCGCCGCCCGATCGGCTCGACGAGGCTCGTCGGATCACCGAGGCGTACTGGGCACGCCCGGAGCGCACCGGCGCCCAGATCGAGGAGGACCTGTTCGACTGGGACCGGTTCCGCCGCCGGGTCCTGCTCGACACCGTCGGCATCGACGTCGTCATCACCCCGACGGTCGCGGACATGGCTCCCGTGCACCCGGAAGATGCGCACGGAGGACTACGTGTTCTGCCTCCCGGCGAGCCTCACGGGTGCTCCGGCGATCACCGTGCCCGTCGGCCCGGGGGCGGTGCAGGTGGTCGCCCGTCGCTGGCAGGACCATGTCGCCGTCGCCGTCGCGCTGGCGATCGAGTCGGCAGCCGGGTGACACGCCGTCCCGCCCCGGTTCCGCCCCGCCGGGCGCGGGTACAGTCCTCGACGTGCCTCTCTCCTCCCAGCACGAGCAGCAGGCCATCTCGCTGATCCGCGGCATGGCCATGGACGCCCCGCTGGCCGCGAAGAGCGGTCACCAGGGCACGGCGATGGCGCTCGCCCCCCTGGCGCACGTGCTCTACGCCCGCGTGATGCGCCACGACCCGACCGACCCGCAGTGGCCCGACCGCGACCGGTTCGTGCTCTCGAACGGGCACGCCTCCATCCTCCAGTACTCGGCGCTGTTCCTCGCCGGCTACGGCCTCGAGCTCGACGACCTGCGTGCGTTCCGGCAGTGGGAGTCGGCCACGCCGGGGCACCCGGAGGCCCGCCACACCCCCGGCGTCGAGGTGACCACGGGGCCGCTCGGCCAGGGCTTCGCCAACGCCGTCGGCATGGCCGTCGCCGAGCGGCGCCTTCGTGCCCAGTTCGGTGACGACGTGGTCCACCACCACACCTTCGTCGTCGCCGGCGACGGGTGCTTCATGGAGGGCGTCAGCCACGAGGCGGCCTCGCTCGCCGGCCACCTCGGCCTCGGCGGCCTCGTGTGCGTCTACGACGACAACCGGGTGACGATCGACGGCCACACCGACCTCGCCTACAGCGACGACGTCGCGGCGCGGTTCGCCGCGTACGGGTGGCACGTGGAGGAGCTGGGCGAGGTGGCCGACGACCTCGACGCGCTCGAGGCCGCCCTCCGGCGCGCGATGGCGGAGACGGGCCGCCCGAGCCTGCTCGTGCTGCGCACGCACATCGGCCACCCGAGCCCCGACCTCACCGACGATCCCCACGCCCACGGCAACCCGTTCACCGCCGAGCACGTCACGCGCACGAAGCAGGTGATGGGCATCCCCGACGAACCGTTCTGGGCGCCCGCCGAGCTCGTCGCCGCCTACCGCGAGCACTGCGCCGAGCGGGGGCGCGCATGGCACGCCGAATGGAGCGAGCGGCGAGACGCGGCTGCCTCGGACGGCCGGTTGGACGAGGCGCAGTGGGACGCTGCGTGGGCGGGCACCGGCGTGCCGGGGTGGGAGAAGGCGTTGCCGGTGTGGGAGGTGGGTGAGAGCCTGGCCACGCGGGTCGCCATCGAGAAGGCCGTCAACGCCACCCTCGACGTGGTGCCGGGCGTGCTGGCGGGATCGGCCGACCTGACGGGCAACACCGGCACGAAGCTGCAGGGCCAGGAGCGCCAGTCGGCGGCTGCCCCCGCAGGGCGGCAGCTCTACTACGGCGTGCGCGAGCATGCGATGGGGTCGGCCATGGTGGGCATGGCGCTGCACGGCGGCGTCCTCCCGGTCGGCGGCACCTTCTTCGTGTTCCTCGACTACATGCGCCCGCCGGTGCGCCTCGCTTCGCTCAGCCGGGCGAAGGTGGTGTTCGTGTTCACCCACGACTCGGTCGGCGTGGGTGAGGACGGGCCCACGCACCAGCCGGTCGAGCACGTGGCCACGCTGCGCGCCGTGCCGGGCCTGCAGGTCATCCGACCGGCCGACGCCAACGAGACCGCGGCCGCGTGGCAGGCGGCCGTCGACCACGACGGTCCCACGGCGCTCGTGCTCTCCCGGCAGACCCTGCCGGTGTGCACCGACGGGTCGGCGGTGGCCCGCGGCGCCGGCATCGTCCACGACGCCGACGAGCCGGCGGTGGTGATCGTCGCCACGGGCAGCGAGGTGGCCCCCGCCATCGCCGCTGCCGAGCGGCTGGCCGCAGAGGGCCTCGGCGCACGGGTGGTCTCCCTGCCGTCGTGGGACCGCTTCGCCGCCCAGGGCGACGGCTATCGCGACGAGCTCCTGCCACCCGGCGTGCCCGTGCTGTCCGTCGAGGCGGCCACCACGTTCGGCTGGGAGCGGTACGCGACACGTTCGATCGGCATCGACCGGTTCGGCGTCAGCGCGCCCGGCGGCGAGGTCCTCACCCGCCTCGGCATCGCTGTCGACCACATCGCCGACGTGGCCCGCTCCCTCGCCGGTGCGGGTGCCGGGCCCACCGACTGACAGGAGCGTCCCATGGATCGTCTCGTCCGCCTCCACGCCGAGTTCGGCCAGAGCCCCTGGCTCGACAACCTGAAGCGCGGCTACATCACCGGGGGGCAGCTCGCCGGCATGGTCCGCGACGGCATCCGCGGGCTGACCAGCAACCCGACCATCTTCCAAAAAGCGATCCAGGGCTCTGCCGACTACGACGAGCAGTTCGCCGAGCTGGCCGCCGCCGGCGAGGGCAGCGAGGTCATCGACCACTACTGGGCGATGGTGCTCCGCGACATCGACAGCGCCCTCGACGCGTTCGCCCCCGTGCACCACCAGAGCCACGGGCGCGACGGCTTCGTCAGCGTCGAGGTCGACCCCGGGCTCGCCCACGACACCGCTGGCACCATCGCCGCCGCGCGCGAGCTGCACGAGCGTGTGGCCCGACCGAACCTGATGGTCAAGATCCCCGGCACCGCCGAAGGCCTGCCGGCCATCAGGCAGATGATCGCCGAGGGGCGCAGCATCAACGTCACCCTGATCTTCAGCCTCAGCCGCTACCAGGAGGTGATCGAGGCGTACCTGGCGGGGCTGGAGGAGCTGGCCGGCCGCCCGGACGCCGACCTCGGGCAGGTGGCCAGCGTCGCCAGCTTCTTCATCAGCCGGGTGGACACGGAGATCGATCAGCGCCTCGACGAGATCGGCACCGCGGAGGCGCTGGCGCTGCGCGGCAAGGGTGCGATCGCGCAGGCGAAGCTGGCCTACCAGCTGTTCCAGCGGGCCTTCAGCGGGCCGCGGTGGGAGGCGCTGGCCGCCCGCGGTGCCTGCGTGCAGCGGCCGCTGTGGGCGAGCACGTCCACGAAGAACCCGGCCTACCCCGACACGCTGTACGTCGACGAGCTGATCGGGCCCGACACGGTGAACACCTTGCCCGATGCGACGATCGAGGCCTTCGCCGACCACGGCACGCTGGCCCGGCGGATCGACGCCGACCTCGACCAGGCGGAGGCGGTGTGGCGCGGCCTCGGCGAGGTGGGGGTCGATGTCGACGACGTGGCCGCGAAGCTCGAGCGCGAGGGCGTGGCGAGCTTCGAGAAGAGCTTCGACGAGCTCATCGCCGCGCTCACGTCGAAGGCCGCCGAGCTCCGTGCCCGCTGACGCGGGCCACCGCGAGCCGCCGGCGGAGGGGCCGGCACCGGGTGCCGGCATCGTCCCCACACCGGCCATGGGTGCGCTGCCCGAGGAGCCGCCTCCGCTCGACGGCGGCCAGGGTGAGGCGGTGCACCGCGAGCTGCAGGAAGCCGTCGAGGCGCTCGCCAGCGAACGCGACCGCCGGATCGCCCGGCAGATGATCGCCGAGATGGCGGCGCTGTTCGCGCAGCAGCCCGCCACCATCGACCTCAAGATCACCCGGGCGACGCTGGCGGAGATGGCCGACGCGTTCGCCATGTTCGCTTCGTACCGCTCGGCGCCGAAGGCGACGATCTTCGGCTCCGCGCGGACCCTCGACGACGACCCGCTGTACCTCCAGGCGCGGGCGGTGGCCGAACGGCTGGCGGCGCAGGGCTGGATGGTGGTCACCGGCGCCGGGCCCGGGATCATGCACGCGGCGATGGAGGGCGCCGGGCGCGAGCGCTCCATCGGCGTGTCCATCAGGCTCCCGTTCGAGCAGGGTGCCAACCCGATCATCGCCGGCGACGCCAAGTTCGTGGCCATGAAGTACTTCTTCACCCGCAAGCTGATGCTCGTGAAGGAGAGCCGCGGCTTCGTCTGCCTCCCGGGAGGCTTCGGCACGCTCGACGAGACGTACGAGCTGCTCACCCTCACACAGACCGGGAAGGGCGCGCCCGTGCCGATCGTGCTGCTCGACGACGCCGGCGGCGACCCGTACTGGGAGCAGGTGCACCAGTTCATCGAGACCCAGCTCGTGCGCAGGGGCCTCGTCTCCCCCGCCGACACGGGGCTGTACCTCGTGACGCAGGACTCCGACGAGGCCGTGCGCGAGATCGTCGGGTTCTACGCCAACTACGACTCGCTGCGCTACGTGGGCGACCTGCTGGTGCTGCGCGTGAAGCACCAGCTCACCGACGAGCAGCTCGAGGTGCTGAACGAGCGCTTCGGCCACCTGTGCCGGCGTGGCCGCATCGACCGGGTGCCCACGCTCGACCCGGAGCGCCGGGACGACGACGCCGTCGACCTGCCGCGGATCGGGTTCGTGTTCGCGAAGCACGGCTACGGCGAGCTGCGGGCGATGATCGACACGCTGAACGACTTCGTGGCGACGGGGAGCTGACGTGCGCGTCGCGCAGCTCTGGCAGCACCCGGTGAAGTCGATGATCGGCCGGCAGGTCCCCACGGCGGAGCTCGTGGCCGCGGGGATGGTCGGCGACCGGACGTGGGCGGTGCGCGACGACGAGCGGGGCGGCATCCGCGGCGCGAAGAAGATCGGTGCGCTGATGCGCCTGAGCGCGCGGTACGCGGACGGGCCCGGCGGCCCAGTGGTGATCGACCTCCCCGACGGCGGCGAGGTCCGCTCCGACGAGCCCGACGTCGACGCCCGCGTGTCGGCGGCGCTCGGGCGCCGGGTGACCCTCTGCCCCCTGCGACCGGCGGACGACCTCGACCACTACCGCCGGGGCCGCCCGGACAGCGACGACGTGCTCGTCGAGCTGCGCGACATCTTCGGCCGCGACCCCGACGAGCCACTCCCCGACCTGTCGGTGTTCCCCCCGGTGATCATGGAGTACGAGTCACCGCCGGGCACCTACGTGGACGCCTTCCCGCTGCTCGTGATGAGCACCTCCGCGCTCCGCTCGCTCGAGGCGGCGCTGCCGTCGAGCACCATCGACGTCCGCCGGTTCCGGCCGAACCTCGTCGTCGACACCGGCGACGAGCCCGGCCACCCCGAGCTCGGCTGGGTGGGTCGGCAGCTGCGGGTGGCCGGCGACCGAGGTGGCGAGGTGGTGCTCGACGTGGTCACCGCCTGCCCCCGGTGCGTGATGGTCACCCGGGAGATCGACGGGCAGGTGGGCGAGGACCGGGCGGTCCTGCGCCACGTCGTCCGCGACCTCGATCAGTGCGTGGGCGTCTACGCCGCCGTCTCGGTGGGCGGCACGGTGGCCGTGGGCGATGCGGTGGAGCTCGCCCGGGCGGCGCCCGTCCAGCGGACGACGAACGGCTGAGCGCCCGCCAGGCGGGCCAGGACGTCGTCGAGCACGCTGTCGAGCTCACGGACGTGCTCGGTCGCTCCGGTCCTGCGCAGGCGCAGCTCGCACTGCAGGACGCCGAGGTCGTCGCTGACCCCCGGTGCGCGCACGGGGTACACCTCGACACCGGCACCGATCACCCTGGCCAGGTGCATCCTGCTGGGCGACACCAGCGCCGAGAGGCGCCGGCAGGCGGTGTCGACGTCGTCGTCGACGAGGACGGAGACGATCACGGCGCTCACTGGCCCTGGCCCTTGCTGAACCCGGGCGTCCCGTCGAAGGTGAACAGCCCCTCGCTCTTGATGAACGGGAACCCTGCGTCGTCGAGGCGGCCGAGCAGCGCGACGGTGTCGGCAGCGCTGACCGTGCCCTCGGGGGCGAGGAACCGGCAGCGGAAGGCGTCGACGCACAGCGTCTCCGGCGCACCGCCGGGGTAGACCTTCTGGCCGCGGTTCGACAGCATGTCGAGGCGGAACCCCGGCCCGGCCAGCGGCTCGAGCGCCGCGCCGAGCTGATCGGGGCTGAGGTGGGGCACGTCGAGGAAGACGTCGATCCCCACCTGCTCCTTGCGCTGGCGGGCACGCTCCGGCACCTTCACCTCGATCCGCGGCGCGTCCGCGTAGCGGGCGGGCTTGAGCGTGGTCGGCTCGCTGCCCAGCCGCTCGATGACCGCGTCGGCGAAGGCGCTCGTGCCGACCTTCGAGGTGCTCACCGACTCGTCGAAGATGTCGTAGGTGTGGATGCCGTCCTCGATGGCGGTCAGCCACGCGTTGTGGGCCCGCGTGGCCACGTCGCCCTGGCCGATGTGCACGAGCATCTGCACCGCACCGAGGAACAGCCCCGACGGGTTGGCCACGTCCTGGCCGGCGCGGCGCGGCGCCGAGCCGTGGATGGCCTCGAACATCGCCGTGGTCGGGCCGATGTTGGCGCTGCCCGCCAGGCCCACCGAGCCGGCGATCTGCGCGGCCACGTCGGAGAGGATGTCGCCGTACAGGTTCGGCAGCAGCACCACGTCGAACGCGCCGGGCGTGTCGGCGAGCTTGGCCGCGCCGATGTCGACGATCCAGTGCTCGAACTCGATGTCCGGGTACTCCGCGGCCACCTCCTCCGCCACCGCGTGGAACAGGCCGTCGGTCATCTTCATGATGTTGTCCTTGGTGAAGGCGGTGACCTTCGACCGGTTGTACGCCCTGGCGTACTCGAACGCGTAGCGGGCGATCCGCTCGCACCCCGGGCGGGTGATCAGCTTGAGGCACTGGTACACCTCGTCGCTCTGGCGGTGCTCGATGCCGGCGTAGAGGTCCTCCTCGTTCTCGCGGATGATCACCACGTCCATGCCGGGGTGCTTGGTGGCCACGAACGGCGCGTAGGCGGGGCAGGGGCGGACGTTGGCGTAGAGGCCGAGCGTCTTGCGCACCGTGACGTTCAGGCTCTTGAAGCCGCCGCCCTGGGGGGTGGTGATCGGCGCCTTGAGGAACACGCCCGTCCGGCGCAGCGACGCGAGCGACTCCGGCTCGATGCCGGCGCTGTTGCCCCGCCGGTAGACCGCCTCGCCGATCTCGATCTCCTCGATCGCGAGGCGGGCCCCTGCGGCGTCGAGGATGCGCAGGGTGGCGTCCATGATCTCGGGGCCGATCCCGTCGCCGCGGGCGACGGTGATCGGGACGGGGGCGGACGGTGTGGGCATGGGCTGCGCTCCTTCCAGCGGGAGGGCCGCTCCCGAGGTGGGGGGCCGACGCAGCGAACCATATCACTAGTTAAATATTGCTTGCAAACTATTGCTAGCTTTCGCTCTCCTCTGGCGAGGCGGCCCCGCGCAGGAGGTGGACGGCCTTCTCCACCGCCCGCCGGGCCTGCACCAGCCGCTTGTCGTCGGCCGGTCGCCCGCCCCGCTCGGCCGCCGCCTCGCGCAGCAGGTCGAAGGAGCGCTCGTCGAGATCGGCCACCACCTGCTCGAGGCGGTCGGCCAGGTCGTCATAGGGGCCGCTCACGCCGGTGCTCCGCCGTGGTGGTCGTGCAAATGGCCCTCCCGCCCGTGCGGGCCCGGCTCGCCGAGGGCGTCGGCGACCACCTGCATCGGGTGGCGGACGCGCACCCCGGCGGCGGCGAGGTGCAGCCCGCAGCCCGGGTTGGCGCTGGCCACGACGTGACCGCCGGCGCGCTCGATGGCGGCGAGCTTGCGCTCGCGTATGGCCGCGGCGAGCTCGGGCTCGAGGGCGGAGTAGGCGCCGCCGGCGCCGCAGCACAGGCCGTCGTCGTCGAGCTCCACCACGTCGGCCACCGCGCCCAGCACGGCACGCACGGGCAGGTGGGCGCGCTGCACGTGGCGGAGGTGGCACGGGTCCTGCACGATGACCGGCCCCGCACGCCGCACCGGGCGCAGCCGGTTGGCGCGCTCGGCCACGAGCTGGTGCACGTCGTGCACGCGGGCGGCGAAACGGCGCGCCTCGTCGGTGCCGAGCAGGTGCCCGTAGTCGCGCAGGGCGGCACCGCACCCGGCGGAGTTGACCGCGATCGGTGCGTCGCCCGGCATCGACGCCATCACGCGTCGTGCCAGCCGAGCGGCTTCGTCGGTGAGGCCGGCGTGCACGTGCAACGCGCCGCAGCACGCGGCGCCAGGCCCCGGTGTGCGGTGGCCGACGCCCACGTGGGCGAGCACCGCCGCCGTGGCGTGGTGGACCTCTCGCTGCCAGGCGTCCATCACGCACCCGGTGAACAGCCACACCTCGCCGTCGCCCGGCGCGCCGGGACGGCGCAGTGCGGGCGGCCGCCGCAGCGGCAGGCGCGGCAGGCCCAGCCGGCGGGGCACGAGCCGCAGGCGCTGGGCCACGGCGAGGGCCGTGGAGCCGGCGAGCAGGACGCGGTGGCGGCCGAGCACCCGGAAGCCGAGGCGCTGCCACCACGGCGTGATCGTGCGCTCCCGGGCCAGCGTGGAGCGGGTGGCCTCCATGAGATGCCCGAACGGCACACCGCTCGGGCAGGCCGGCTCGCAACCCCTGCACTGGACGCAGGTCTCCATGAACGCGACGAACGTGTCGTCGATCGGGGCGCCCTCGAGCTGCACCTGGCGCATCGCCGCGATGCGGCCACGCGGCGAGCGGCCCTCCTCCCCCGTCACCCGAAAGGTGGGGCAGTGCGGCAGGCACAGCCCGCAGCTGACGCAGGTGGCCAGCTCGTCCGGATCGATCCCCAGGTCCACGGGCTGCACCGTACCGGCCGGGTGTCACCGCCTCACCCCACCCCACCGTTCCAAGGCTCGTGCGTCACGTGCGGGAGGTTCTCGTCACACGCACGGCCCACGGCGACGGCGGTACCGTCGTCGGGCGATGCCGGAGGGGCACACGATCCACCGCCTGGCGCGCGACCACAGCCCGCTGCTCGTGGGCAAGGCGGTGGCCGTGTCGTCGCCGCAGGGCCGCTTCTCCGCCGATGCCGCCCTGATCGACGGGCAGGTGCTCGAGCGCATCGAGCCGTACGGCAAGCACCTGTTCCACTGGTGGGCCAACGGCCTCGTCGGCCACGTGCACCTCGGCCTGTACGGGAAGTTCCGCGTGCACACCTTCGAGGGCGACCCGCCGCCCCCGGTCGGCGCCGTCCGGATGCGCATGGTCGCCGACGGCGCGGCCATCGACCTCGTCGGGCCGACGGCGTGCACCGTCGACAGCCGCGACGTGCGCGACGGCATCGTCCGCCGGCTCGGCCCCGACCCGCTGCGCCGAGGTGCCGACGGCGAGGTGGCGGTCGCGCGGATGCGCCGCAGCCGCCAGCCGATCGGGACGATGCTCCTCGACCAGTCGGTGATCGCCGGCGTGGGCAACGTGTACCGGGCCGAGGCGCTGTTCGTGAACGGGATCAGGCCGACGCGTCCCGGCAACGAGCTCGACGACGCCGAGCGGTGGGCGCTGTGGACCACGCTGTCGGCGATGCTCCGCCGCGGCGTGAAGGAGGGGCGGATCGTCACCGTCGACCGCCGCGAGCTGGCCGTGCCACGCGGGCCGCTGCGGCGCGGCGAGGCCAACTACGTGTACCACCGCGATGTGTGCCTGCGGTGTGGCACCCCGGTGCGGACCGTGCAGCTGGGCGGGCGGCCGTGCTGGTACTGCCCCACCTGCCAGCCCGTGTGACCTGCGCCCGTCAGGCCGCCCGCCACGGCGGGGCGTCGGCGTCGCCACGCCAGTAGCGCAGCCGCCGCTCGGCCTCCTCGGCGGCTGCCGGATCGCTGCGGGCGGCGCGCAGGCGCAGCAGCGTCGCAGCGAGCAGCCGCAGCTCGGCGAGGGCCTCGGCGGTCGGGTCGCCGCGCAGTGAGGTGCCGTAGCCGGCGGCGAACGCGTCGTAGGCGCCCGGCTCGCCGCCCCAGCGCTCGCTCCACGTCATCAGCGGCGCGTGGTCCCACGCCGGCGGGCCCGTGCAGAGCAGGTCCCAGTCGATCAGCATCGGCCCCGCATCGGTGGCCAGCACGTTGCCGGGGTGCACGTCGCCGTGGCAGAGGACCACGTGCCGGGCCGCGCCGCGCCAGGCGCCGTGCCGGGCGAGGGCGCTGTCGATGCCGCGCAGGGCGGCCTCGTCGAGCTCGCCGCGGACGTCGGCCAGCAGCTCGTCGAACTGCCACCAGGGGAACGACGAGCACCACGGCGTGGGGTAGTGCTCGGCGACGGGCGGGATGTCGAGGCGGTGGAGGCGGGCGACCATCTCACCGACCACGCCCCAGTCGACCGGGCCGGCGGACGGCTCCCGCGCCACCGCGAACACGGCCAGTGGGCCGTCACGCACCACCTCGCGGCGGACGAACCGCGGCACGCGCAGCCCCACGGCGGCGAGGTGCTCGGCCAGCCAGAGCGCCGCCTCGGGGGGAGCCGTGGGCCTGCTCACCCGCAGCACCACCTCGTCGCCCGCTGCGTACAGCGCGTTCATGCCCCGCCGCAGCAGCGCCGGCTCGGGCAGGGACCAGTGCGCGGCCGCCGCCCGCGCCGCGGCGTCGGCCACGGCGGCCGCACCGGGTGGCTCGACGACGAACGGGCGGAGCGTGCCGGTCACGCCCGCCCGCCGTCGCCGCCGACGACGAGGCCGGGGTTCAGCCTGCCGGACGGGTCGAACTGCTGCTTCATGCGCGCGGACAGCGCAGCCACGGCGGGTGACGGGGACGGCGCGGGCAGGGCGCCGGCCTCGACGTGGACCACCCCGGTGCCGAGCTCGGCGACGAACCGGCCGGTCCCGAGCAGGTCGGCCAGGCCGGCCTGCTCCGAGGGGGCGACGATGCGCCGCAGGGGCGGGAGCGGGGGCGGCCCCTCGCACGGCTCGAGCCGCGCCGCAGCGCCGGCGGCAGCGACGTCGTCGGCATGGCCCTCGAGCAGCACCCAGACGGCGCCGCCGTCCCACAGCACCGACACCGGGCGGTGCAGCCGTGCGAACAGCTCCATCGGATGGGGCTCGCGGCCGGTCCACCACTGCGCGGCGAGGGCCGAGGGTCGGGTGCGGAGGATCACCTCACCGAGGAAGCCGAGCGTGCCCCACGAGCCGACGAGCAGCCGGCACACGTCGAAGCCGGTGACGTTCTTCACCGTCGGGCCCCCGGCCTTCACGATCTCGCCGTCGGCGCCCACGTAGCGGGCCTGGAGCAGCGCGTCGCGGAGCGGGCCGTCGCCGAGGCGGCGGATGCCGCTGCGCCCGGCGGCGAGCGCACCGCCCACGGTGCCGCCGGGCGGGAGGACCGTCCGCTGCCCGTGCTCGGCGAGCGCCGCCTCCAGGTGGGCCACGGGGGTCCCGGCACCGCAGCAGGTCGTCATCTCGTCCGGCTGGATCCACTCCACCCCGGCGGGCGCGGCGACCGCGCGCACACCCGGCACCGCTCCCCCACGGCTGCCGAGGCCGGCGATCGTCACCGGCCCGTCGGCACCGACCTCCGCGGCGAAGGGCCGCAGGTCCACGGTCAGATCCAGGCGCCGTCGCCCACGGCGTGGGCGTCGCCGCACGCGGCGGGGCTGGGGAGCACCTTCGACGGGTTGGCCAGCCCGGTGGTGTCGAACGCGGCGCGCAGCTGCGCCTGCGCGGCCAGGTCCGCCGGAGCGAACATCAGCGGCATGAGGTCGCGCTTCTCCAGCCCGATCCCGTGCTCGCCGCTCAGCACGCCGCCGGCCGCCACCGACACGCGCACGATCTCCTCGCCGGCGGCGTGCACGCGCTCCATCGCGCCGGGCTCGCGCTTGTCGAACACCAGCAGGGGGTGGAGGTTGCCGTCCCCTGCGTGGAACACGTTCATCACCAGGATCTCGTGGCGGTCGGCGATCTCGTACACCTCGCGGAGCACGTCGGGCAGGTGCCGCCGGGGCACCACCGTGTCGTGGAGGTAGTAGTTCGGCTTGATCCTGGCGATGGCCCCGAAGGCGGTCTTGCGACCCTTCCAGAGCAGTGCCCGCTCGGCCTCGTCGCGGGCGATGCGGACCGTGCCGCAGCCGTGGTCGGTGGCGATGCTGACGATCCGGGCGACGTCGTGCTCGAGGCCGTGCACCGGCCCGGCCACCTCGACCAGGAGCACGGCCGCGGCCTCGACGGGCAGCCCGGCGCCGATGTACGCCTCGACCGCCCGCACGCACAGCTGGTCCATCATCTCGAGCGCCGCGGGCACCATCCCGGCAGCGATGACGGCGCTCACGGTGCGGGCGCCGGCGGCGACGCTGTCGAAGTCGAACAGCATGGTCCGCACCGCCGGCGGGTCCTGGCTGAGGCGCACGCAGATCCGCGTGGCGATGCCGCACATCCCCTCGCTGCCGACGAACGCGCCGCGCAGGTCGTAGCCGTCCACCTCGCCCGCCTCGCTGCCGAGCAGCACCACCTCACCATCGGGCAGCACCACCTCGCAGGCCAGCACGTGGGCGGAGGTGACGCCGTCGGCGAGGCAGTGCGGGCCACCGGAGTTGTTGGCGACGTTGCCCCCGATGGAGCAGCTCTGCTGGCTGCTGGGATCGGGCGCGAAGTGCAGCCCGTGGCGGGCGACGGCGCGGGTGAGGTCGAGGTTGAGCACGCCCGGCTCCACCCAGGCGAGGCGGTTCACGGGGTCGACCGACAGGATCCGGTCCATCTTCGTGAGGGCCACGACGAGGGCGCCGCCCACAGGCGTGGCACCCCCGGCGAGGCCCGTGCCCGCCCCTCGGGCGACGAAGGGCACCCCGTGGCGCACGGCGGCGCGGACCACCGCCTGCACCTCGGCGGTGGAGGTGGGGAAGCAGACCACGCCGGCCTCACCGGCGATGTTCGAGGCGTCGCGGCGGTACAGGCCCAGCTCGGCCTCCCCCGTCCGCACCCGCTCGCCGCCGAGGGCGTGGCGCAGGTCCGCGACCAGCAGCTCCACGGCGGCACGGCGCGACGCCTCGTCGGCCGGCAGGCCCCCGTCACCGGCGACGGGGCGGTCGATCAGGGCGCGCTCGGCCACGGCGCCGAACGTACCGTCAGGCGCGGCGCTTCGCTCGCCGCGGCCGATCGGTGCCGCCCTGGGCGCTCTGCTCGCGGACGTCGCGGAGGACGATCACCTGCCCGGCGTGCACCGGGCGACCATCGACGATCACCGTGTCGACGCCCTCCAGCTCGTCGGCGAGCGTGCTCGTGCGGCCGTCCATGCGCGCCCGCAGCTCGAGCTCCTTCGCGCGCATGGCTGCGCGCCCGTCGCGCACGGCCTCGCTGAGCCGCTGGCGCTGGGCGCCGAGGCTGGTCGTGGCCCGGCGGGCCACGCGCAGCGGGGTGAGGTCGTCGGTGACCGCGCGCACCTTGCGCTTCGCCGCGCCGGACCCCAGCGCCCCGGCGGCCACGCCCATCCCGAACCAGGTGAGCCGCTTCATCATCCGGACCGCCCCCTCCTGCGCCGCTCCTCGTGCGTCCGCGTGTTCATGCCGATCGCCGTCGCACCGGGCGGACCTCGGCGGTCGTGCCCCTGCGCCGCCAACGCCGCACCGCTCTCGTGGTGCCGCTCGCCAGTGCGGCTGTCTTGATCACCGGCGTGCTGAGGGCCACCCTGGCGACGCGACCACCGCCGGCCACGGCGTCGGTGATCGCCTCCGCCGAGCCGAGCACCCGGTCGAAGCGCTCGAGGTCGTGGCGGGCCTCCTCGACCGCGGCGCTCGCCGAATCGGCCGATCGCCGGAGCTCGACGAGCAGCGGCTGGGTCTCGGCACGGAGGTTGGCCACCTCGGCGCGGAGCTGCCGGAGCGAGTCGAGCACGCGCACGAGGGCGACGACGAGGGCGGCGAAGCCGATGCAGCACAGCACCGCCGCGAGCAGGACGGTGAGCTCGCCGGCGGTCATGGTCGACGTCGTTCCATCAGCTGTTGCACCTCGACCTCGTGTCCGTGCGGGGTGGGTTCGTAGTAGCGCGTGCCGCGCTGCGCGTCGGGCAGGTACTGCTGGTCGACCCACGCGCCGGGGTGGTCATGAGGGTACTCGTAGCCGGTGCCGTGGCCGAGCGATGCCGCGCCCCGGTAGTGCGCGTCGCGCAGGTGCGCAGGCACCTCGCCGACCGCGCCGGCCTGCACGTCCGAGCGCGCGTTCCAGATGGCGAGGGCGGCGCGGTTGCTCTTGGGGGCGGTGGCCAGGTGGATGGCCGCCTGGCTGAGGTTGAGCTGCGCCTCGGGCAGGCCGACGTGCTCCAGCGCGTGCGCGGCGGCGACGGCGACGAGCAGCGACATCGGGTCGGCGAGGCCCACGTCCTCGCTGGCGAAGATGATCATCCGCCGGGCGATGAACCGGGCGTCCTCCCCCGCCTCCAGCATCCGGGCCAGGTAGTGGACGGCCGCGTCGGGATCGCTGCCGCGCATCGACTTGATGAACGCGCTGATCACGTCGTAGTGGTCGTCACGGCCGTAGCGCAGGGCGCTGGTGCCGAGCGCCGCCTCCACGTGGTCGAGCTGCACCTCACCACCGCGCGCCAGTGCCACCGCCACCTCCAGCGACGTCAGCACCTGCCGGCCGTCGCCGCCCGCCCTGTCGACGAGGTGCTCGACGGCGTCGGGCGTCGCCGAGGCTCCCTCCGCCGACAGGCCGCGGTGCACCAGGGCGACGATGGCGTCCCGGTCGAGCGGCTCCAGGCGGAACAGCGTGCTGCGGCTGCGCAGCGGCGGGTTCACCTCGAAGAACGGGTTCTCGGTCGTGGCGCCGATGAGGGTCAGCGTGCCGTCCTCCACCGCCGGCAGCAGCGCGTCCTGCTGGGCCTTCGAGAACCGGTGGATCTCGTCGAGGAACAGGATCGTCCCCTGCCCGCGCTCGCCGAGGCGCTGGCGGGCCCGCTCGATGACCTCGCGCACGTCCTTCACGCCGGCCGTCACCGCGCTGAGCTGCTCGAACGCCCTGGACGTGCTGCCGGCCACCGCCAGCGCGAGGGTGGTCTTGCCGGTGCCGGGCGGCCCCCAGAAGATCGCGCTGGTCAGCCTGTCCTGCTCCACCAGGGTGCGCAACGGCCGGCCCTCGCCGACCAGGTGCTGCTGGCCGACGACGTCGTCGAGGGTGCGCGGCCGCAGCCGGGCGGCGAGCGGCGCCTGGTGGCGCAACCGCTCCTCGGCGGCCGCGCTGAACAGATCACCCGCGCCGGCGCTCACCCCACCGACGCTACTCCCGCGGGCGCCGGCGAATACCGTGGCGGTGTGGCGGGGCAGCACTTCCGGGCGGGCGTGGTGATCGTGGTGCGGCACCCGGACCGACGCCGCGTGCTCGCCTTCGAGCGTTCGGACACCGCCGGGAGCTGGCAACTCCCCCAGGGCGGCCTCGACGCCGACGAGGAGCCGTACACCGCCGCCTGGAGGGAGCTGCTGGAGGAGACGGGGCTCGACGAGCACCACGTGATCGCCCGTGCCGAGTTCCCCGAGTGGGTGGTGTACGAGTGGCCCGCCGAGATCCAGGAGGCCCACGGCACGGCCGGCCGCCGCCGGGGCCAGGCCCAGCGCTGGTTCCTGTTCGACGCCCTCACCGACGACATCCGTCCCTCCCCCGACGGCAGCGAGTTCGTGGCGTGGCAGTGGGTGGAGCCGTCGTGGCTGATCGACCACGTCCCCGAGTGGCGCCGCCCCGCCTACGCCCGCGTCCTCACCACCCTCTGACCGACCGTTTGAAGGATCCGCCGACGACAGGTGTCGGCGGATCCTTCAAACGCTTCAGCAGCGGGTCACAGGGTGAGGCCGAAGCGGGCGAGGGTGTCGAGGATCTCGGCGTCGGTCATCCGGAACGTGAGCTCGATGGGCGTCCAACCGTCGGCGACGATCGTGTTCTGCCGTCGTGCGTCGCGGTCGAGGTCGGAGGTCATCGAGTGGAACCCGAAGCCGTTGCCTTCGAGGTAGATCTTGCGGTCGGGCCAGGCGAAGTCCAGCCGGTACCGGCGGCCGCCGATGGTGATGCGGTGCTGCTGCTCCGGCGGGCGGATCCGCCCCCGGCCGATCAACAGGGCGATGCGCGCCTCGAGCGGGCTCTCCCCCGGGTCGAACCCGGGGAGACGGGCCGCCAGCACCCGCCGGATCCGGGCCGGCGAACGCCCCGGCGCAGCGCGCACGGCCGGGTAGCGCTCGCGCAGGTCGTCGAGGTGGAGGAGCCGCCGCCGGACGAGGTCGTCCACCACGTCACCCAACTCCGCCACGGACATCGATCCGCTTATGTCGATCACCGTGCGGCACGGGGAGGTGCAGGGCATGCGATCGCGCCGGATGATGTCGCCGTCGAGGATCCATCCGCTCCGGTGCAGGACCACCCCGGGCAGCTCGATCACCGTTGCCAGGTCCGCCAGCACGTGGATGCCGCCGGCGAACCGTTCGTCGACGCTGCCGCCGAGGAGCCTCACGGCGGTGACGTGGGCCGCACCGGCGCGACCGGCACAGCTGAGCACCACCGCACGCACCTCTTGGCGCCACGTCCTGGGAGCGCCGTTCACCGCGACGACGCCGGGGCGGACGCTGCGCCAGACGCCGGCCTTCAGTCGACGCCGCGCTTCCCGCTCGCCCAGCACCTCGACGGCCATCTTCATCGGGACCAGCCCGTCGTGCCGTTCCGCCCACGCCTCCAGCTCCATCTCGACTCCCTTCCTGACCGTTTGAAGGATCCGCGACGACAGGTGTCGGCGGATCCTTCAAACGCTTGGGTTGAAGGGGAAGAGGTGGGCGCGGGTCAGGCGCGTGGGGGGAGGATGCGGATGCCGAGGTCGTCGAGCTGCTTCGCGTCGACCGGGGTGGGGGCGTTGGTCATCGGATCCATGCCGGACTGGGTCTTCGGGAAGGCGATGACCTCGCGGATGTTCTCCTCGCCGGCGAGGATGGCCACCAGGCGGTCGATGCCGAACGCGAACCCGCCGTGGGGCGGGGCGCCGTAGCGGAACGGGTTGAGGAAGAACCCGAACCGGCGGTCGGCCTCCTCCGGCGAGATGCCGAGCAGGCCGAAGATCCGCGACTGGAGCTCGGGCTGGTGGATCCGGATCGAGCCCGAGCCGAGCTCCCAGCCGTTGAGCACGAGGTCGTAGGCTTGGCTGCGCACCTTCAGCGGCTCGCTTTCCAGCAGGTGGACGTCGTCCGGGTGGGGCTGGGTGAACGGGTGGTGGCCCGGCTTCGGGCGGCCGCTGGCCTCGTCGACGCCGACGAACAGCGGGAAGTCGACCACCCACAGGTACCGGTACCGGCCCTCGTGCACCGGAGGGCGGCCGAGGTCGTTGCGCAGCGTGCCGAGCACGTCGCAGGTGGTGGCCCACTCGTCGGCGACGATCAGCAGCAGGTCGCCCGGGCGTGCCCCGAGGCGCGACGTCAGCTCGGCCCGCTCGGCCTCGCCGATGAACTTGGCCACCGGCGACTCGAACGAGCCGTCGGCCGCCACCTTCAGCCACACCAGGCCCTTGGCCCCGAGCTTCTTCGCCTTGTCCGTCAGCCCGTCGAGCTTGTTCCGGCCGTACTCGTCGGCCTTCCCCGAGGCGTTGATGCCCTTGATCGACGACGCGCCGGCGAACGCCTTGAACTCGGTGGCCGCGAACGCATCGGTCAGCTCCACGAGCTCCATGCCGAACCGCAGGTCGGGCTTGTCGACGCCGTAGCGGTCCATCGCCTCGTGCCACGTGATCTTCAGGATCTCGCCGGGATCCTGCCCCACGGCTCTCGCGGCGGCCACCACGGCGGCACCGATCGCCTCGTGCACGTCGGCCTGGTCGACGAAGCTCATCTCGGCGTCGAGCTGCATGAACTCGTACTGGCGGTCGGCGCGCAGGTCCTCGTCGCGGAGGCACCGGGCGATCTGGTAGTAGCGGTCGATGCCGGCCACCATCAGCAGCTGCTTGAACAGCTGCGGGCTCTGCGGGAGCGCGTAGAACGAGCCCGGCTGCTGACGGCTGGGCACGATGAACTCCCTGGCGCCCTCCGGCGTGGACGGCACCAGCATCGGCGTCTCCACCTCGACGAAGCCCTGGTCCTCCATCGACCGCCGGATCGCCGAGTTGACCGCGCCGCGGATGCGCAGGTTGCGCTGCATCCGCTCGCGGCGGATGTCGAGGTAGCGGTACTGCAGCCGCGTGGTCTCCGCCACGGTGTCGGCGCGCTCGCTGATCGGGAACGGCGGCGGCTCGGCGGCGTTGAGCACCTCCACCTGGCAGTCCTGCAGCTCCACGTCGCCCGTGGCCAGGCGGCTGTTGACGTTCTCGCGGGGCCGGGCGGCCACCGTGCCGGTGATCCGCAACACGTACTCCGGGCGCACGTCGACGGTGTTGTCGACCACGCACTGCATCACGCCGGTGTGGTCGCGGAGGTCGACGAACGCCAGGTGCTCGCCGTGCTCCCGGCGGGTGGCCACCCACCCGCACAGGCTGGCGGTGGTGCCGATGTGCTCGGCGCGGAGCTCGCCGCACCGGTGCGTGCGCATGGACGTGCCTGAGGACGGTGAGGTCATGGGAGGGCCTTCTGGAGGTGCTGGAGGAGGTCGGTGCGGGGGACGGCCGACTGGCCGCGGTCGCTGCGCAGCGGGCGCAAGGCGACCTCACCCGCGGCGAGCTCGTCGGTGCCGACGATGACGGCGTACGCAGCACCGCTGCGGTCGGCCGCCTTCATCTGGCTCTTCATGCTCCGCTGCTCGTACGCCCGGTCGCAGCTGATGCCGGCGGCGCGGAGCTCGCTCGTGAGGCGGAGGGCCTCGAGCCCGCCGGTGGTGTCGACCACGAACACCTCGACCGCCGTCGCCGGCGGCGCGAACACGCCTTCGTCGTCGCAGGCGAGCAGGGTGCGGTCGAGGCCGAGCGCGAAGCCGACGCCGTGGGTGGGCGGGCCGCCGAGCGACTCCACCAGGCCGTCGTAGCGACCACCGCCCCCGAGTGCGTTCTGCGCGGAGTCGAGCGTGAGGCCCTGGTACTCGAACGTGGTCCGCCGGTAGTAGTCGAGGCCGCGCACGAGCGTGTCGCTCACCGTGTAGGGGATGCCGAGCGCGTCGAGGCCGGCCTGCACGGCGGCGAAGTGCGCCGCCGCCTCGGCGCTCAGGTGCTGGGCGATGCGGGGCGCGGCGGCGATGACCGGCGCGTCCTGCTCGCGCTTCGAGTCGAGCACCCGCAGCGGGTTCTTCGCCAGCGTGGCGCGGCTCTCCGCGGAGAGCTCCTCCGCGTGCGCCTCGAAGTGCGCGCGCAGCGCCTCCACGTAGCGGGCGCGGTCGTCGGGCTCGCCGAGCGAGTTCAGCAGCAGCCGCACGCGCCGCAGCCCGAGCGCCGCGTAGAACTCCCAGCCGAGGGCGATGATCTCCACGTCGAGGTGCGGGTCGTCGGCGCCGAGCACCTCCACCCCCACCTGGTCGAACTGCCGGTACCTGCCCCGCTGGGGCTTCTCGTAGCGGAACTGCGACCCCGTGTACCACACCTTCCACGGCACCACCGGGCGGTGCTGGACGAACGCGCGGCACACCGAAGCCGTCAGCTCGGGTCGCAGGGCGATATGGCGGCCGCCCTTGTCGACGAAGTCGTACATCTCCTTCGTCACCACGTCGGTGGCCTCGCCCAGGCGCTGGAACACGCCCAGGTCCTCGAGCAGCGGCGAGATCACCTGGCCGTAGCCAGCCCGCTCCACCACGCCCGCGAAGACCTCCACGAACCGCCGCCAGCGCGCCGACTCGGGCGGCAGGATGTCACGCATCCCGGGGCTGGTCTGGAACTCGGGCACGGCCGGCAAGCCTACCGGCGCGCCCCTCACCGGGCCGGGGCGATTGCAGGTGGGGACGCGGTGGCGGCCGGGGCTACAGGTGGAAGGCCTCGGGGTGGCCGTCGACGGCGATCGCCTGGCCGGACACCATCGCCGCCGCCGGTGAGGCGAGGAACAGGCACATCGCGGCGATCTCCTCGGGCTCGACCCAGCGAGCGATGGACTGGCCGGAGAGGTACTCGGCCTGCACCTCGGCGGCCGGCACTCCACGGCACTCCGCCTCGGCGGTGATCACCCGGTCCATCCGCTCGCCGCGCACGGTGCCCGGGCACACGCAGTTGCAGCGGACCCCGTGCGGACCGAGCTCGACGGCGACGGATTTGGTCAGCCCGACGACCGCCCACTTCGCGGCCGCGTACGGCGTGCGCATCCCGTACCCGTACAGCCCCGCGGTGGAGGAGATGTTGATGATCGACCCGCTCCCCTGCTGCTTCATCACCGGCGCCACGGCGCGGATGCAGCGGAAGTGCGAGTCGAGCGACACCGCCAGGCACTCGTCCCACTCCTCGGGCGCGACCTCCTCGACCATCGCCGTCGGCCCCTTCACGCCGGCGTTGTTGACCAGCACGTCGACGCCGCCGAGCTCACCGATGACCGAGTCCAGCCACCCGTCGATCGCCCGGCCGTCCCGCAGATCGACCACCTCGGCGCCCTCGCCTGCGGGCTCGGCGCGCACCCGCTCGACGGCGGCAGCGTCGGCGTCACACAGACGGACGGTCGCACCCGCGGCCTTGAAGGCCCGGGCGACGGCGAGGCCGATCCCGGCGGCCGCAGCCGTGACCACCACCCGTGAAGCTTCCGCAGCCGGAGCCGTGCGGCTCACAGACACGGTGACGCGCCGTCTCTGCAGGCTCGATCGACCCGCGAATCGTCGAGCCCACGGCGACGTGCGGCGGCGGGGCCCTCCGTGTCTGCTGGTGATCGCTGCTCGGCCGCCATCTCGCACCGAGTCTCGCGCTCAGCGCGCACGACCCGGCGGACCCGGTCCTGCTCATGGGCGCGACCCAGTCTTCGGTGCGGCGCATCATGTACCATCCCCATCATGGCCGGTTGTCTCTCGGGCTGGCGCGCGCCCGGCGGAGGCGACCGTTCCGTGGCGCACGTCCGTGGATCGGACAGGGCACGTCCGCCGGGCGGTCGCAGGAGCGGGAGCTGACCCTCATGAGCGCCGTGCTCCTGTTCCACGCACTGGTCGGCCTCGCGCTGTTCTTCGGACGAGGTGGCACGCGGGCATTGGTGATCGGCGCCGCCGCGCCGCTGGTCGCCGTTGTCTGGATGACTTGGCACCTCCCGGCCGTGCTGGACGGGCGGCCGGTGGAGGAACGCCTCGAGTGGGTTCCGTCGCTCGGCCTCGGGGTCGACCTCCACGTCGACGCGTTCGCGGCGTTGATGGTGTTGGTGATCGCCGGGATCGGCGTGGGGATCTTCGTCTACGGACGCAGCTACTTCGTCGGGAGCGATCCGGCGGAGGTCGGACGGATCGCGAGCCTCCTGGTGCTGTTCGCGGGCGCCATGCTCGCCGTCGTGGTGGCCGACCACGTACTCGTGCTGTACGGCGCCTGGGAGCTGACCTCGGTGTTCTCGTTCCTGCTCGTCGGGAACTCGTTCCGGAACGCCGCTGCCCGGGCGGCGGCTCAGCAGGCGATCCTGATCACGGGCGCCGGCGGGCTGTGCCTACTGCTCGGGTTGGTGATGCTCGGGCGGGAGGCGGGGACGTTCCGCGTGAGCGAGATCGTCACTGACCCGCCGACGGGTACCACGGTCACAGCGGCGCTGGTGCTGATCGCGCTGGGCGCGTTCACGAAATCGGCGCAGTACCCCTTCCACGCATGGCTCCCGGGAGCGATGGTCGCGCCCACGCCGGTCAGCGCCTACCTCCACTCCGCGACCATGGTGAAGGCTGGGGTGTACGCGATCGCCAGGTTCGCCCCGGCGTTCGCCGTCGCCCACCCGGCGTGGCGCACGCTGGTGGTGGTGGTGGGTGCGTGGTCGATGGTCGCGGCCGGAGCGCGTGCTCTGCGAGAGCACGACCTGAAGCTCATCCTGGCGTACGGCACGGTCAGCCAGCTGGGGTTCATGGTGGTGCTGTTCGGGTTGGGCGTCGACGCGGGCGTGTTCGCCGGCTGTGCGGTGCTGATCGCCCACGCCCTCTTCAAGGCCGCGCTGTTCATGGTGGTCGGCGTGGTCGACCACGGCCTCGGCACGCGCGACGTACGCCGCATCCCGGTGCACGTGGGTCCGGGTTGGCGGCTCACGCGCGGCGTGGGCGTCGTCGTGGCCGCGTCGATGGCGGGCGTGCCGTTGACGCTCGGATTCGTGGCCAAGGAGGTGGCCCTCGATGCCGCAGCCGGCAGCGGCGAGGCCTGGACGGTGCTCCTGGTCGTCGTGCTCGTCGCCGGGTCGGCGCTGACCGCTGCGTACGCGTTGCGGTTCGCAGCCGGCGTCACCGGACGGCTCCACGAAGCCGACGTACCCGACGGGTGGACGGCAACTCACGGCGTCAGCCCAGGTCTGATCGCGGTGCCGCTGATCCTCGCTGCGGCGACCGCTGCCTTCGGCGTCCTGCCGCAGTCGATCGACCGGATCGTCGGCGCGGCGGCCACCACCCTCGTCGGTGCGGAGGTCCCGAAGTACCTTGCTGCCTGGCACGGCGTCAACCGGGCCCTCGGGCTGTCGGCCCTGGCACTCGCCGGAGGCGCTGCGTTGTTCGCGCTCTCACGGCGCACGTCCGTGGCAGGTCGCCGACCGCTGCCGCGGCGGCCGAGGGTGCCGACTGGCTCGGAGCTCTACGACTCGTCCGTCAGTGGCGTCCTCGCCGTCGCCAAGCGGGTGACGGGCTGGGTGCAGGTGGGCTCGATGCCGGTCTACATCGGAGTGATCCTGACGACCGTGATGGCTGTGCCGCTCGTGGCCTTGCTGACCACGGGAAGCTGGTCGGGGCTGCCGGTGTGGGTGGACCACTGGCTCCACGTCCCCGTCGCCGCCGTGATGCTGGGCGCCTCTCTGGGCGCCGCCGTGGTGCGCCACCGGCTGTCGGTGGCCGTCCTCCTCGGGATCGTCGGCTACGCCATGTCGGCGCTGTTCGTGATCCACGGCGCGCCCGACCTCGCGCTCACGCAGGCGGCCGTGGAGACCTTGACCACGGTGCTGTTCGTCCTCACCTTGCGGCGGTTGCCGTCGCGGTTCGAGCGCCGCTCCACGACCGCAACCCGCGCGCTGCGGATCTCGCTGTCCGTCGGCGTCGGCGCCACGATCTTCGTGCTGGCACTGGCCGCGGCACAGGACCCGCTGCCACGCCACGTGAGCGCGGAGATGGTGGCTAGGGCGGAGCCCGACGGGAACGGGCGGAACGTGGTCAACGTCATCCTCGTCGACTTCCGCGGGTTGGACACGCTCGGCGAGATCAGCGTCGTCGCCGTCGCCGCGATCGGCGCCGTCGCCCTCGCGAGGGTTGGGATGCGCAACCTCCCGAACTGGGCCACCGACAACCCCGCCGGCACCGGACCGGCGGGGACGGGGCGCTATGCCTTCGTCGACGGCGCCGTGCGGGTGCTGGTGTACGTCGCCTTCGTCGTCTCGCTGTACCTCCTGGCGGCCGGCCACAACGACCCCGGCGGCGGCTTCGTCGGCGGTCTGGTGGCGGGCGCTGCGGTGGCGCTCCGGTATGTGGCCGGAGGCATCCGGGACGTCCGCACACTGGTCCGCCCGAAACCGTGGACGATCCTCGGCACCGGCCTGCTCGTGGCCGGCATCACAACCGCGGTGCCCCTGCTCACCGGCCGACCGATCCTCGACAACGGCTACTGGAAGCTCGATCCTCCCCTGCTCGAGCCGGTGGGGATCTCGTCCGCGCTGGCGTTCGATCTCGGCGTCTACCTCGTCGTCGTGGGCCTGGTGTTCATGGCCTTCGAGGCGCTCGGCGACGACCGCTCGGTGGTCCGATGAGCGTCCTGCTGGCGTTCTGCGCAGCGGTGCTGGGTGCCGTCGGCACCTACCTCATGCTGCAGCGCACGCTCAGCCGCATCGTGGTGGGCATCGCGATGCTGAGCCACGCCACCAGCGTGATGTGGGTCACGGCGGGGCGTCGGGGGCGCCCGCCGATCATTGACGGTGGCGCCGGGTTCAGCGACCCGTTCCCGCAAGCTCTGGCACTGACGGCGATCGTGATCACCTTCGGCGTGACCACCTTCCTCCTCGCGCTGGCGTATCGGAGCTGGGAGCTCACCGACGACGACGAGGTCGAGCACGACATCGCCGACATCGCCATCCGCCGGGGGACCACCGATGTTGAGGACGCACCGTGAACGAGCTCGCGGTCGTGCCGTTCATCGTGCCGCTGCTCGGAGCAGCGGTCTCGATGCTCGTCGGGCGGACACGGGTGCTGCAGCGGGCCGTCGGCCTCGGTTCCCTGGCGATCGCAACCGTCGCATCGCTGGCGTTGCTCGTCGACGTCGACCGCCATGGGGCTGTGGTCGTGACGGGAGGCGGCTGGCGGGCGCCGCTCGGCATCGTGCTCGTCGCCGACAGGCTCGCCTCCGTCATGCTCGCCACGTCGACGGTCACGCTGCTCGCGGTTCTCGTGTACGCCATCGGACAGCCCGGCGCAGAACGGCGGCACGTCGGGTTCCAGTCCGCGTACCTCGTCATGTCGGCCGGGGTCGCGCTGTCGTTCCTCACGGGCGACATGTTCACGCTGTTCGTGGCGTTCGAGATGATGCTGACGGCCAGCTACGTGCTGATCACCCTCGGCGGCCGCCGCGACCAGGTGCGCACCGGCATGACCTACGTCGTCATCGGCCTCATTGCGTCCGTCCTGTTCATCGTGGCGCTCGCGCTGCTCTACACGGCCACGGGCACCATGAACATGTCCGACCTCGCCGTGCGCATCCCGCAGCTCGACCGCGGTCTCCAGCTGACGCTGGCCCTGCTGCTGTTCCTCGTGTTCGGGATCAAGGCTGCGGTGTTCCCCCTGTTCTTCTGGCTCCCGGACAGCTACCCGACGGCACCATCGCCCGTTACCGCCATCTTCGCCGGCCTGCTCACCAAGGTCGGCGTCTACGCGCTCTTGCGCACCCAGGTCACGCTCTTCAGCGGTGACGCAAGGCCCGACACGTTCATCCTGGTCATCGCCGGCCTGACGATGGTGGTCGGGGTGCTGGGCGCCGTGGCGCAGGACGACGTCAAGCGCATCCTGTCGTTCCACATCGTCAGCCAGATCGGCTACATGGTGATGGGGCTCGGTCTGTTCACCGTCGCCGGCGTCGCCGCCGCCATCTTCTTCACCGTGCACCAGATCGTCGTCAAGACCGCCCTGTTTCTCACCGCCGGCCTCATCGAGCACGTGGGCGGCTCCGCGCGGCTCTCGCGCGTCGGAGGCCTCGCTGCCGTGTCGCCGCTCGTCGCTGTGCTCTTCCTGCTGCCGGCGCTGAGCCTGGCGGGGATCCCGCCGATGTCGGGCTTCGTCGCGAAGTTCGCCATCGTCGATGCCGGAGTCGGTGCTCGCGAGTGGGCGGTCACCGCCGCCGCGGTCGCGGCGGCCTTCCTCACCCTGTTCTCGATGGTCAAGATCTGGGTCGGCGTGTTCTGGAGCCCCGTAGAGGGGCCGGCGGCGGAGCCGCCCCCGGCGGGTGCGAGGCGCAACGGCCCGTGGACGATGATCGTCCCCACGGCGGTGCTGACGCTGATCAGCGCTGCGATCGGCCTCGGCGCCGGGCCCCTGCACGAGCTCGCCGTCCGGGCCGCCGAGGATCTCCTCGCGGCTGCCGCGGGAGGGTCCCCGTGAGACGGCGGGCGCTCGGCGCCCTCCTCGTCCTGGTGTGGGTGCTGCTGTGGGATCGCTTCACCATCGGTCAGCTGCTCGCCGGGGCAGCGGTCGCCGCAGCCGTGCTCGCGCTCCTCCGGCCCTCGGAGGGCGACACCCAGGTACGCATCCCGTTCCGCCCGGTCGCGCTGGTGCGCCTCGGCGCCTGGTTCGGGCACCAGGTGATCCTGTCCAACCTCCAGGTGGCGCGCGCCGCACTCTTCCCACGCAAGCACGTACGGCCTGGCGTCGTCCGCATCCCCCTGAGCACGCGTTCCCCGCAGCTGGCGGCGCTCATCGCCAACCTCACGGCACTCTCCCCAGGAATGCAGCCCGTGGGCACCGACGACTCGCCAGCCATCGAGGTGCACGTGCTCACCCTCGACACCGACGCCCGAGCGATCATCAGTCGGCTCGAGGAGCTCGTGTTCGCGGCTTTCGGCACGGAACCCGAGGAGGCTGCATGATGAGCGGGATCGTCTTCGCCGTGATCGCCGCGCTGCTCACCCTCGCCGCCCTTGGCTTCCTGTACCGCCTGCTGCGAGGACCGAGCCTCGCCGATCGGATCGTGGGCTTCGACGGCGTGCTGTCGGTGCTCGTGGCTGCGATCCTGACCCACGCCAGCCACACGGGGACCACCGACATGCTCCCCGTCGTCCTCGTCCTGTCGCTGCTCGCCTTCTCCGGCACCGCCCTCTTTGCCCGCTTCATCACCGCCAGCGGTGGCCGCGATGGCTGACGTCCTCGAGGTGGTCAGCCTGGCGTTCCTCCTCGCCGCCGCGACGCTCGCCACGCTCTCCGCCCTCGCGGTCGCGCGCTTCCGCGGCGTGCTCCCGCGCATGCACGCGCTCACGATGGCCTCCACCGGCGCGACCACCCTCGCCGTGCTGGGGGCGGCGGCCGCGCTGCGTTCGTCGGCCACCCTCACGACGCTGGCCCTCGTGCTCGCGCTCCAGCTGCTCACGTTCCCGGTCGGCGCCAACCTGATCGCACGAGCGGTGCGCGGTCACGACGAGCCGCACGACGACGAGCCGGATCAGTCGAGCTTGCCGCCGGGCACCAGCCGGTAGGCGTCGTAGACGCCGTCGATGGTCTTGATCGTGCGCAGCACCGCCTCGAGGTGGGAGGGGTCGGCCATCTCGAACTCGAAGCGCATCTTCGCCACCCGGTCGGTGCCGGTGTGCGTGGAGCAGGCGACGATGTTGACGTGCTGCTCGGACAGCGAGTTGGCCACGTCGCGCAGCAGCCGGGAGCGGTCGAAGGCGATCACCTCCACGCCGGCGCGGAACAGCGCCCCGCGCTGGTCGCCGTCCCACTCCACCTCGATCAGCCGCGTGGCCTGCTCGCTCATCAGGCTCTCGGCGTTGGCGCAGTCGGCGCGGTGCACGCTCACGCCACGGCCGCGGGTGACGAAGCCGATGATCTCGTCGCCCGGCACCGGCGTGCAGCACCGCGACAGCCGGATGAGCACGTCGTCGAGTCCCTCCACGTGCACGCCAGGGCTCTTCTTCGGGCGGCGGTGGTTGCGCAGGTTGAGCACGCTCGACGACACCTGGTCGTCGTCGCTCGACCGGTACGCGCGGGCCACCTTCTGCGCGAAGCCGTGCGCCGACAGGTGCCCCTCGCCGATGGCAGCCAGCAGGGCGTCGACGTCGGAGTAGCCGGCGGCCGCGGCCTCCCCGGTGAGCGCGTCGCTCTTCCACGCGCGCGACAGCGGCAGACCCTCCCGCCGGAACTCCTTGGTCAGCTCGTCGCGGCCCGACTCGATCATGTCGACCCGGCGCTCGCGCGAGAACCACTGGCGGATCTTGTTGCGGGCCCGCGGCGACACCGCGAACTGCAGCCAGTCTCGCGAGGGCGCGGCCGACTCGAGCTTGGAGGTGAAGATCTCGCAGGTGTCGCCGCTGCGCAGCTTGTGGTCGAGCGCCACGAGGCGACCGTTCACCTTCGCCCCGATGCACGCGTGGCCCACCTCGGTGTGGACCGCATAGGCGAAGTCGACGCAGGTGGAGCCGACGGGCAGCGTGATCACGCGGCCCTTCGGCGTGAAGACGAACACCTCGTCCTGCTCGAGGTCGGTCTTCAGGTTCTCCATGAAGGCCGCGGGGTCGATGATGTCGGCCTGCCAGTCGATGATCCGGTTCAGCCAGTCGATGTCGGCGCTGGTGGCGTCGTCCTTGTACGCCCAGTGCGCGGCCACGCCCCACTCGGCCCGCTGGTGCATCTCCCGGCTGCGGATCTGCACCTCGATCACCTTGCCACCGGGCCCGATCACGGTGGTGTGCAGGCTCTGGTAGAGGTTGAACTTGGGCATGGCGATGTAGTCCTTGAATCGCCCCACCACCGGCTTGTACCGGCCGTGGATGGAGCCCAGCGCCGCGTAGCAGTCCTTCACCGAGTCGACGATCACGCGCACCGCGACGAGGTCGAAGATCTCGTCGAACTCCTTGCCCTTCTGGACCATCTTCTCGTAGATGCTCCACAGGTGCTTGCCGCGGCCGGTCACCTCGGCGTCGATGCCCACCTCGGCGAGGCGCCCGCGCACCTCGGCGATGGCCTTCGCGAGGTACACGTCGCGCTCGGGCGTGCGCGTGCCCACCAGGTGGTCGAGCTCGGCGTAGCGCTTGGGGTACAGCGACGCGAAGGCGAGGTCCTCAAGCTGCTGGCGCAGCTCCTGGATGCCCAGGCGGTGGGCCAGCGGGGCGTAGATGTCGAGCGTCTCCTGCGCGATGCGGCGCTGCTTCTCGCTCGGCATCGCCGCGATGGTGCGCATGTTGTGCAGCCGGTCGGCCAGCTTGATGATGAGGACGCGCAGGTCCTTCGCCATCGCCACCAGCATCTTGCGCATGGTCGCCGCCTGCTGCGCCTCCTTCGAGTCGAACTGCAGGCGCTCGAGCTTGGTGACCCCGTCGACGATGGCGGCCACCTCGGTGCCGAAGCCGAGCTCCACCTCGGTGAGGCTGATCTCGGTGTCCTCCACGGCGTCGTGCAGCAACGCCGCAGCGAGGCTGATCTCGTCGAGGCCGATGTCGGCCACGATCCTGGCCACGGCGAGGGGGGGGTTGATGTAGCTCTCGCCGCTCGAGCGGGTCTGGTGGCGGTGTGCCTCGCAGGCCACCTCGTAGGCACGGTTGATGAGCGACACCGACGCCTTGGGCCGGCGCTTGCGGTAGGCGGTGAGCAGCGGCGTGAGCTCCTCCGCCGGCGCGTGCTGGTGGCGCCGCCAGGGCAGGACGCGGTCGACGGTGGCCATGGCTCAGTACCGGTGGAGGCTCTCCACGACCCGCTCGCCCAGGCGCCCGCGCCCGCCGAGGGCCGTGAGCTCGATGAGGAAGCCGAGCCCGACAATCACGCCGCTCAGCTCCTCCACCAGGCGGCAGGTCGCTGCCGCCGTGCCGCCGGTGGCCAGCACGTCGTCGATGATCAGCACCCGCTCGCCGGGGTGGATGGCGTCGCGGTGCACCTCGAGCTTGTCGTTGCCGTACTCGAGCGAGTACTCCTCGCGCACCACTGCCCAGGGCAGCTTGCCGGCCTTGCGCACCGGGACGAACCCGGCCCCGAGCTCCTTGGCCACCGGTGCGGCGACGATGAACCCGCGAGCCTCCATGCCGATCACCCGGTCGACCTGGTGGCCTGCGAAGCGCGCCACCAGGGCGTCGATCGCCCGCCCGAACGCGGGGCCGTCGCCGAGCAGCGGCGTGATGTCGCGGAAGGTCACCCCGGGCGTGGGGTAGTCGGCGATGTCGCGGACGAGATCGGAGAGCCAGGCGGTGTCGGCCGACATGGGCCCCAGGGTACCGCCGCGGCGCCGGTCCGGCGGGAGTGGTCGCTGCCGCCCGGTTCCGACCCGCCCCGCGCTCAGCGACGGCGCTTCTTGCGCGGCCTGGGCGGGTGCGTGAGCGCCGCCGTGGGCGTGACGGGGGCCTTGAGGTGTACCTCGGCGCCCTGCGGGCCGCCGGCCAGCGGCGCCCGCCGCGCCCGCACCATCTCCCGCCGGTGCCCCTCCGGCGAGCCGCCCAGCACCAGCCGCTCGAGCTCGGCTCCGGTGGCCCAGGAGCCGCGCATCGAGCGGAACTTCGGCTCGCGCTCCTTCAGCAGGGCAAGCACCGGGGCGGCGATGTAGATCGAGGAGTAGGCGCCCGTGATCAGCCCGACGAGCAGTGCGATGCCGAAGTCGCGCAGCGTCACGGCACCCATCAGCCCCGAGCCGATGACGAGCAACGAGAGCACCGGCAGCACGGTGGAGATGCTCGTGTTGAGCGAGCGCATCAGCACCTGGTTCATCGACACGTTGATGGTGGTGCCGTACGGCACCCGCGCGCCCCCGTAGCGCTCGGTGTTCTCCTTCACCTTGTCGAACACGACGATGGTGTCGTAGAGGGAGTAACCGAGGATCGTGAGGAACGCCACCACCGTGGCCGGCGTGACCTCGAACCCCAGCAGCGAATACACGCCCACGCTGATCAGGACGTCGTGGACGACCGCGGACAGGGCAGCCACGGCCATCCGCCACTCGAAGCGCCAGCTGATGAACGCGGCCACGAGGACGAAGAAGATGACGAGCGCGCGCACGGCCTTCTCCGTGATGCTGCGGCCCCACGACGAGCTGACGGACGTGGTGGACACCGCGTCGATGCCCACACCCGCCTCGGCGGCGAGCTGCTGCTGCACGGCCTGGACCACCTCCGGGGGCTGGTCGCCGACCTGCACGTTGATGCGCCGCTCGGTGCTCCCGACCGGCGAGAGGGTGAGCAGCTTCGCGTTGTTGCCGTCGATCCCGTTCTCCTCGAGGATCGCCCGTACCCGCTCGTCGTCGACGCCGTTGGTCGCCGGCACCTCCCACGCGACCCCGCCGCGGAAGTCGAGCCCGAGGTTGAGCTCTCGGGTGAACAGCGAGACCAGGGTCAGCAGGATCAGCACGCCGGAGAAGATCAAGGCCCACCGCTTGCGACCGTAGAAGTCGATCGAGGTCTCGCCGTGATAGAGCCTGCCCCATGGCGACCGTCGCGCGGCGGGGGCAGGTCGCGGCGGGTCCGTGGCAGTCGAGGCGGGCGTTTCGAGGTCGGTCACGAGGCACCTCCGGCGACTGGGGCCGCTCCGTGGCGGGCCGAGCTGGTCGCGGGCGCACGGAGGCCCATCACCTTGCGGCGCGAGAGCCACGTCGTCCGTGAGAGCAGCAAGATGGTCGGCCGGGCGAAGAAGTAGGCCACGGCCATGCCCACGAGCGTGGACAGGCCGAGGAAGAAGGCGAAGTTCCGTACCCCACCGACGGTGAGGTACCACAGCGTGAACGCGCCGATCAGGGAGACGATGTTGGCGATCAGGATCGTCCGCCACGCGCCGGCGAAGCCGCGCTGGGCGCTGTTGCGAAGCGTCTTGCCGCTGCGCAGCTCGTCCTTCAGGCGCTCGAAGAAGACCACGTACGAGTCGACGGTCACGCCAGCGGAGAGGATGATGCCCGCCACGCCTGCCAGCGACAGCGTCAGCCCCTGCGTGGCGGACAACAGCGCCACCATCGTGTACAGCAGACCCGCCGACACCAGGATCCCGCCCACGGCGATGAGGCCCATCACGCCGTAGTAGAGGATCAGCAGCACCATCACCAGTGCCACGCCGATCACGCCGGAGACGATGGCTGCGCGCAGCGAGTCCTGCCCGAGCGTCGGTGACACGTTCTGCACCGACTGCGTCTCCATCCGCACGGGCAGCGAGCCGCTCTTCAGTACCCGCGCCAGCTGGCGGGCGTCGTCCTCGCTGAAGGCACCGGTGATCTCGACACCCGTGGTGAAGCTGGGCTGGTTGACCGTGGGCGCGGAGACCACCTCGCCGTCGAGCTCGATCGCCAGACGGCCGCTCGGGCACGCCTGGGCCCTGGCGAAGCATTGGCCGGCGATGGCGTTCCACACGTCGCGACCTTCGCCACCCGCGCGGAGACCGACCACCACCCCCCACCCCGACGTCTGGAGGATGTCGGCGCGCGCATCGCTCGTGAACACCGCGCCGGTGCCCTGCGCTGGGCCGACGAGGCACTGCCCGCCGCCCTGCAGCGGCAGCACCTGCTGCTGCGTCGGATCGGACACCACCTGCGTGGTCAACGGGGCTTCGTCGGGCGCCGTCGTCCCGTCCGGCGCCGTCGTGGTCGCGCCCGCCGCGTCAGGCGCAGTCGTCGTCGCAGCGTCGGTGGGTTCGGTGGTGGTCGCGCCCGGCGCGTCGGGCGCCGTCGTCCCGGTCCCGGAGACCGCTCGCGAGGGTCCCGGTGCGGCCGTGGTGGCCGGCACGGTGGTGCCCGGCACGGTGGTGGTGGGCGCGGGATCCTCCACGCCCTCGTTCGCGCAACCGATCACCGGCCGGAGGTACACCTGGCCCGTCACCTGGACCAGGTCGATGGCCTCCTGCTGGTTGCTCACGCCGGGCAGGTTCACGACGATGGCGTCGCCCTGGCGGACGATCTCGGGCTCGGCCACGCCGAGGCCGTCCACACGCTCGCGGATCCGTTCCACGGCCAGGTCGAGCGCCTCCGGCTCGTAGTCGCCGACCGGCTGCTGGGTGACCGAGATGCCGCCCTGGAGGTCGAGGCCGAGGGTGGGGTCGTTGTCGAAGGCGACGTTCAGGATCACCCCGCCGAGCGCGATCGTGACGATCGCGACGAGCGACGCGATGAGCTTGCGGCGGTTCACGGGCGAGGGATCAGGACTTGGTGACGTCGTCGGTGGCCGGCATGCCCGGCTCGATCTTCGGCGCCTTGCCCGATCCGTCGTCGACGGGTACGGCCGTGTCGCCGACGGCCGTGTCGACCTTGCGCTGCACGGCGGCCCGCGCGATGCGGATCTGCACGTTGTCGTCGATCTCCAACCAGACGATGTCACCGTCGAAGCCGGTGATGAAGCCGTACATGCCCGACGTGGTCATGATCTCGTCGCCCACGTCGATCGAGGACTGCATGGCCAGCTGCTCGCGCTGGCGGCGCCGCTGCGGACGGATCAGGAGGAAGTACATCGCCAGCGGGATGAGCATGAAGATCAGCAGCTGGACGAGGGCGGCGCCCCCGGAGCTCTGGTTCTCCGCGGCGAGGATGAAGGAGAGGTGCATGGTGTTCCAGGTGGACGGGGTGCCGGACGACTCCGACACGGCCTCAGAGCCTACCGATCGAACACGCCTCCGGGCCGTCAAGCACCCGCCGGGGTGCGCGAACGGCCCCGGGTGCGGCGATCAGGCCCAGACGGCGAGCACCTGGCGACGCAGCTCGGCGAGCGTGCCCTCCGCGATGGCGCCACGCACGCGGGCCATCAGCTGCAGCGTCCACGCCACGTTGTGCAGGCTGACGAGGCGGGCTGCGGTGGGCTCACCCACCTGGAACAGGTGGCGGAGGTAGCCGCGCGTGTGGCGGGCGCACACCTCGCAGGAGCACCCGGCGTCGAGCGGCTCCTCGCTGCGCGCGTGCACCGCGTTCTTGACGTGCAACTTGCCGGTGGAGGTGAGCGCGGTGCCGTGCCGGCCGAGCCGGGTCTGCATCACGCAGTCGAACTGGTCGACCCCCAACGACACCGCCTCCAGCAGGCTCGCCGGGTCGCCGACGCCCATCAGGTACCGGGGCCGGTCGTCCGGGAGCCGGGACAGCGCGGCGGCCAGCGCGGGGAGCATCTCCTGACGGGTCTCCCCGACGCTGAGGCCGCCGATCCCGTACCCGTCGAACTCCAGCGCCACCGTGCGCTCCGCGCTCTCGGCGCGCAGCGCCTCGTCGGTGCCGCCCTGGACGATGCCGAACAGCGCCTGGTCGGTGCGGGTGTGGGCGGCGCGGGCCCGCTCCGCCCAGGCCGCGGTCCGCTCCACCGCCAGGCGGAGCACGGCCGGCGAGGACGGGAGGGGCGGGCAGACGTCGAGCACCATCTGGATGTCGGCCCCGAGCAGCTCCTGGGTGGCCACGGCCACCTCCGGCGTGAACCGGTGGAGCGAGCCGTCGTAGGTGCTGCGGAAGGTGACGCCGTCGTCGTCCACCTTCGGCTCCAGCGAGAACACCTGGAACCCGCCGCTGTCGGTCAGCGTCAGGCCGTGCCACCCCGCGAACGCCCCGAGGCCGCCGAAGGCGGCCACCGTCTCCGCGCCCGGGCGGAGCATCAGGTGGTAGGTGTTGCCGAGGACGATCTCGGCGCCGAGCCGCTCGTAGTCGGCGGCGCTCAGGTACTTGATCGCGCCCCGGGTGCCGACGGGCATGAAGCACGGCGTGCGGTACGCGCCGCGTGCGGTGTGGGCCGTGGTGACGCGCGCCGCGCCGTCGCGGTGGTGGACGGTGACGGCGACCGGGTGCATGGCCCGGCCACGCTACGGCGAGCCGCGGGGTGCCGGCACGGGCGTCGGCCCGAACGTGGGCGTGAGGCCGGCGCCGATGTCGGCGCCCCTGCGTCAGGCGCGCCGGTCGAGGAGCATCGCCTCGCCGAAGCTGTCTGATTGAACTGATGGGATCAACCGGCGAACACCGTCCCCAGCCCCTGGACCGCCATGCCAGCGAGCATGATCGGAAGCCTCGCCACGCCAGCCGCCTCTGCCGTGTGTTCCACGCCGTCATCTCGGCCGTGTGGCGGTCGTAGGTCTCATCCCAGATCATCGCTTCCAATCGTGGGTCCGGGGGCTGCGGCCAGGCGACGAAGAAGGCACGACCGACGCCCACGGCGTTGACGAGCAACCCCACGACGGTGGACCACTGGCAGTGGTGCACTCAGGCGTCGGGGTCGATGCCCCAGCCCTGGAGGTAGCTCCGCAGCCCCTCGTTGGTCTTGAGCTGGACAGGGCACGAGATGGCCGCGAAGCCATACGGCAGGTCCGCGAGCTCCTGCGGCTCGTACCCCTTGCTCACGCCCCTTGTTGGTCTGGGACGCA